>Ga0105249_10000865_pt1 | contig 26961 bp, 21 predicted proteins | sample KBSS44metaG_FD_81522 | JGI IMG/M metagenome (GOLD analysis project Ga0105249, IMG submission 81522) | Switchgrass rhizosphere microbial communities from Kellogg Biological Station, Michigan, USA - KBS S4-4 metaG | ecosystem: Host-associated > Plants > Roots > Rhizosphere > Soil | place...
CCAGTTGGTTGCGCCCTGATTGTTGGGGTAAACGAGTGTGCCTGCGGCGGTTGGCTCGAGTACTTTTTTCGGGTGCCCGTTCGCATCGAATCCGTCCATCCAGTTCACCTTTGTGAACGGCTTTCCGGAAAGGAACTTCCCGTCCGTCCGATCCAACACGTACCACATGCCGTTGCGGTTCGCGAAGAGCATCACCTTTCTCGCACTTCCCTGCCATTGAATGTCGGCGAGAACTGGGACCTGGGTCGCGTCGAAATCGAATTCATCATGCGGGGTAAACTGATAATGCCATTTCAGCTTGCCGGTATCGGCATCGAGCGCGACCACCGAGGAGCTGTAGAGGTTATCGCCCAGCCGGGCGTCGCCATCCCAATCCGGGCCGGCATTGCCGGTGCCCCACATGGTGAGGTTGGTCTCAGGATCGTAGGAGCCGGTCACCCAGATCGGCGCGCCGCCATGCAGGTAAGAATCGTTGGGCTTGCCGTCCTTGCCGAGCCAGGTTTCGTAGCCTGCCTCGCCGGGTCCGGGGACCGTGTTGAATTTCCAGACTTCTTTGCCGGTATTCGCATCGTAGGCCACGATGAAACCGCGGATTCCGTGTTCGCCGCCGGCGACTCCGGTAATCACTTTGTCCTTGACCACCAGCGGAGCGACGGTCATGGAGTATTGCTGTTTGTAATCGGCGACGTCGGTCTTCCACAGTTCCTTGCCGGTCTTCGCATTAATCGCGATCATCTGCGCATCGAGAGTCGCGAGGAACAGTTTGTCGCCTAAAATCGCTACGCCGCGGGTCAGGTTGCCGCAGCAGGGATTTACGGTGCCCGGCGCGGGCTTGTGGAGATAGGTCCAGATGGTCTTACCGGTGGCGGCATCGAGCGCGATAACGTCGTTGGGACTCTGGATGGTGTACATGACTCCATCCACCACCAGCGGCGTGTTCTCCTGCTTATCGAGCGTGCGCGTCTGGAACACCCATTTGAGAGTCAGATCCTTGGCGTTGGCCGGGGTAATCTGGGTGAGCGCGCTGTGGCGCTGGCTCATGGTGCCGCCCGAATAGCTCAGCCAGTTCTGCGGTTCCGGCTTGAGGATACGCGCGAAAGGAACGTCAGTCACCGGAGCTTCCCGGTTCGCGGGTCCTCCGCGGCCTTGAGCGAACGCAAATCCAGTCAGCGCAACGAACGCAACGACACACTTGGTCATAAAAATTCCACCTCTGTTTGGGAACCCTGCCGCCGGTTATCTTAACACAGGCTACTGCGGTTCCGTGCACCGAACCGCGCGCGCAGCAAGCGACTTAAGCAACTCCCGCCAGCACGTATGGACCTTCCGGGACCACGGCGATCCGGCTGCTCGCGGGAAGTTCTGCGAACAGCGCCCGGACGGCTTCAGTGGGATCCCGGAAGCCTGGTCCCCACAGTCCCCCGATGAATTGATCCGGCACGCCCGGCACGCAGTACGACACCTTGGCCTTCTGCGTCGCCAATGCGAGTTTTTCGAGCTGCCACTGGTCGATAGTCACCGGCACCCCTTCGATCGACTTGAGGAATTCCGTGTCGGACGTGTGCTCGCACACCATGCGCGTGAACTCCGGCGCGCCGACGCCTTCATCGCACGCCCCGAACAGGAGTATGTTTCCGCCCTGCCGCACGATCTGCGAAGCCGCCGTGATCCCCTTGATGCTTTGATAGAACGTCATGTCCAGCGGGAAGCCCGCGCCCGTAGTGATCACCGCGTCGAACGGTTTGTCGACGGTCTGCATCAACGCCCCCGAAACCCATTTCACACCCGCGCGGTGTGCCGCCTCCGGCTCACCGGCGAACACGGCGGCGATCTTTCTGTCCCGCGTGAGCGAGACATCGACGATGAAATCGTGCCGGGCCAAGCGCGCGATCTCGAGCAGTTCCGCGTGCAAAGGGTTATCGTCGATCGATCCTTCGCGCGCCCGCACGTCGCGCATGAAACGCGAGCTGTGCAGCTCCTTGATGGTCGCCTCCGCGGCCAGTCCGGGCGCGACCAGCTTGCGCCCTCCCGAAAATCCCAGCATCAGATGCGGCTCGATGAATCCGAGGGAAAGATGCAGGTCCGCCCCAATGAAGCGCTCGTCGACGAACACGGGAGTGCCTGATTTCGTGGTTCCGAGGCGGCGATGCTGGGCGGCATTGCGCGCGTCGTGATTGAGAACCTCGAAATTGGCGGCGATGTCTTCGCCCACAATGTGCCGGATCTCGGCTAATGTGGCAGCGCGGTGCAGACCGGTGGCGATCAGGATGCGGATGCCGTCTTTCGGAATGCCGGCCGCCTGCAAACGCCGCAGTAGGGGCGGCAAAACGATAGGATTCGGCGCGGGGCGCGTGATGTCGCAGACCGAAATCGCTGCCGTATGTTTGCCAGCCGCTAGCGCCGCGAGCGACGGACCGGCAACCGGACGATCCAGGGCGGCTTCGATCGACGCGACAGGATCCGCCAGGGCAGCGATCGAGGGGGATTTGAGAACGCTGTATTCGTGAGTGTCCGGGAGGTCGACTTCAAGGCCGTTGCGGCCAAAGGCGAGCGAAGCGCGCATGACATCCAGGCTAACATCTGGCCGCTCCATCGCTGTCGCGGTTCAGGGGAGCTGCACCGAACCGCGAGAGCCAACGAGCGGCCTTACGCGTTTACGTCAATAACCATCCGGCCTCGAATCTGCCCAGCGAGAATCTTTTCTCCCAGCTCGAACACTTTGCCCAGCGGCGCCACGTCGGTCAGGGAATCGACGAGTTTCACGGGCAGATCGGTCGCCAGTCGCGACCAGATCTCCAGACGCGAGGCCTTCGTCGCCTTCGATGAATCGATCCCCAGCAGGTTTACGCCCCTTAGGATGAACGGAAACACAGTGGTGTTGAGCGCAGCGCCGCCGGCCAGCCCACACGCAGCGACACTCCCGTGCTGTTCCAGGGATCGCAGCACCGCCGCCAGGGTTTCACCGCCCACCGAATCGACGGCCGCCGCCCACCGTTCAGTATCGAGCGGCCGCTTCGAGGGTGTTGCCAACGTCGTGCGGCTCAACATTTCCGCCGCGCCCAGGCTTCGCAGATACGGATGCAACTCCGGCCGGCCCGTGGACGCCACCACCTTATACCCGAGATTCGCCAGTAGCGCGATGGCCAGGCTGCCGACGCCACCCGCGGCGCCCGTGACCAGGACCTCGCGGCCTCCCGGCTTCAGCCCGTGTTTCTCCAGGGCGAGCAAACTCTGCATCGCGGTGAAACCGGCCGTTCCGATCCCCATGGCTTCCACCAGCGTCATTCCTTGCGGAAGAGGAACAATGTGCTCGGCATTCAGCCTCGCCAGTTGCGCATATCCGCCCCACATGGTCTCCGATGTGCCGCATCCGGTCACGACCACTTGATCGCCGGGCTTGAAGTCGGCTGAAGAGGACTCTTCCACAGTCCCAGCGAAATCGACTCCGGGAACCATCGGAAAGTTGCGGATCACGCCGGGCCTTCCGGTCACGGCCAGGCCGTCCTTGTAATTCAAACTGGAATAGGCAATCCGCACCAAAACTTCTCCCGGCGGAAGGGCCGAACGCTCGAGTTCTTGAATGGATGCAGAAATCTTTCCATCGTCTTGGGTAACTAGAATCGCCGTGAAGGTCGTCACTGTGGGTATCATAAACCGTTTACATGGAACAACACCAAAGTTTGTCGCGACCGTACCTTCCCATCCTGTTGGTCCTGTTCGCCGGAAGCGGCTGCGCGGCGCTGATTTACGAGATTGTCTGGTTTCAGTTGCTGCAGTTGGCCATCGGATCATCCGCGGTATCGCTCGGCGCATTGCTCGGGACCTTCATGGGCGGCATGTGCCTGGGCAGTATCCTGCTTCCTAAGAAGATTTCGACGCGGCATCATCCGCTGCGTGTGTACGCCTACCTCGAACTCGGGATCGGAGTTCTCGGGTTGCTGGTGCTCTGGCTAATTCCGGTGCTCGACCGGGTCTACGCCGCCGTCGCCAGCATCGGACTGCAGGGTGTGTTCCTCAGAGCCGTGGTGGCGGCGATTTGCCTCCTGCCGCCGACGCTCTTGATGGGCGCCTCGCTTCCGGCAATCGCGCGCTGGATTGAGACCACGCCCAGCGGTATCTCCTGGCTCGGATTCTTCTACGGCGGCAACATCGCGGGCGCGGTCTTCGGATGCCTCATCGCGGGATTCTATTTGCTGCGCGTCTACGACATGGCGTTCACCACCTACGTCGCGGTCGGCATCAATGCGGCGGTGGGCGCGCTCGCCCTCGTGCTGGCTCGATCGACCGAGTACAGCCCGGCGATTTTGGAAACCAGCGACGCGGCTTCCGACGCGGGGCCCATGAGATCGGCGGATGCCAAGACTGTGTATCTCGTCATCGGAATCTCCGGGATGTGCGCCCTGGGCGCCGAAGTGGTCTGGACTCGGCTGCTGGCGACCATGATGGGCGCCACGGTCTACACCTTCTCGGTGATTCTCGCGGTTTTTCTCGTCGGATTGGGAATCGGCAGCAGTGCGGGTGCGTTACTCGCGCGATCGATCGCGCGACCACGGGTTGCCCTGGGACTGTGCCAGTTTCTGGCGGCTGCGGGCGTCGGCTGGACGGCCTATATGCTGGCCGATTCGATTCCCTATTGGCCCGTGAATCCGATTCTCTCGAGCAGTCCGTGGTTCACCTTCCAGGTCGATCTGGTGAGGAGTCTCTGGGCTGTGCTGCCCGCGACGCTCATGTGGGGCGCGAGCTTTCCACTGGCGCTGGCCGCCTTGGCGGCGCCCGGCGAAGATCCGGGACGCCTGGCAGGTGAGACTTACGCGGCCAACACGGTGGGCGCGATTCTTGGCGCGCTGGCGTTCAGCATCGTGATCATCCCTTTGGTGGGGACCAGAGATGCCGAGCGCGCATTGATGATCCTCTCGGCGATTGCCGCCGTGACGGCGCTCGCTTATCTCGGGAAAGTTGCCGCGGGATACATTGTTGTTGGTTGCGTGGCGATCTCGCTGCTCATCGGGTGGGCGGACGAGGTTCCCTGGCTGTCGCTGGCGTACGGCCGCCGCAGCATCACGACCACGGACGCCGGTCGGCCGTTGTACATAGGCGAAGGAATGAACTCGTCTGTAGTGATTTCCCAACTTCCCGGCGGGCAGCGCTATTTCCACGTGAGCGGGAAAGTGGAGGCTTCGACCGAACCATTCGATATGCGGCTCCAGCGCATGCTGGGGCATATTTCCGCACTGGTCGATAAAGATCCTCGTTCCGTGCTAATCGTCGGCTTCGGCGCGGGTGTAACGGCGGGATCGTTCACCACCTATCCCGAAATCATGCGGATCGTCATCTGCGAGATCGAGAAACTGATCCCGCCCGCCGCGACGCAGTATTTCGGCGACGAGAACTATCACGTGCTGAACGATCCCCGTACCGACATTCACTATGACGACGCGCGCCACTTCGTGCTGACTACGGCGGAGAAGTTCGACATTATTACTTCTGATCCCATACATCCATGGGTAAAGGGCGCAGCGACGCTGTACTCGAAAGAATATTTCGAAGAGTGCAAGCGGCACCTGAAGCCTGGCGGCGTGATCACGCAATGGGTGCCGCTCTACGAGAGCGATCCGGACACCGTGAAGAGCGAGATCGCCACGTTCTTCGATGTGTTCCCCAACGGCACTATTTGGGCCAACGATAACAACGGCCAGGGATACGACGTGGTCCTGCTGGGTCAGGTCGAGCCGACCAAGATAGACGTGGACGTGCTGCAGGCTCGCCTGGATCGTCCGGACTATGCGAAAGTGCGGGCGTCGCTGCAACAGGTCGGCTTCCCGACCGCGTTGAGTCTGCTGGATACATACCTTGGTCGTGCATCGGACCTGCGACCGTGGCTCACGAATGCGCAGATCAATCGCGATATCGACCTGCGTCTGCAATATCTGGCCGGCATGGGCGTGAACAATTTCAGTGCGGGCGCGATCGCCAGCGAGATTGGTCGCGGCCGCCAATTTCCGCCGGATATGTTCACAGGCTCGCCGGAGTCGATCGGGGCGCTGCAAAGGTCGCTCGTGCGGTTTTAGGGTGTCTCGAAGATCAGGCTGGTGCAAGTCACGCCGGCCTCGGCCTTCAGCATTTCTGAGTTGTCGATGGCGCGCACGCGGAAACCCGAGCGCTCCAGCAATTCGCGCGTCTTGGGGAACGCCGCGGGCATCACGACCGTATCGTCGATCTGCAATGCATTCGCCCCGCGAGGCTCCGGTACATCCAGGAACTTTAGCGAGCAGAAAGCATCGGCATCCATCCAGGCGCGGTTCGCCAGCACCGTGTCATCGCCGATGTAAGTGCAGGCCGTCTTCAGGTGCAGGCAGCCGCGAACTTCCACCGGCACCACGAAGTATCCCAGCGGATGCAGCATCGTCGCGAGTTGCTGGATGCCGGCAACATTTGTCCTGCGCGAATATCCCACGTAGAGCGTCCTGCCGATCCGCATCACGTCGCCGCCCTCGAGTGTTCCCGGCTGCTCAATGTGACGCAGCTCCCGATACTTTGCCAGCGCTCGTGCAAGCGTCTCGCTCTCACCTCGGCGCGACGCCGCGCCCATGCGGGTGATCACCGCGATCTCATCCAACACGATCGCAGGATCCTCCACGAAAACACTATCGGGAAGCTCTGGTGCCGCGGGCAGCACTTCAACGCGCACGCCAAGTTCTGTCAGACACGCTTGATATTGCCGGTGCTGCTCAATGGCCAAATCTAGGTCGATAGGCTCGCGATCCAGGAATTCTAGCTCGCAGTTCGAAATCGCCGGGCTGATCTCGCGCGTCAGCGCCCTGAGCATTATTTGCTCGCCGAGACTTCCATCACCGCTTCCCAGGTAAACCGAGCGACGCTGTAGAGCGAGGATTCCAGCAGCCGCTCGACATCGCTATGCGCGCCGTAGTTGGTGCGATCCGCATCGCTCGATGCCGGACCGATGCCGTAGCTCTGGACGCCCTTGGCTCTCAGGAACGCCATGTCGGTCGCACCGGTGAGCATCGTCGGCAGCGTTACCGAGCCGGGATAAATTCGTTTGCTCACCGTCTCGAGAGCGCGAAACATGTCCGTGTCGAGTCGCGAGGGAGGCGTCGGGGGACGGTCCCCGTCTGTGATGCGCTGGATCTTCACCGCCGGATCGGCGATCAGTCGCTGCATTTGATCGAAAAATGTCTTGTCATCTTCGCCCGGCGCCATGCGGACATCGATGGTGGCTTCCGCCTCCGAAGGAATCACGTTCATGCGGAATCCCGCGTTGAGGATAGTCGGTACCACCGAAGTCCGCAGCATGGAATAGTGCATCGGTTCGTTCTCGGCCAGATAGCGCTGGATCGCGGCGCCGCGGCGGGGATCGGTGATTCCGTTGTAGCGCGCCGCCATTTCTGGCGAGCTGATGCCGGCCAGCCGCTCGAAATAGGTCCGGGTGGTGTCGTTCAGGCGCAGCGGTGTTTCCCAGCTGCCGATCTTCGCCACGGCCGCCGACAAGTGCACCAGCGCATTATCCGTGCGTGGAACCGATCCGTGTCCAGACGTTCCGTTCACAACGAGCCGAATCCGGCGCGGCAGTTTCTCCGTCGTCGAGACGGTTACGGCTGTGACACGCCCGCCATTAAGGGCTGCGCCTCCACCTTCGGTCAGGCAGAACTCGGCTTCGATCTGGCTGAAGTGCTCATTCACCATGAACTCGATTCCCGGCTTGGTGGTCCCTTCCTCCCCCGATTCAGCCAGGAAGATCACGTCCCGGTCGAGTTTTGTGCCGGTGCGTTTCAGTAGCAGCATCAGCATCAGATTTGCCGCCAGTTTGTCTTTATCGTCCACCGTCCCGCGACCCCACACATAGCCGTCCTTGCGGATCGCTCCAAACGGATCCATCGGCCACTTTTCGCGCTGGACGCCGACCACGTCGGTGTGGGCCATGATGAGAATCGGACGCTTGGTGCCGTTACCCTTGATGCGCGCCACCAGGTTGGCTCGAGCGGGATCGAGCGCAAAGACTTGCGATGGGATGCCCTCCGCGTCGAAAACCTTCTTGATGTAGGTGACGACTGCCGTTTCATTTCCAGGAGGATTGCTCGAATCGATCTGGACCAAGGCGCTGTAGTGCCGCAGAATCTCGGCTTCCTGGGCTTTCCAATTTATAGTGGGGGTTTGACCAGCGGCGATGCCGGCTAGGAGCACAAGGCAGGCTGCAATTCTCATGAGAACTATCATAGTCTTTGATCCGGCAGCATCTGCCTTGCGTCCTGCACGCAGCAGGTATAGGCTTTAGGATGTTCGAGATAGCCTACCGCACAGGTTCCCTAAAAGAGGTTCCCACATGTTTGAGCGGTATACCGAGCACGCCCGCCGCGTCATATTCTTCGGCCGCTACGAAGCCAGTCAGTTCGGTTCCGATGGGATCGAGCCGGAGCATCTCCTTCTCGCTCTGTACCGCGACGATGGCGCTCTAATGAATCGCTTCGCTCCCGGATCGCAAGTTGAGGTTCGGAGACAGATCGAGCGTGAGCGTCCGCCCCGTCCGAAAGTCTCGACCAATGCCGATCTGCCGTTGTCGCACTCCGCCAAACGCGTTCTGGCGTACGGAGCCGAAGAGGCCGAGCGGCTGAATCATTTGCACATCGGCGTGGAACACCTGCTTCTGGGCTTGCTAAGAGAGAGGAGTTTAGCGTCCCGCATTCTGGAAAGTCTGGGGGTGACGGTGGACGGCGCCCGGCAACAGATAAGAGAACCCGGAGTGAATTCCGCTCCTGCGGCCCTGACTCCGGAGGAAGCCGCTACCGCGCGGGAAGCGTTGCGGTCGCTAATCGCCGCCCTTCCTGACGACGCATTGCTTCGCACGCGGCAGATAATAGAGGACGCGCGTGTCACGACCCTGCCCCCGTTCGAAATGATTGCGAAGATGCGGCAGCGGATGCTCGAACGTACGGGGAACACCGGCTTCGTTGGAGGCCGAAGCGGCTGGCTGCAGGAAGGCCAGTTTTCCTCCAGCAGCATGGAGAACGGGACCATGATTTTCGAGACACGCCGGATCCATAAGGGCCACCAGATCAGGCTGATCGAGAGAATCCGCTTCTCGGACGACGGCAAGACTCTCCACTACTCCCAGGAGCTTCACGGGCCCAAGGGCGAGCATAGCTGGTCGAAAGACTTCGATATTACGTGAGCCGGTTTCGCCTGTTACACTGAGCCCACACCCCATGCTCGCCGACAAAAAAGCTCTGACGCTGGCCGCCGCCAAGCGCATCGCCGCCGCAGCCGAACAAGAGGCGATCAAAAACAACTGGAACATGTTCATCGCCATCGTAGATGACGGCGGTAACCTCATGTTTCTGGAGCGCATGGACGATTCGCAGCTTGCCAGCCAGGAGGTATCCATCGCCAAAGCTCGGAGTGCGCTGTTGTTCAAGCGTCCTACGAAAGCGCTGGAGGATGTGGTGTCGGGCGGACGCATCGTCGTGATGTCGCTTGCCAACGCCGTTCCGGTGGAAGGCGGCCTTCCACTGATGGCATACGGGAAAATCGTCGGGGCCATTGGAATCAGCGGCGCGAGCTCTCCGCAAGACGGGATCGTGGCTAAAGCTGGGGCGGACGAGCTGGAGAAAATGCTGTTGCAAGGATAGCGAAACGAACCCTCGCCGCCGGGTGTCTATTAATTCGGGAGACGCCCTTATGTGTGACTATTCTCTCGCGGAAGTAAGAAGCCGCCTCGCGATAGAAGGGGAAGACCTCACCGTCTATCGCTTTCCTACGGGAACTCTTGGATTTGCATCGCCAGCGGAGTTGGAACAGCGCCCGGAAATGCGCGGCTGGCGTTCCTGGTTTAGCCTCCGGCAGGTACCGTGTGCCGTATGCATTCCGCCGGGTGCACAGCTTGTTCTGCGAGACATCCCGCCGCGCCTGCAAACCGGAATGGGGCTCAGAGCCGAGGAGGAAGTGGTCTTCCAGCAGATCGGCATGGATGCCGGACGCCATAGGGACGCTGTTCGGTTCCGCAACAACCAGGAACTGTTGTTGCAGCGGCTGACCGAGGGCCAGCGCGCCAAGGTGGTCTCACTTGGCGGCGACCAGATCACCGCCGAAGAGACGCTCGCAGTGCCTGCAGAACGTCTTTAGACGCTCAGAGCTCCCGGACCGCGCGTTCGACGCGCTGCGCAAGCGAGGTGTAATCGTCCCCGTCCAAACTTAAGGGCGCACCAAAGTGGATCCTCGCGTGGCCCGGCTTGGCCATTCGCCAGTTCTTGTGGAGGATCCGGTCCAGGCCCTCCAGGCGTACGGGAATCACCCGTGCCGCCAGCCGCGAGGCCATCATCCCCACGCCCGGCTCGAAGGGGTGAATCTCGCCGCTGTCCGTGCGATCGCCTTCCGGGAAAATCAACACACACCAGCCATCGCCGATCAGGCGTCCGGCATAGCGCAGGGCTCCCATGGCCCCGGCCTCGCGTTGGGGCAGCGGGAAAATATTGAAAAACAACGACGCCAGGAAAAAGTTCAGGCCGCTGGTGAACCTTTGCCAGCCCGAGAAATTGTCGGGATGGAAGTGTCCCGCGAAGAATTCGCGTGACGCCGCGATCGCCACGCGCCGCCGCAGGCGATAGGGCAGCGCCATGAGAATGGCAGGACCATCGAAGTGGCTCTGATGATTTGATGCGAAGATCACGGGCGCGTCCAGGTGTTCCAGATTCTCCCGGCCTTCGATTTTAAGCCAGGCGAACAGCCGGGCAAGTGGCAGGATCACCAGCATTAGTCCAAGATCGCGCACGAACGAAGCAACGCGCCCTCGGGGCCAGCTCGGAATGTCCGGTACGGAGGTTGCGGCTTCAATCCTGGGATGTTCGCGAATCGACGTCAAATCGCCAATGGTTCGCGCCGCCTGGAAATCCCGCTCGCTCACGCCCATCTGGATCATCAGTTCCACACGCTCCAGGGAACTGAGGCCCAGCTCTTCGAGCGTCGTTCCCGGCGTAAGCGCGCGACCGCGCGCGTACTGCGCCATCAGTTGGTCGATTGCGTTACCGCTTCGCGCAGGTTCTACCGCGGCTGCGGAGTTCACCCACTGCCAGATGGCCGCGCGCTTCAACTTGCCGGTGCCTTCGGTGCGCGGAAGCTCGCGCTCCGGCCACAGGCTCACCCCTTGTACGCGTTGATGATCCTCGAGCCTGCTATTGGCGGTACGAACGATCGCGTCAGCGTCGGCTCCCGGTTCTAGAACCAGAACCGCGTGAACACGGTCCTTCCCTACGACGACGGATTCTTTGACGCCCGGAATTTGGTCCAGCACGCGCTCGACATCCTCCGGAAAAACATTGAGGCCTTCCGGCGTGACGATCATTTCCTTCTTGCGGCCTTTGATCGACAACCTGCCCTCGGCGTCGAATTCGCCGATATCGCCGGTGTGCAGCCAGCCGTCTTCGGATGAGGTTTCCTCCGTCTGCCCGAAATAGCCGGAGCTCACGTTTTCACCACGCACCAGAATTTCTCCATCGGGTGCGATTTTCACTTCGACGCCGCCGATCGGCTTGCCGACCGTACCCTGGCGCGTGTGGAATGGATGATTGAGCGTGACGATGGGCGCGGTCTCGGTCAACCCGTAGCCTTGGATCGTCAGGAACCCGAGGCGCGACCAGAACTCCTCCACGTCCGGCGCGAGCGGCGCGGCGCCCACCACGAACGCCCAGAACTTCCAGCCGAACAGGCGATGAATCCGGCGGTAGTGCCACCATCGCCGCGGCCAACGCGCGTTCGATGGCAGCGCCGTGGCGGCCTCGGGAAACTGGCGCAGGACATACTCGCGCAGGATCTCGAGAATCTTCGGCACCGATACCAGTACGGAGATCCGCCGCCCGCGAATCTGCCGGATGATCTCCTCCGGATTGTGCCCGCGCATGAAGATCACCACGCCCGGAAGCATCGGGGGGACGAACGTCGCCATCGCCTGTCCAAACATGTGGCTCAGCGGCAGAAGGTTCAAGAAGCGCAAAGGGAAGAACGGGCCGCCGAAGCGCCGGTATTTTCGGATCTCGGTTTCGACCGGCACGATGTTGGCGAGAATATTCCGATGCGTGATGATCACGCCCTTGGGATCGGCCGTCGCTCCCGAGGTGAAGACGATCTCGGCGATATCGTCGCGGCTCACGGTTTCCGCGGCAACCGTCCGCGTGTCCGACCAATCGGTATCGGAAAGTTTCCAAGGGCGGAACTCGGCGTCATCAGGCCACGCGGCTTCATCGCCAATCCAGACGATCCGGGCTGCGACTTTATCGCGGATGCGCAGAACAAATTCAGATGACGTGCGGTAATCGACGGGGACCACCATCGCCCCTATCAGCAGACACGCCCAGAATGCCGCGATCCACTCAGGCCGATTTTCGCTCCACAGGACGACTTTGTCGCCTTTGCGGACGCCGGCTTCACGGAGCCGTACGGCTAATCCCCGCGCGGCTTGTGCCGCCTGCCGATAGGTTCGCTGCTCGATGCGGAAGCCGTCGTCATAAATCAGGAATTGATCCGGGAGATCGGCGAAGTCCGCGAAGAAATCGAGCAGTGTGTCGCGCTTCATTCCGATCATCCGCCGCGCGTCCGTCATGTTACCAGAGAGTAGTTCCGAAACCGTCTGACGCCGCGCAAATGTTCCCGGTAAGCTATACGACAAGGCCTGTATGAAACACCGCATCCTTCGGATCGTTGGCGCCGCTGCGATTATCGTTGCCGGTTCGGTCAATACCTCGCCCGGCCGCGCACAATCTCGTTTGTCGTTTGAGGTTGCATCGGTGAAGCCCAGCGCACCAGGAGGGGTACTTGGCGGCATCAAGCCGATGCCCGGCGGCCAGACCTACATCGCCACCAACATCCCGCTGCGACTCATGATGATGAGCGTATACCGGATTTCGGACAGCCAGATCGTGGGAGAGCCCAGCTGGATGGACACCGAACATTGGGATGTGGATGCCAAGGCAGAGCGCCCATCCAATCTGGATCAGCTCCACGAAATGTTTCAGACGTTGCTTGCCGAGCGGTTCAAACTTCAATTCCATCGCGAACTGAAAGAAATTGCCGCGTATGTGCTGAGCGTGGATAAGTCGGGATCGAAGCTCATACCGGGTGACCCCAAGGACGCGTTCGATATCCCGATGAAACCGGGAGATCGCCCCGGTGAGACCATCGGTACCAGCGTTCAGATGGCGTATTTGTGTTGGCGGCTATCCCTGCAACTCAATACTCCCGTTGTGAATCAGACGGGCCTGGATGGATACTACAACTTCACATTGAGATTGCCGCCTCCGCAGCCTCTGCTGCAAAAACTAGATGGACCTGGACCCACGCCTGCGCCCAGCAGTGCGGACCTGGCTGCAGACCTCAGCACTGCGCTTCGCCAGCAACTGGGGTTAAAGTTCGAATCCCGCAAGACTCCTGTGCAGATTTTTGTTGTTGATCACGTAGAGCGGCCCACAATCAACTGAAACAGTTGTGCCTGGCGCCACCCGCCATCTCCACTTTCGCCCCGGAGTTTGGTATCTTCAATGACGCCCGGTATCCTCTGCCGGAAGTGAGCGTCATGACAGAAAATATCACCCTAAGTATTAACGGGACTACGTATTCCCACGAAGTAGAGCCGCGACTTCTCCTGATTCATTATCTGCGGGAGGTGGTTGGACTCACCGGCCCGCACATCGGCTGCGAGACGTCGCTATGCGGCGCTTGCACTGTCGAGCTCAACGGCAAAGCCGTAAAGAGCTGCGCCGTCTTCGCGATCCAATGCGACGGCGCCAAGATTCTGACTATCGAAGGGATGGCCGCCGACGGCAAGCTCCACAAGATCCAGGAAGCGTTCTGGAATGAGCACGGTCTGCAATGCGGCTTCTGCACTCCAGGCATGATCATGACCACCAAGCAGATCCTCGATCGCAACCCCAACCCGACCGATCAGGAGATCCGGCATGGCCTCGACGGCAACTTGTGCCGCTGCACCGGATACCAACACATCGTGAATGCGGTGAGAGCCGCGGCCCGCGCCGCAGGCGCGTAAAGGAACGTCGCAGGACATAAATCATGGCTACTACCACGATCACCAAAACCGAGAAGCTCGTCGGCAAGCGCATTCGCCGCCGTGAAGATCCGCGCCTGATCACCGGCACCGCAACTTACGTCGACGACATCAAAATGCCCGGCATGCTCTACGCGGCCTTCCTTCGAAGTCCGCACGCCGCGGCCAAGATCCGCTCGATAGACATCAGCAAAGCCAAGGCGCTGAAAGGCGTTCACGCGGTATTTATTGGCCAAGACACCAAAGATGCCGGTGCAGTCCCGTGTGCCGCTTCGCTGCCGGGGCTGCGGGTTCCGCATCATAACGTCCTGGCGATCGATCGCGTCTATCTCGTTGGTCACCCAGTTGCCGTTGTCGTCGCGACCGACCGTTACATCGCGCGCGATGGCGTCGAGCTGATCGAGGTCGAGTACGAAGTCGAGAACGCCGTAGCCGATCCAGAAAAGGCGCTCGCCCCTGGGGCACCCGCCGTTCATCCACAGTGGCCGGATAACGTCGCGTTCACATTCCACCAGGAAGGCGGCGATGTCGCCAAGGCGTTCGCCGAAGCGGACGTCATCGTCAAGCAGCGCATCGTCAGCCAGCGGTTGATTCCCAATTCCATGGAAACGCGCGGCGTGGTGGCGGATTGGCGCTCGGCGGATCGCACCATGAACCTGTACACGTCCACCCAGGCGCCGCACTTGGTGCGCTCGCTGGTGGCGCAGATTCTGGGCCTGGAAGAAAACCGATTTCGCGTCGTGGCTCCCGAAGTCGGCGGCGGCTTCGGCGCCAAGATCCAGACGTATGCGGAGGAAATCCTGCTGGCGTGGATTTCCATGAAGCTGCAGAAGCCGGTGAAGTGGATCGAATCGCGCCGCGAGAATTTCACCTGCACCATCCACGGGCGCGGCCACGTGGACTTCTACGAGATCGCCGCGAAACGCGACGGCACCATCCTGGGGATCAAGCTCAAGCTCATCCAGGATCTGGGCGCGTATTTCACAATTTTGACTCCGGGCATACCCACGCTCAGCGTGCTGATGATGCCGGGTCTGTATCGTACGCCCAACATCTCGGCCGATATCGTCGGCGCGTTCACCAACTGTCCGCCCACCGATGCCTATCGCGGTGCGGGACGTCCGGAAGCGACCCACGGCATCGAACGCATGGTGGATATGCTGGCGGCCGAGCTCAAGATGGATCCGGCCGAGATCCGATTGAAGAACTTCGTGCGCAACGAAGAGTTTCCATTCCCCACGGCTACCGGACTGGTATACGATACGGGCGACTATTCCGCGCCGCTCAAGAAGGCCATGGAGATGGCCAGTTACGACCAGCTCCGCAAAGAGCAAGTCGAGGCACGTAAGCAGGGCAAATTCATGGGCATTGGGTTGTGCGCGTATGGGGAGATTTGCGCGTTTGGCCCCTCCCCGGCTACACCTGCCGGCGGCTGGGAAAGCGCCACGGTGAAGATCGAGCCGTCGGGCCAGGTCACCGTCCTGACCGGAATTTCCCCGCACGGGCAGGGCGAGGAAACCACGTTTGCGCAGATCACGGGCGACGAGCTGGGAGTGGGTATCGACGATGTGCTGGTCTTGCACGGCGATACATCGATGGTGCCGTACGGCATCGGAACTTTCGGCAGCCGCTCCACCGCAGTCGGCGGCACGGCTCTGTATTACGCTTTGCAGGACCTGAAGGCCAAGGTCAAGAAGTTCGGCGCGATGCTGCTCGAGTCCGAAGACGTGACTCTGGCCGATGGCAAGTGCACCGATAACAAGACCGGTAAATCGGTCGGGTTCAAGGAAATCGCCGCCGCGGCGTATCGCGCGATGAAACTGCCGCCCAACACGGAGCCGGGACTGGTCGCGACCCATTTCTGGGAGCCGCCGAACTTCACGTTCCCCTTCGGCGCGCATCTGGTGGTCACCGATGTCGATCGGGATACCGGCAACGTTTCTATCCGGCGCTACATCGCCGTAGATGACTGCGGCAACATTCTGAATCCGCTGATCGTCGATGGGCAGGTGCACGGCGGTGTGGCGCAAGGGATCGGCCAGGCGCTCTGGGAGCAGGCTGTGTATGACGATAACGGCCAGTTGGTCACCGGCGAGTTCATGGATTACACCATGCCGCGCGCGCACATGATGCCGTGGATCGAAAGCGCCCATACCATCACGCCCACCCCCGTAAATCCGTTAGGCGTGAAAGGTGTAGGTGAAGCAGGAACCATCGGCGCGTCGCCGGCCGTGGTCAACTCGGTGGTGGATGCGCTGTCGACCTTGGGCGTGCGACATCTGGATATGCCGCTGACGCCCGAGAAACTCTGGAAGCTGATATCCGCAGGGAGCAACGCATGATTCCCCAACAGTTTGAATACTCCGCTCCCAAGACGCTGGACGAAGCGTTGGGTCTAATGGCCGAAGGCGCGAAACCTTTGGCAGGTGGAATGAGCTTGATTCCGATGATGAAGCTCCGCCTGGCCGCACCAGAGCATTTGGTCGACCTGGGCCGCATCAAAGACTTGAATTACATCCGCGAGGAAGGCGGCGCGATTCACATCGGCGCGACGGCTACCCATCAGGACGTATTAAGCTCGCCCCTGCTGCGCGGCAAATGCCCGCTGCTGGCGGAGACCGCTTCTCACATCGGTGACGTGCAGGTACGCAACATGGGAACTATCGGCGGCAGCGTGGCGCATGCCGATCCCTCGGCGGATTATCCGGCGGCGCTCCAGGCGCTGGAAGCCAAGATTGTCTTGAAGGGCGCGAAATCGGAGCGCACCGTTTCGGCGGAAGACTTCTTCGTCGACACGTTCACTACGGCGCTCGAGCCCGGCGAGATCGTGCGCGAGGTGATCGTGCCTATCGATGGCGACGGCACGGGAACTAATTATCAGAAGGTGCTCCAGCCAGCAAGCGGATTCGCCATCGTCGGTATTGCGGTTCGAGTCCGCAAGCAGGGTGAAAAAGTCACGCTGGCGCGCATCGGCGTCACGGGACTCTCAAACCGGGCCTTCCGGGCGAAAGAAGCGGAAAAAGCTCTGGAAGGCCGAAGCGGGACACCGGCTGAGATTCAGGCAGTCGCGGCATTGGTGGGGCAGGGCATAGATGCCAACTCGGATCTGCACGCGTCAGCCGAGTACCGGCTTCATCTTGCCGCGGTGTATGCGGCGAAAGCGCTCGCCACGGCTCTAGGGCGCATTGCATAACGAGATCGCATAACGTGAAAATTTCCGGATCGTATTTTCTTCCTTTGCCGCCCGAGCAGGCATATCAGAGACTCCAGGACCCCACGGTTCTTGCCGGCGCCATGCCCGGCTGCGAGAGCCTGGAAAAGATCGGCGAAGACGAGTACCGCATGAAGATGAAAATGGCCATGGCCAGCCTCTCCGGCAATTTCGACGGAAAGGTTCGCATCACCGAGCAGTCTCCTCCGAACAGTTTCAAGCTGATGGTGGAAGGCTCGGGCAAGATCGGTTTCATGAAGGGTGAAGGGAACCTGAAGTTCACACCCAAAGACGCAGGTACCGACGTTTCCTACGAAGGCGATGTGCAGGTCGGTGGAACCATCGCGGCGGTGGGCCAGCGGCTGATCGACGGTACCGCGAAAATGATGATCAAGCGCTTCTTCGATAAAGTGGCAGCGTAAGCACGAGCGCGGCAATCAGCAGAAGGCCCAGTCCTAAAAATACGCGCGTGAGCTGAACCTCCGAGCCGCCGTCGTAGACTAGTCGCAGTTGCACCGGGCCGCGCTTCACCGGCTCGACGTAACTCATCCCCAGTGGATCCATCATCACTGGGAGCACAATTCCATCCTCGATCGCTTTCCATCCCGCATCATGGCTGATTTGGAGAAAGATCACCTGGCCGGCGCTCGTTTCAGCGTCGATCGCCGCCTCGTGCCGGTTGACCCATCGAAACGTCGCGGCGGGCATGCTGGGATCTTCGAGCGCACTCACGAAAGGTTGAATCGGATCGATGTCGAGCCCGTTCTCAGGCGGGCGGGGTGTCACGGCCGACTTAGGGATGACGCGAACCGGATCGGTCGACTTGCGCGCCACTCGATAGATCACGTTTTCGCCCTGCCGCCACAGCTCAGGCAGCACGCCGTCGAATTTCTTCCAGTTCCAATACGGCTTGAAGAATTCCGTGCTGTTAGGGCCCGTGGTGCCGATAGCGTTTGCACCGTAGGCACGCAGCCATAGCAGCGATATCTCCGCATCGCGAGCGCCTGCGTTCTGTCCCGTATAGATCGTGTACACCGCGATACGGTATTCCTGATTCGGAATGCCCTGGTCGCAGCAACCGTTCATCTGCGGCACATCGGTGAACATGTTCATCCACAGGGAAACATTGCCGGGAGCGAATACCCGCTGGTCCCGAAAGTTCGCTTCGAACGCCTTAGCCATCTGGTATTCGATGGTCGACGTGATCTCGATGGGCGGGGTCAGACGTTGCGCATATCGAGCGTAATGCAGCAGTTGCCTGGCTCCGAATGCCACCAGCAGCGCTGCTGCGATGATTTGTATGCGGCGCGGCAGCTTCCGGATACTCGCGATCAGTACATAGGCGAGCGTGGCGGCGAACGCCATTTCAAACTCAACCTGGAACCGGTGGGCTTGAGGTAACAATCGCCATCCCCACCATTCGTAGCCCATCGAAACAGCGCCTGTGAGCAAGGTGAAGAACGCGAAGAATTGTAGCCAGCGATTCGGACTTGTCCGCTTGAATACGAACAGCAGCACGGCGCATGCGGCTGCCAGAATTAACCCGGGCCAGAGCTGCGTTGCGCCCAACGGTGTCCCGTCGGATTGCTGCGCGTTCCTTATAACAGCGGAGATGACTGAAGGAGGCAGCCACGGCGAAGCGATCAGGTAGGCGGCTACGCCCGCTCCTATTAGAACCAGCCAGTTCGAAATACGGAATGCCCCGATTTGCGAGAGACAATACGCCAGCACGGCCATCGCCAGGCCCATCGACCCTGGCCATTTCGTTATCGCCACGTCTGCCAGCGCTAAGGGTGCGAGCGCGATGGATACACGATTCCTGAGGGACGCTGCGCCGTGCAGTAGCACGATCACCACCGGGATCAGGGCCACCGCGCTGATGTGGGGACCCTCGCCGTAGTGCACGAGAATCTGGTATCGCCGGGGCGACAACCAACCGCCGGCATCGACCCGGATCAGGGGAACAAGAAAGCAGATGGGCGAGATCAGCGAGTAAAGCAGCGCAGCCATGAGCGCTTGCACTCGGTCGCGATTGGCCGTGTAGCACAGCCAGAACAGCGTCAACGCACCTGTGTTATAGGTAATCGCCGTCAAAAAATGATACGCGTGCTGCGGAGTCCAGCCGAGCAGTGTCGACAATCCCGCGACCGTGAAATGGAATCCCGGTTGATACACTTTCTGGAACGGCATCCCGTTGAACCACAGCGGAAACCACGTCAGATCGGACCAGTTGGCGGTAGCCCAGCGGGCGATCGATATGTAAGAGCCTTCGATCGACTCCATCCTCTGGCTGAACTCGAGATCAAAAAGTGGCTTACATACGTAGGCGTTGATCGCGAAGATCACCACCACATATGCCGAAACTATGGTGAACCGCCGCCGCGACGATTCCATCTATTCAACCAGGAGCGCAATGATCGCCGTGGGATTGCCAATGTCCTTGAACCACATGACGCCTTCCCAGACCAGGTCGACCTCAATGTGGTACTCGCCCGGAGCTGTTGGGGTAGTGACGGACAGGCGCAAGACGCGATCTTCTTTCGGCGCCAGCGGCGTTAAGAACCATGCGCGTGGATTGTCGTGCTGAAGAAGATGGTAGGACAATCCGAAAATATCCTCACCAGCGGGGAACTCTTCGGAAGAAACGTTTTCAACCTTCACTTCGATCTCGATCTGCTGGCCTGGCCGAGCGCGAATGCTCTCGACGCTAGGCGTGAGTCGGGCTCGGACGCCGGCTGAGCCTAACCGGACAAAGCGCTCGGGCGTGGACGCATACAGGTCGATATGCTCTCGCAGCGGAGTCGCGAGCAGGATTGCAGGCGACTTCCACATGTGAATAGTTTTGGTTTTGAGGTCGGGAAACTCGCTAAGGAACGACGCGTTCGCATCCGGCGACTCGTCGTGTGGCTTCTGGAACAGGATCTTGTTGTAACCGGCAACCAAAGGCACCAGACAGCCTGGATGGCGTAACGAAAACTCGACCCCGCCTTCACAGACACCGGGATATTCGGGGTTGAAATAGTCATCGAGAGCGATCAAGCCGCCGTCCACCGCAACGTCATGGCAGAGCTTGAGATCATGATAGACCTCCTCGGGCGAATGCCCTCCATCGATGTGCATGAAGGTGAATCCCGATGGGAGATCCGAAGGCGTCAGTTCTCCCGATGGACGCGCGATCACGCGGAGAAATGAATCGTCCGGATAGAACTCGCGCATGTTCTTCTCGAATTGCCCGCGATCTCCACCGCCCGAGGCGGAGATGTTCTTATTCTGCTGATCCTCGAACAAATCGATAGCCGTGAGCTGCTTCCCAGCGCCCCTCAACGCCGCGATTGAGATCGTCGACAAGCCGCGATGAACTCCAATTTCCAGTACATTCCCCCGCTCCTCGGGCCTGAAGGCGAGCTGGTTATACTTCGTGAAGAGCAGGGCCGCGTCAAACTCAAACCAGCCTTCGATGCGATGGAAGGCTTGGTAGTAGCGCTGGAGGAAGCTCGGCTGCATGCTTTGCCTCAGATGCGCCTCACAGCGGGATGTTGCCGTGCTTCTTTCGCGGCATGGTGTCCACCTTCGTGGCGAGCATCCGCAGCGCCCGGATCACCAAAGGCCGGGTTTGGTGTGGCTCGATGACGTCATCGATGAATCCATGTTCGGCGGCGACGAAGGGATTGGCGAAGCGTTCCTGAAGCTCCTGGGTTTTTGCGCGCCGCTCCGCCTCGGGCAAAGAACGGTACAAGATGTTCACCGCCCCTTCGGCCCCCATCACGGCGATCTCGGCGGTGGGCCACGCGAGATTCACGTCGCAGCGCAGATGCTTCGATCCCATCACGCTATAGGCTCCGCCGTAGGCTTTGCGAGTGATCACGGTGATCTTGGGCACGGTCGCTTCGGCATAGGCGTACAGCAGCTTCGCGCCGTGCCGGATGATGCCGCCGAACTCCTGGGCGGTTCCGGGCAGGAAACCGGGTACGTCCTCGAAGGTCAGAATCGGAATGTTGAAGGCATCGCAAAACCGGACGAAGCGCGCGCCCTTGATGGAGGAATCTATGTCAAGACAGCCAGCTAAGTGTTCGGGCTGATTCGCGACGATACCCACGCTGCGCCCGTCCATGCGCGCAAAGCCAACGACGATATTGAGCGCCCAGCGCTCCTGGACTTCGAAGAACTTGCCGTCGTCGACCACACGGCGGATCACGTCTTTGATGTTGTAGGGGAGATTCGACGCGGCCGGTACTACGGAGTCCAGAGCGACGTCCTCACGATCGATCGGATCGGTACTTACGTGTTGCGGAGCCCCATCGCGATTGTTCTGCGGCCGCTAGCTCAGCAGTTCGCGGATCATCTGGAGGCACTCGGCGTCGCCATGAGCCAGGAAGTGAGCCACGCCGCTGGTGGTGTTGTGTGTGACCGCGCCGCCCAACTCTTCCTTGGTGACGTCCTCATGGGTGACGGTCTTGATCACCTCAGGACCCGTGATGAACATGTAACTGCTGCCGTCCACCATGAACGTGAAATCGGTCAAGGCAGGGGAGTAGACCGCTCCACCAGCGCAGGGTCCCATGATGGCCGAGATCTGCGGGACCACGCCGCTTCCGAGAGTGTTGCGAAGGAAGATATCGGCGTACCCTGCGAGCGACAGTACGCCTTCCTGGATCCGCGCGCCACCGGAATCATTGAGGCCGATCACGGGCGCGCCGGTCTTGAGCGCCAGATCCATGATCTTGACGATCTTCTTGGCGTTGGTTTCCGAAAGTGACCCGCCGAACACGGTGAAATCCTGCGCGAAGACGTAGGCCGTGCGTCCGTGGATCAGGCCGTAGCCGGTGACGAAGCCATCACCGTCGATCACCTGGTCGGCCATGCCGAAATCGTTGCAGCGATGGCGGACCAGCTTGTCGGTTTCGACGAACGTGCCTTCGTCCAGCAGGAGTTCGATGCGCTCGCGTGCCGAGAGCTTACCTTCGGCGTGCTGACGTTCACGACGCTCTTCGCCCCCTCCGGCTTCCGCGCGGGCATGGCGGCGGCGCAGCTCGTCGAGGCGGTCAGACATATTCGCGTTGATTCGCGTTTATTTGCGGCGATTACTCGAACATGTACAGCGGAATGCCGGGTGCGACCGGAGCAACTTCCTCGGCCGGCGGAGCGCCTTCGCCCGCGGCCACGGGCTGCAACTGATCCACGGATTGCAGCTGGCGGCAATAGATGCCGTGCTCATCCAGGTAGACTTCGAACTCGGCGGGCCGAGCCAACGATCCCTGGATCAGCGCCTCGCTCAGCGGATCTTCGATGTACTTCTGAAGAGCCCTGCGCAGCGGCCGCGCACCGTAGCTGCGGTCGGTGCAGGTTTTCTCCAGAATGTAGCGAGCCGCATCTTCGCGAATCCGGATCTTGATCTGCTTGGCGACCAGATTCTTGTTGATCTGCTCGGTCAGCAGGTAGACGATCTTCAATAGATCGTCGTCCGACAGCGAAGTGAACAGAATGATCTCATCCAGGCGGTTCAGGAACTCGGGATTGAAGGCCTTCTTCACCTCCGTCATCACCTGGTCTTCCACCTTCGCCGGCAAGCCGCCGGCCGCCGAAAAGCCCATGGGATTGCGCTTCTCAAGGAAGCGCGCGCCCAGGTTCGAAGTCATGATGATGATGGTGTTCTTGAAGTCCACCGTATTGCCGAGTCCATCGGTCAGCTGGCCGTCTTCAAACACCTGCAGCAGGATGTTATAGACATCCGGGTGCGCCTTTTCGATTTCATCCAGCAGGATGATGGAGTACGGAGCCCGCTTGACTCGCTCGGTGAGCTGCCCGCCCTCTTCATAACCCACATATCCAGGAGGCGAGCCGATCAGCTTCGAGACGGAGTGCTTTTCCATGAACTCGGACATGTCGAAGCGGATGAGCGATTTTTCGCTGCCGAAGAGGAACTCAGCCAGAGCCCGGGCGACTTCGGTCTTGCCGACGCCGGTGGGTCCCAGGAACAGGAACGATCCAGCCGGGCGCTTCGGCGATTTCAAGCCCGCACGCGACCGTCGAATCGCACGCGACAGAGCAGAGATCGCTTTTTCCTGACTGATGATGCGAGTATGCAGCTCCTGTTCGATTCGCAGGAGCTTGGAGACTTCCTCTTCCCGGATCGCCGTCATGGGAATACCCGTCCAGCGGGCGACCACGTCGTCGATGTCGTCCTTGGTCACGACGCCGGTCGAGGTGTCGTCCAGGTTGTACTTCTCGCGTAGCACGCGCAGATCTTCGCGCTTCTTGCGCTCCTCGTCGGAGTAGAAGCGGGCTTTTTCAAACTCGTGATTCGCGATCGCGTTTTCCATGCGATGCACGATGAACTTGATGCTCTTCTGAATGTCGGCGACCTCGCCCGGCAGCGTCGTCTGGCGCAGCTTCACGCGCGCGCCGGCTTCGTCGATGAGATCGATGGCCTTGTCCGGCAGGAATCGGTCCGGAATAAAGCGGGTGGAGGCGTGAACGGCATTCTCGATGGCCTCGTCGGTGTACGCGACAGCGTGGAATTTCTCGTAGCGTTCCTTGATGCCGAACAGAATCCGCGTGGCGTCCTCTTCGTTAGGCGGCGGAACCTTCACGGCCTGGAAGCGGCGTTCGAGCGAACGATCTTTCTCGATGGACTTGCGATATTCGGCAGGCGTGGTCGCGCCGATGCACTGGATTTCGCCGCGCGATAGCGCCGGCTTCAGGATATTGGCGGCGTCGAGCGAGCCTTCAGCGGATCCCGCGCCAACCAGCGTGTGCAGCTCATCGATGAAGATGATGGCATTCTGGTGCTCCATCAGCTCCTTCATGATGGTCTTCAAGCGCTCTTCGAACTGGCCGCGATACTTGGTACCCGCGACGATGAGAGAGAGATCCAGGGCGAGGATCCGTTTGTCAGACAGGAACGATGGCACGTCGCCGTCCGCAATGCGCTGGGCGAGGCCTTCGACGATGGCAGTTTTGCCGACGCCGGGCTCGCCGATCAGCACCGGATTGTTCTTGGTGCGCCGGCACAGGATCTGCGTCACGCGCTCAAGTTCGTAGTCGCGCCCGACCAAGGGGTCGAGCAGACCGTCCATCGCGGCCTGGGTCAGGTCGCGGCTGAATTCGCTCAGTAAAGAGCTTTCCTTGGGGCGATTGGATGACATTTTCTCCGAGCTCGACCGAGCGATCTCTTCGCGAACCTGCGTCAGGCGCAGGCCGCGCTCGTGCAAAATATCCGCCGCGAAAGATTTCTCTTCGCGCAGGAGCCCGAGAAGGAGATGCTCTGTTCCAATGTGCTTGTGGTTGAGCCGTTCGGCTTCCTCCGCGCCATAGGCAAGCACGCGCTTGCATTCATGGCTGAGAGGAAGATCGACGGAAGTCGACACCTTTTCCCGCATGGTGGTTTGCGCTTCGATCTGTTTGCGGATCGATTCCACTGCCGCGCTTGAGCGCAAAAAGCGATTGGTGAGAACCTTGTCTTCCCGCAGCAGACCCAGCAGCAAATGCTCCGTTTCGATACAGGGGCTGCCGAACTGGCTGGCCTCGTAACGGGCGAAGAAGATGACTCGCCGGGCTTTTTCGGTATAACGTTCAAACATAGTTCCTGCCTTGTTCCGGAGTTTCCTGGTTGTGGACTCCCAGAGACGCCAGATGCCCGCGTTCCAGAGCAAGCGTCCGGTCCGCGCGGCGCGCGAAATTTAAATTGTGAGTGACGTGCAGCGACGTTAACTTCCGGGACCGATGCAGATCCTGGAGCAGATCCATGATCATCTCGCCGGTCCGGAAGTCGAGATTGCCCGTGGGTTCGTCGGCCAAGAGGACGCGAGGGTCGCCAACCAGCGCGCGGGCCAGAACGACTCGCTGCTGCTCTCCGCCCGAAAGCTCACCCGCGCGATGCTCAGCGCGGTTTCGTAAGCCAACTTCATTCAACCTCGCTAATGCGACTGGTTCCGCTTCTTCTCTAGCTTGACCCCGTATCAGCAGCGGCATCATCACGTTCTCCACGGCCGTGAATTCGGCCAGAAGAGACTGAATCTGCCAGACAAAACCCAATTCCCGGTTGCGGAACTTCGCCAGTTCATCCGCCGGAAGCCGGCATATGTTGTTCTGCCCGAAGTATATCGCACCCTTCGTTGGCGTGTCCAGACCTCCAAGCAAGTGCAGCAGCGTGCTTTTACCCGCGCCCGACTCGCCGACGAGTGCGACCTGCTCGCCCTGCTCGACTTCGAAGTTGAGTTGGTCGAAAATGACCAGCTCGGACTCGCCGGAGCGGTAAACCTTGGAGAGGTCGACGGCCTGAATTGCTATGGACACTCTAGTTCCATTCTACAGGGTCAAATTTCTGACCCTGTTGGTTTAGGAAAAGATCTCGCTAAGAGGGAGTTCGACAGAAGGGTCGAGAGTCTTGAGGATGCCGCCGGTAACCTGCTGAGTTCTCTCGGAGGGAGTCGCCGAATAGGCCGTCTTGGTCGAGGGGTCGAGCACCCAAACGTAAGCGACGCCCATGGCCAGATAGTCGTCGATTCGCTGCTGGGTTCGGGGCCAGCGGTCCTCCGGAGAAAGAATCTCGATGCAGATAAACGGCGGCTTGGTCAGAATCTGTTCAGCCGGTTTCGGACCCAGGGTCACGCAGATATCCGGAATGCGAAAACGCGTCGCTTTTACCTGCACGCGCTGCTCCACCAGCACCGTGATCCCCCACTGAGATCGCCGATTCACCAGGTAGGCGCTCAACATCGTTTGCAACCAGCTATGATCCGTTTCCCCCACGTTTCTTTCGAGCACCTCCCCATCGACGTAGTCGCAATCAGGGCGGTAACTCGTCCTGAGGTACTCTTCGACGGAGATCAGCGTCCGCGAGGCCATGGCTTCATTTTACGACGATGTTCACCAGCTTATCCGGCACCACGATCACCTTCACCACCTGTTTCCCTTCGAGGAACGGCTGCACCTTGGGATCGGCCAGGGCGAGCTTCGTTAACTCGTCCTCCGACGTTCCGAAGGGAACCGACAGGCGGCCGCGAACTTTGCCATTGACCTGCAAGACGATATCGGCGGCGTCTTCTTTTGCGAGGGCTTCGTCGTAAGTCGGCCAGGGCTGCCGGAACACAGGACCCTTGTTGCCGAGTTGCTCCCACAGCTCCTCGGCGAGATACGGCGCGAACGGTCCCAATAGCAACGCGAGCGATGGCAAGATCTGATGGAGCGCACCGCCGGAGAGACCGGCCTCCTCGTCATACAGAGTATTGATGAGCTCCATCAGTGCCGCAATCGACGTATTGAAGTGCCACCGATTATCGAAGTCTTCGGTGACCTTGCGGATGGTCTGATGGAGTTTGCGCAGCGCGCGCCGATCGGCCAGCGGATCTCCCTCGGGACGCCGGCCCGCATTGCGAACCACAAATCGGAACACACGGCTCAGGAAGCGGTACGCTCCTTCGGCGCCGGTATCCGTCCAGTCCATGTCTTTTTCGGGCGGCGCGGCGAACAATTCAAACACCCGACCGGTGTCGGCGCCAAAGCGTTCGGTCATCTCGTCCAGGCTGACCACGTTGCCTTTGGACTTGGACATCTTCGCGCCGTCCTTGACCACCATGCCCTGGGTGAACAGCCGTTTGAAAGGCTCGCCGTTCTGGATCAACCCGATATCGCGCATGACCTTAGTGAAAAAGCGGGCGTAGATCAAATGCAGAATCGCGTGCTCGAC
>Ga0105249_10000867_pt1 | contig 26925 bp, 24 predicted proteins | sample KBSS44metaG_FD_81522 | JGI IMG/M metagenome (GOLD analysis project Ga0105249, IMG submission 81522) | Switchgrass rhizosphere microbial communities from Kellogg Biological Station, Michigan, USA - KBS S4-4 metaG | ecosystem: Host-associated > Plants > Roots > Rhizosphere > Soil | place...
AACAGGGGAGCCAACCATTGTCGCGACAGATACGTGCAGAGATATAGTGGTGCTCACCTCTCGGAGTACGGCAGTAGAGGCCGTTAGCCTTGACGGTGGTGCCAGCGAAGTGGATCCCGGGACATACAATCTTCCTTCTCCTGAAAGAATTCTCCCAGGCCCAGGCGAACCAAGAGCACGCATACAAATGAGCACCTTAAGGCTGACACTCGGCCAAGTGGCAACCGCAGCCTAGGCGTATACACAGCAATCACTAGCGCCGGTCATACATCGGCTGCGCCTGTGCTTCACCTGCCGTATGGTCTGCTGCCGTAGGAGTTAGGGACGGCATGGTGCGCCGAATCCGACTTACCAAAAAATAAGCGCACGATAGCGCCCATACCGAACAGAGAAACGATACCCAAGCCGAGCGCCGCCAAAAACTCTCTGCGCGTCATTTCTTTTTGCATCGTACTTTCGAAACGTTTCATAGTGTCCACCCCCTATTAGCCTTATGCGTGATTGTAGGGCTACCGCGATGGCCTGTCAAACGAACACTACCCGCTGACGTGCGGAAGGTTCGTCCGATAAGGGCGTTCTCGCACAAAGTCATCGATATGCGCGCCTTGACGAACCCGCTGTGCCGGTGTCACACCCACGACAGCAGGAGCACCGACGGTCGGAAGAGTGTGTGCGGTCTTTACTCTCGTTGTGCGGGCCAGAGACCGGCGCTCACGGTCAGCCCGCGCCATAGCATCACGACCATGTAGGTCAGTCATGCGCCTTGTGTAACGTGAACCGTGATTAGTCAGCCACACGATACCTACTCCAATCTGATACATGATGATCAGCGGACCAACGATAACCACCTGATGCAAAAGATTAGGGTCAGGGTTCATGAGAGCTCCTAACACAAAAGCTCCAACGATCACCCAACGCTCATATCGTAGGCTCAAAAGCTTCTTGGGCTGCAAAGGTTTGATACGATTCGTAAAAATCAAAAAAAGAGGGACCTGAAAAAGCAAAGCCGATACGAGCATATACATCGTCACGAACGACATATACGCCTGGATGGTCAACAAAGGCTCAATCTGGTCGGTAACAAATTGGTGCAGCAGGAAGTGCAATGCAGCCGGCAGACCAATGAAATAGCCAAAGGCCATACCCGCGAGCGCCAAAACACCCGATGTCATGCTGCCCCACATAATAAGCCGACGTGAATCCTTTGTAAAAAGCGGCTCCAGGTACCGTAAAAACTGATAGACAATAACCGGGATACTCAGGGCAATTCCAGCATACAGGCACAGACGGAATAGAAAGTTAATGCCGTCCATTGGCGAAGTGTACACAAAGTGCTGATTGCCAGCCGGCTTGATTAAAACAGCGACAATCTTATGCTCAACACTGTACGCCAAGACACTCCAGAAACAGACAGAAAGCGCAACGCGGACGCTACGTCTACGGAGCTCATGAAGGTGTTCAAGTATAGGCTGTTTGTCTTGGCGGGGGCTAAGAAATCGATTCTCGCTTGGCCTTGTCTTGGCTTTGTGGCGCGTTCTTTTCATGGCTATCACTATCGCTCATCCCTTTGCGGAGTTCACGCATTGAAGCACCGATGCTTCGAGAAAGCTCCGGTAATTTCTTGCCGCCAAACAGCAGCAGCACGATTAGTAAAATAAGCACCAACCCTGGTGTTCCCAGGTCAAAAATTCCAAAATACTGCATCGCCATAGCTGGCCCACCCTTCTATTACTTTCTCATGGTAGCACACCACGCATGCGTTCTTGAAACCTCCCTGAAAGGATTACGAACCACTATGTTGCAAATTCTGCTATTATAGAAATATCAGTCGAATAGATGTCGAAACGATCAGGAGCATATCATCAAAAACAACGGAATAGACGCAGATGAATTGTGGAAAGTTGCTTGGACGTACATCAAAACAGTCGTAGACACCGTTCGGGAACCTTTTTTAGTCCTTGACGAGCACTTGATCGTCATCTCTGCCAACAAAACGTTTTATACTTTTTTTGGCGCATCGAAGGAGACAACCGAAGGACAACAAGTCTATACCCTAGGGAACGGTCAATGGAGCAGCCCCAAACTCAGAATCCTGCTAGAAGACATCTTGCCCAAAAATACCTACTTTGAGGATTTTAAGGTTGACCACCAATTTCCAAAAATAGGGCGCAAAATTATGCTACTCAATGCTCGCCGAATCTACCGGACAGGCGAAGAGCAGCCGATCATACTGCTAGCTATGGAAGACGTGACCAAGCAAAAACAGCTTGAGGATCAGTTAAAAGCATACACCAAAAGTCTGACCCACGAGGTGGCTATACGAACAGCACAATTGGAACTTCGCGTCAAAGAGCTCGAAAAAGTCAACCGGGTACTGATCCGGCGCGAGGAACGGATGAACGAGTTTAGAGCCGAGCTAGAAAGACTCAAAAAAGCACAAAAAAAGACTCAGTAGCCTGGAGCGAAGTCAGGGGAGCTGTTTTGCGGCTTGTTCAAAGGCATTGTAAGCCGGTTTAGGAGAGCCGTCTCTGCGACGCAATCCAAAGCTACCCTCATTTTTTGTTTGCGGCAGCCATTGGTCACTATCAGCATGAAAAAAGAGGGGACCGGCATTTGGCATAGCGTACCACTCTCGCATACCTTGGGCGACAATTTGCGCCTGTACGGCTTCGGAGACGTGGTCCGGTCTGGCGGCAAGAGTCGGCACAGTTACTCTGCTTATCCCTTTGGTTGGTGCGCCAAATTCCGTTCCCCATATTTGTTTATTACCCCAGCCAGCCTTGGACATAATTGCCCGCAGATTATACGACGATGGCCCTTGGTCGACAGTATAGAAAGCATTGTAGATCGCTGCGGTGTTCGGTAAAGCCGGCCAACTATATGGGTGGATACCCACGCCATCAAAAAGCTCTGGCTTCAGCAATGGCAACATCTGCGCCAAAAAGTCTCCCTGCCTAATACCTTTGGGATAGACAGGATCGAACATCGGTCCCAGGCCACCGGTTATGATCCGCGTCCCGGGATCATTCCGGCGGATCTGCAAGGCCGCGGTGTTGGCTAGTGCAGCATACGCCCGAGAATTAGTGAGTACCGCACTCCGGCCTTGGGCGACTTTCCAATAGGAGCTGTTATTGGGTTCATTCCAAATCTCCCAGGCGCGCACACTCTTCCCCTTGTAACGTAGGGCGGCAGCGCGCGCAAAACGACCGAATGTATTGTTATCGGCCGGCCCGCATTTGGTGCCTGCCGCCTTGGTGATGACTCGGCGTGCACACTCCGGCTCTTGGGCCCACGCCGGCGTGTAGTCGAGCACTGCAAGTATCTTTAGGTGGTGCACACCGGCCACACGGACTAAACGATCATACATCCCCCAGTGGTATATATACCGATTATTGGGTTGTATCGCTGCCCAGCTCATGTCTACACGAATCCATCGACCACCCATGTGTTCAATATCAGTCAGGCGCGCGTCCAAATCGGCATCGTTCATGTGGAGTAATGTTGCGCTCGTGGAAAAGCCGACTTCATGGCGCGTTTCAGCATATGCCGCACTACTACTATAGGTGAGCGATCCAAGAAGTAGAACGCCCGCACTTGCCATACAGGCGGCTACTCGTCCCAGGCAAAGTAACACTAAGCTCAACGCCACAATCGCTCTCTTTTAAAGTCAGTGTAGTATGACAATGAGATATAAAATAGTTATTAAATTGAATGTGTTTATCGACGCTTATCTTCGCGAAGATACATGTAGATAAAGAGTGCGACAAACGATAGTCCAAAGCAGAGTGCCCCAAACGTATCCTCACGTGGATAGGGCGCCAGGTGCGTCAGCGGCCACGATAGTGTTTCTGGATGGTGCATGGCGTTGCCCGCAATGTATACCCAACCGGCAAAGCCAAATACGAACACAGTGAAACTCAATGCAAGCAATATCTTTTTCATACCACCAGTATACCAGCGCAGCATTAAACCCGAGTTTAATGCTGCTATAACAACCATCCCCTACATTGTGCGTGCGACGTCCGCAGCAAACCACTCCCGGATTCGCGCAGCTAGGGGGCCGACATCACTACATGTAAAAAAATATCAGCTTACTCCTTGTCGGTCATAGGCCTCATTGCCGGCGGGGTAATTTTTCTAAGCCGATCGGGGGTCGCCAAAGAGATGGACAATCTGCACGTAACCCCGCGTCCCGAACATGTCACTGAGCTTTATTTTACCGATTACCGAAAACCGCCTGCGTCGCTCAAATCTGGCGCCATACAAAAGGTAGCATTTACCGTCCATAACCTGGAGCACAAAAGCACGCAATATCATTACGTGCTACTGACCAAAGCGTCGGATGGTGCAGAACAGCTATGGGGTGAGGGGACATTCAACTTGGACCATGACCAATCGCGGGCGACTACGCGGCAGGTCACTACGCCATCGCGCGCAGGGCGAACTGCAATAGAAGTCGATCTTGATTACGTGGGCACAGCCTTCGGGAGCGGCGCGGCAACCATACAAAAACAGTCAATTCACTATTGGGTTGACGTGGAATCTGCGCGGAGTCGCATGTGAACCTGCAGAGATCAGCTAAGGCGAATGCTCCAGCGCCAAAAAAAATTGGCGTAGTTATCCCGTGCTACAACGAAGCGGCCAGCATCGCTCAGGTGATAACCGGATTCCCCCGCGATAGGCTCCTGCACCACAACTATGAGCTCAAAGTGTATGTCATCGACAACAATTCTTCGGACAATACTGCTGCCGTCGCCAAGCGAGCCGGTGCGATCGTAGTACATGAACCAAAAAAAGGCAAAGGTAACGCGCTGCGCACCGGCTTTCGTCGGGTGTCGCGCGACTGCGATTACGTGGTAATGCTTGATGGCGACGCTACATATAGGTCGGAGGAAATCCTACGCATCGTCGAGCCACTCAGGAGCAACTTTTGTGACGCAGTGATTGGTTCTCGCTTAGGTGGCCGCATGCAGACACATGCCATGAGTACATTGAATCGCTTAGGCAACCGGATCTTTACCATTGGCGCCCGCCTGCTGTACGGCACGAACGTATCCGATGTATTGACTGGCTATTTCGCCTGGAAAAAAACCGCCCTTGATGCGCTGGAACCCCACATCAAAAGCCAGGGTTTCGCCGTCGAAATGGAGATGATCACTAAAATGGCCCGGCTTGGCATCAGCATGGCGTCGGTACCAATAAGCTACGAACCGCGGACCGGCGAGTCGAGTCTGCATCCCTTCAGAGATGGCCTCCGTATACTGATGATGCTTTTGAAGAACTTTCTGTGGCGACCGGCGCGCCACGCAGCATCCACTGGCGGCACCTCGGCCATGGTTAGCCCAAACAGCATCAGCGATGGTGTACCTCGCAAAATCGTATTCGTCAGTGATGCGATTTATCCATACATGAAAGGAGGCAAAGAAAAACGCCTGCACGAGATTTCGACACGCCTCGCAACCATGGGTCATTCGGTACATATTTATACCATGCATTGGTGGAATACCCCCGAGACGATAACCTATGAAAACGGCGTGTATTTACACGCACTGTGTAAATACCACGAAATGTACCAGGGCGACCGGCGAGCAATCAAAGAGGGAATTATGTTCGGCTTGGCCTGCTTTAAACTTATCCGCGTACCGTTTGATGTTATTGACGTTGATCATATGCCGTTCTTTCCCATTTTTAGCACCTGGGTTGTGTGTACGCTGCGCCGTCTCAGATTGCACGCCACGTGGCACGAAGCCCTGTCGCGCCAGGAATGGATTAATTACATGGGGCGAGGTGGCGTCATTGCTTCAATCATTGAGCGCATCAGTATCCGGCTGCCGCACCACATCACTGCAGCGTCAGCGCAAACCAAAGAAATGCTTGCCAGTGTACACGGCCGAGTCAACGGTGTCGATATTGTAGCATCTGGCATCGATACGTCTCTCTTGCGGGGCGTACCAACCGCTCGAATTCATTGCGACGTACTCTACGTGGGCCGGCTGGTAAAAGATAAGAATGTAGACAAGCTCATTCTTGCCGTCGGCTTACTCGCCCAGGTGCGTCCCAAGATACGTTGTATCATTTTGGGGCACGGCGTCGAAAAAACGCATCTGCAGGAGCTGGTGGCTGACCAAAATCTGCAAAACAACATAACGTTTATGGAACCGCTTTCTGAGGCGACTGACGTATACACCTATATGAAAGCGGCAAAAGTGTTTTGCTCACCATCGGTGCGCGAAGGATTCAGTATCGTCTCACTGGAAGCGCTCGGCTGTAACACACCGGTGGTGACTGTCAATAGTCCGTCAAATGCCGCCCGACACTTAATCCAAGATGGAGAAAACGGCAGTATCGTCCCCTTGGCACCCGAAGCACTGGCCGAGGCCATTTTGCATTGGTCATCCTTGACGCAAAAGCCGGACATCGCCAGCCAGCTGGCCGACAACGATTGGCACCAACTAGCAAAAAAACAAGCCGAAGTGTACATGCTATGAGGCGGGCAGCATGATCATCTTGCATTTGACCAAGAAATATCCCGGCGCACTGGGGGGTGATGCGGTCGTGGTATCCAATTTACAAAAACAGCAGGTAGCCGCCGGCCATAAGGTGGTCATCGTGACCTCAAATTGTACGGAGATAGCCACCCGCGACCATCTCTACAAGGTCGGCCTCCATGACATGCCGCACCGATTGGATACGATAACACTGTGGCGTATGCTTTCTTTGATACTGTTGTTTTTTCAGATGTTCTTCATAGTAGGCAAGGAGCAGCCCGACATCATTCATGCCCACTCTGTTGATATGGCTTTCTTCGCTTCGTTTGCCGCTCGTTTTTTTGGGGTTCCCATGGTCCACACCTTTCACATCGTCACGTTCTACGACGGCGCGCAGTCGTTACTTCGACGCAAGAGCGAACTCTGGCTTGCCAAAAGGGCAGGGCTTGTCAGCGTAACGGCGCCCAACGCCTATGATGTACAGAAATTGCAAGCTGCAGGGCTCAGTCAAACCACGCTTCTGCATAACGGGGTAGATGTGGCATTTTGGGAGAACGGCAACCGCTCACCGCGCCATCGGCCGTTTACATTTGTGACTATCGGCCGACTTGCGGAACAGAAAGGCTACGAGTACCTTGTCCGCGCCGTGGCTTTGCTGGCGGACGCTGCGCCAGATAAATTTTGCGTAGTGATCGCCGGCAGTGGTCCGCAGGAAGCCTCGCTGCAGCAACTAGCACGCGACTTGCACGTCGATCATCTCATATCGCTCGTGGGGCCCAAGACACACCGACAAGTCCGCCGACTGCTTGCCTCGGCCGACGCTTTCGTGTCGCCATCACTGTATGAAACGACGCCAATTACCGTACTGGAAGCTTGGGCCGCGGCCCTACCGGTCATCTCTACACCGGTCGGTATTCTGCGTGACATGCCTGCAGATATGGACGCAACCTATATTGTGCCCGCTAAAAACGCGCGCGCACTGGCCGCCACAATGCGTCGGTGCATGGCCAACGCCAGCGCCCGAGCGGCTATTGCCAGCAACGGCCACAAAGAAGTTAAAAAATATGCCTGGCCAAACATTGCGCAGAGCGCCGAACGTATTTATCGGAGTGCTGCTTGAAGACGCACAGCATCGTGCAAATAAGCTCCTACTATCCGCCTCATCTTGGCGGGCAAGAGAACGCCGTACAGGACTTAGCCGTGCACCTGGCACAAGCCGGCCATGCGGTACGAGTCATCACGTCTACCGCAGGCGGTGGGGCGAGAGGCACCACCATAGAGCAGGGAGTAACTGTTGAGCGACTACCGGCCTTTGTGTTTGGGCACGCTCCGATTATGCCTCGGTTTCCTGCGGCACTTATGCACGCTACGCAGTCCGACAGTATCGTGCATCTCCATGTGGGGCAGGCGTTTACGCCGGAAATGGTCGGGCTCATTGCCAAGCTGCGGCGTTTCAAATATATTGCCCAGCTGCACATCGACTTTAGACCTTCCGGGCTAGCAGGCGTCCTACTGCCTCTCTACAAAAAGCTCTTGCTCAAGCAAGTCTTGCAATCAGCAGCGGCTATTGTCGTCCTCAATGATCAAACACTGCAAGTCGTCCGCCAAACATATGCATACCGGGGAAATGCATATGTGATGAATAACGGCATCGACGACGCCTACTTCGCGCTTAAACGGGTACCTTTTGCAGCGCAACCTCCTCGCACACTACGGCTACTTTTTGTAGGCCGTCTGAGCAGACAGAAAAATGTCAGCTCCTTGTTACATGCCCTGAAGCTCACCTCCAGGAACGTGCAGCTTGATCTGGTTGGTGACGGCGAAGAACGCGACTCGGTACTGCGTATCATAGCCGAACAGGGCCTCAAGACAGTGACGGTACACGGCCGGCTGCCGCGCGACACAATCATGACGCTCTATCAGACTTGTGATGCATTAATTATGCCTTCACTGTACGAGGCCCAGCCGCTCGTGCTGCTAGAGGCAATGGCCGCCCGCATACCAATCATCGGCACTAATGTTATTGGTGTTGCCGACCACCTACAAGGTGCCGGTGTTATTACCGAACCGTCCTCTGTCGGTCTGGCAGACGGCATTGAGCAATACTTCAGCCGCTATGCGCTCCTGCCAGCAATGGTGCAGCAAGGATATCGGGCCGTAGAGAGGTTGCGCTGGGGGCACAATCTAAAAGCATACGAGGCGCTCTATGAAAAAGTCGCGCGCGCTTAGCCCACGCCAGGTAGCACTGAGCCTGGCCGGTTGGTTTGTCCTGACCAACGTATTAGTCTGGCTGGCACAAGGCCTCCAATGGCTGCCGCTCAAAGCGTTGTTATTTGTGTGTTTGGTATTTCTGCCTGGTACGGCTCTCCTTCGCGTTATGCGCATTACGCTGCGAACGGTTTCTGCCCGAGTGGTGTACAGCTTTGGCCTCAGTGTACTCATTCTCATGCTCAGCGGGCTCATCACGAATGAGGTGTTACAACTCTTTGGCGTGTCACGACCTCTGGAACTGCCCGGCATACTTGCCGTGTGGGATGTGATAACCTTCTCACTCATCATCGCCAGCACATTTACCAACAAACGGTTGCTGCGTGTGTACAAAGTAACGAGCGAACGCTTTTCTCGGCCAGCCTGGTTATTGGGAGTACTCAGTCTGTTGCTACCGTGCGGTGCCATCATGGGCGCCTTCCGACTGAACAATGGCGGCAATGCCTTAGTGGCGGAGATTACCCTTTGCTACGCAGCGGCACTCATGCTCTATGCATTCTTGCTACGGCGGCGTCTGCCCAACGGTCTGCTCACCTGGTTTGTTTTTATACTCGGGCTTAGTGTGCTGCTCATGACATCGCTGCGAGGTTGGGATATCACCGGGCACGATATTGAACGCGAATTTCGCGTCTACACGCTCACCCACGCGCATGGACTCTGGAACATTGGTCTGGACCGCGACCCATACAACGCCTGTCTGAGCATTACTATTCTGCCCGAGGTCTTTGTCAAACTGCTGCATATCTCCGGGCTGATGGTCTTTAAGGTGGTCTTGCAGATTATCTTCGCCGTGTGCCCTGCAGTGGTGTTTATACTCCTCCGTCAATACACCTCTAAGCTGGGGGCGCTGCTCGGAAGCGTATTCTTTATATGTTATCCGACATTCATCAACGACTCGGCGATGCTTACCCGCCAAGGGATAGCCTATCTGTTTTTTGCTCTCGCGCTGCTCATACTATCCAATAAGGCGCAGAAAAAACGCTACAAGTTACTGTTTTCACTGTGCTCGCTGGGGGCTGTAGTCTCGCATTATTCAACGGCATATATGTTCGTGGCGCTCTTTGTAGCGGCCGTGATCTGTAAACTGAGCATCACGTGGTGGCTCGCCCGTCCTAGAAAAAAAGTTTTCCGCTGGCGGCCACCAAAAATTCACAACCCGCGTACCGTGCTGTCGATCGTATTTTCATTACTGCTGCTTGGCATGACTCTAGGCTGGTATTCACGTATCACCGCCACGTCATCCGGCCTGATCCTGACGCTGCGTTCCTCGATTAGCAATATTCCCGCACTGTTTTCGGGGGACGATAACAAGTCCTCCGACACCTCGACCGCCCTACTGTTTGCTGGCGGCAAAACGCAAATCGATCTCTACCAATCCTACGTGTCCGATTCCATACAAAAAAACGCTGCGGCGACGGCGCCTGCGGCACAGTACAGCACCTCGCTGGTCAGCGACGATTTGCCGCTGACGCCGCTGGGCAGAAAGATCGCCGCGGCCGGTGTCAGCCCATCTCTCATTTCGGCGCTGCGCCAAAACTTCGCCAAGATTTTGCAGGTGCTGGCGCTAGCCGGAGTGTTGTATACAACGTACGGACTCCTCCGCAGAAAACCAGGAGCACTCAAGGTTGATTTTATCTGCCTGAGCTTGGCCGGTTTTATGCTCCTCGTACTGATGGTGCTGTTGCCGGTGTTGTCGGTCAATTATGGCGTCCTGCGCGCCTTCCAGCAGATACTTATCTTTTTGATTCTGCCCATTATGCTCCTGTTGGCGGGGATGACCGGACGGATATGGCCGTGGCTAAAAACGAGTATTGCGGCCACGGGAAGCGTGCTCCTGTTTCTACTGTTCACCGGCTTCTTCGCTCAAATACTCGGCGGAACCAGCCCCGCACTCAGCTTGAATAATAGGGGCTTGTATTATGGTCTGTATGCCTCCTCGCAAGCCGACGCGCAGTCTTTTGTCTGGATGAAACAACATATTCCCAAGCAAAGCGATGTGCGAGCAGCGAACTTTAACCGGGCATTGATGCATGATCCAAGTTATCCATTCTCCAAAGTCGGTATACTGCCCTCACAAATTGGCGCAAGCAGTTACGTCTACCTAGACCCCGCCCAGGTGCAGTCGCAAAAACTATACACCTATTTTGAAAGTAGCCCGCTCATTATGACGTTCCCGTTGGACTATTACGATATGGCGCTCAACGAAATCTACAGCACAACTACCACAAGGATCTACCAATGAACCCGTCCGTTGCTGCAACATTATTTGGACCCGTCCGCTTACGACTGAAACGACTGAGCCAGAGCACGCTGCTCATGAACGCCTTGTACCTCATGCTGTCCACTTTGGTGATGGCAGCGTCGGGTTTTGCGTTTTGGGCGGTGATCGCCCATACCTACGACACGACAGCCGTTGGGCTAGCAACCACATTGCTTTCAGTGTCCAGCCTGTTGTCGCTTCTGGGCCTTGCCGGATTTGACACCACATTTGTACGTTTTTTGCCCGGTTCAGTCCGCAAAAACGAATACATCAATAGCGGGCTCATTATCGTTACGGTCGTCAGCGCCCTGATAGCTATGTGCCTTGCGGTGGCGTTGCCCATTGTGTCCCCGGGTTTATCATTGCTGAGCACATTGTGGGGATTTCTTGGCTTTGTGTGCTTCACCGTAGTCACATCGCTCAATGTCTTAACCAATGCTGTCTTTCTAGCCTTCAAACAGGCCCGTGCCATTTTCGTCATCAACAGTATCTTCGGCGTCTGCAAGATCGCACTGGCACTGAGCATTGGCCGGAGGAATGCGCTGACCATCTTCGTCCTAGCTGGTAGCGCACAGCTAGTAGGACTTGGCCTCAGTATTGTCTGGATGCATCGACGGTGCGGCTACCGTTTTCTACCGCGCATCGATATGGCTGCCGTACATGCCATTAAAAGGTTCTCGTTTTCGGTATACATTTCGAGCGTCTTGAATCTAGTGCCCCCCACACTGTTGCCGCTCATCATTATCCATCAGCTGGGACCGAAAAATGCTGCATATTATTATATGGCGTTTACCGTGGCAGGCGTGCTCTATGCAATTGCGTACGCCTCTATGCAGTCCGTATTTGCCGAAGGATCACATGACGAAGCAGCGCTCAAAGCATACGTAGCCAAGGCGGCCAAAGTTATTGGCGTATTGCTCATACCTGCGGCAGCGATATTAGTACTTTGTAGTGGCGTGCTGCTTGCGGTGTTCGGTATTGATTATGCGCAGGGCGGGGCTGGGTTACTCAGACTTTTCGCATTTGGCGCGCTGCCAGTCGCAGTCTATTCAGCCTTTGGCGCGATATTCAAGGTGACCAAAAATTTGCGCGGAGTAGTGAGCATGAATATTGTGTACGCCGCCGCTATTCTTGGCGTGAGCTATGTGTTCATGCCGCGCCTCGGACTGCGAGCGGTCGGTTGGGGTTGGGTTGTTGGAAATCTGCTGGCGTGTTGTGTTGGAGCGCTCTTTTTTTCGATCAACGGTAATAGACGGCTGAAAAAACGTCTGAAAGGAAACCATGGCACGACTTCCACAAGTAGGCGGTGACGCAGATAAATGGGCACGTATACTTAATGAGTTTTTATTGGTGGCACATAATCCGGATGGGACGGCGCGGCGCGGCAGTTTAGCCGCAGTGGCAACGGCGGCTACGGTTGGCCTCCACGATCTACGCACGAGCAATCCGGCAACGCAATCAATCAAAAACTTACTCCTGTCGAATGATGGGAATACGCTCGTGTGGAAACAAACCATCGAAATTAATGTCCGCGATTACGGTGCCCTCGGCGATGGCAAGCACGACGACACCCACGCCATTCAAGCGGCCATTAACGACACCAGCGACGGTGGAGCAGTAGTGTTCCCGCGCGGTATATTTATGGTGACAAGCATCAAGATTCACAACAAGGGGACGTCGTTGATTGGCGATGGTCGCTTTGCCACACGTATTGTGCGTCTGAGCGGCACCGAGCCGCTCATCGACATCAGTGGACACGCCAGCGGCATTGGACACGCCCGCTACGACAGTCTCAATAGCCTCACCCTTGATGGCAACGGGCTACCGGGAGTATTGCTACGCTCTTACTACGCCGACTCGTGCGTGTACCGAGAGCTCATTTTTACCCATAGCAAAGGCCTGGCCGTTGATTTTATCGAGGTGTGGGATACTCGCTTTGATAACTGCACATGGGAGGATTGCGGTTCGCTTGCTGCGCCAGCTGTGCTCCTGCGTAACAGCGAAGCTGCGGGCCGCTTTGGCTTCAGCAACGATAATACCAACCAGATTTACTTTACCGGCTGCCGCTGGGAAGGCTTCCGCAATGGGGCGATACGGCTGGATGGCGGAGCAAATGGCTCCACACAATTGCTGAATGGTATCTTTTTTGTGTCGTGCAAAATGGAAACAGGGCTAGCTGCTGGTCCAGCGTTTCAGCTATTCTCCCGAACGACGGTCGTATTCGTCAATCAGTTATATATCGCGATCACCGGCAAAGACCCAAACCACCTGCCGCCGATTGACGTCATCGAAGACCGCGCCTCGCACGTATTTATGACCAACGTCTATGTGCAGTGGGGCGTCGCTCGGGGCATAGCAAACTCAGTAGCGCATATTGTGGCCGAGGCTCCGCACATGTACCATGAGCTCGGCACTTTCTACCCCACCGAGGACCCAGCGAAAGCTACAATCTGGGTCGAGTCCAAGGCTTCGGATGTTACGGTTTCGTCGCTGTGGGTGAATCGCGGCACAACCGGAATCGGCAACTTTAGCAAACTACTCGATAGTAATCCGCTGCACGGGCTCAATATTCCCCTGAATCATCCCGGCTCGTTTAGAATTACTGACGATGCCAGCGGTCACGACCTCGTAAAGGTCGACAACAATCCCGATCGGCCGGCGCTGCACTTGCTCAATAAAGTAGACGCCGTTGGTTTCTCGGACAGTTATATTACTGAAAAATGGCGCATCATTGGCGCCAGTGGCGCGGCGCGATTTGCTACCGGCCGATTCCAAATAGAGGCCGACAAAGGCTATATTGGCATCAATGCCACGCCGTTTGCCGAGACGGCTATGCTCGTGCGGCCCGCAGCCGAAGGCGACCGCGGCCTCACCATTACTCGACCCTCGGCCACGGCCACGAATCGACTAGTGGAATTCCACGATGAGACGAACAACATGCAAGGTATGGCGATTGATTCCAACGGACGTCCGCTAGCAGTCGGCACACCGCCGCAGGTGGTAGCGGGGAGCCAAGTAAGCTACGCCAATCCAGGCGCGCAGGTACGCGATATCGCCGGCAATATCACAGCCGCCGTTCGGCCGAGTCCCACCGGAGCTGGGACTATTGCAACGATCAGGTTTTCACGAGCCTATGCTGCTGCGCCACTTTTCATTACACTTGCCGACCACTCGCTGGTTCCCGGCGATTTATATGTTTCTTCGCGTGACGAAAGGGGATTCACGGTTTCTACGCGTACGGCGCTGCGCGGTGGCTCTATCCTCAATTTTGATTATGCGGTGATCGCCTAGGTATTCATTTTTTTAACAATAAAGGGGCATAGACATGGCACGACTTCCACAAGTAGGCGGTGACGCAGATAAATGGGCACGTATACTTAATGAGTTTTTATTGGTGGCACATAATCCGGATGGGACGGCGCGGCCAATAAGCGCCAATGCACTCGGCACGGGGACGGTAGGGCTCAGCAACCTTATCACCATAAATCCGGTGGGTCAGGCCATTGGTAATTTTGTACTGTCCAACGACGGCATTAACTTAAAGTGGCGGGCGAATACCGTACTTGATGTCACCAATTATGGCGCAAAAGGTGACGGCGTAACCGATGACACGGCCGCCATTCAGTCTGCCATAGATGCCGCCGTTAATGGTGGCACAGTATTTTTGCCACGTGGTGTTTATATGGTCACCGGCTTAGTCATTCGCAATAAAGGCACCAACATTCTGGGTGATGGCCGTTGGGCGTCGCGTATCGTGCGGCTCAGTGGGAGCGCACCACTCATTACCATGAGCGGGTCAGGAACTAAAATTGGACATTTGCGTTACGCCTCTGTTAATAACATCATGCTGAGTGGCAACTACATGCCCGGCGCCTTGGTGCAATCCTATTATGCCGATACGAATTTATTTGGACAGATCAACTTCATCCACACGGTTGGAAAGGCTATCGACTTCGTCGAAGTCTGGGACACGCGATTTATAGAATGCACCTGGGAGGACTGCGGCTCAGCAACCGAGCCATGCACGCTCTTCCGCAACAGTACTGCACCGGGCACCTTTGGCTTTAGCGCCGACAATACGAATCAGATCTTTTTTACGTCTTGCCGTTGGGAAGGCTTTCGTAACGGTGCAGTGCGACTGGACGGTATCTTTGGTGGCTCGACCGAGCTACTGAATGGTATCTTTTTTGTGTCGTGCAAAATGGAAACACCAAGTGCCGCCGGGCCGATTATCCAGACAACTGATAACACCACTGTCGTGTTCGTCAACCAGCTCTATGTTGCCGTTACCGGTTTTGATGTTGGGTACGCTACGCCGATCGACGTCATTGAGGACAATTCGTCACATATATTCATGTCAGAGGTGTTTGTACACTGGGGAGACGTGCCGGGCCTGGCTAGCTCAGTCGCCCATATCATAAGCAACTCGCCGCATATGTACCAAGGGCTTACGACCTTTTACACGAACGGCACGCCATCCCACGCTACCATATGGACAGAGCCAGAAGCAACCGACGTAACCATTACTCGGCTATGGTCAAACACTGATAGCAGTACCGATGGCCTGGGCGACTTCAGCCAAGTAGTCGGGAGCAGCCCCTTGACCGGCCTGAATGTACCGCTTTTGTATCCCGGCGCCTTTCAAGTCTCTGACAAAATCACCGGCCGCGCGCTGATAAAAATTGATAATAATCCGACTCGACCGGCGCTGCAGGCAGTGAATGCCGTGGATGTGGTAGGCTACTCCGACGCCATAACAACTGAAAAATGGCGCATCATTGGCGCCAGCGGTGCTGCTCGCTTTGCTGCTGGTAAGTTTCAAATCGAAGCAACCAAAGGCTATGTGGGCATTAACGCGACGCCGTTTACCGGTATTGCCATGCTCATTAAAGCAGCCATCGACGGCGATCGGGGCCTGGCCATCGTCCGGCCTTCCAGCACTGCTACCAACCGGCTCATGGAATTTCAGGATGAGACCTTCGCCATCCAAGGTATGGCGATTGACTCCAATGGGCGCCCACTAGCAGTCGGCACACCCGCGAGAGTGACGGCTGGCGCCCAGGTGAGCTACGCCAATCCGGGTCTCCAAGTACGCGATATCGCCGGCAATGTTGTAGGAGCAGTGCGACCCTCACCAACAGCGCCCGGACCCATCGCTAGTATTGCGTTCTCGCGGCCGTACGCGGCCACACCGCTCAGTATCGTGCTCACTGATCACTCGCCAATCGCCGCCAATCTGTACGTCTCTGCGCGCAGTGCGAGCGGCTTCACCGTATCAACGCGCAATGCGCTGGCCGGCGGCTCAATGCTCAATTTTGACTACCAGATCATTGCCTGATCATGCCGCCATGTACAGTACATATCAAAAGACGCCCGCCTGGGACGTCTTTTGGTGCATATGGCAACTCCCCTAAGAGATGTTGCAGCAGTTAACCCCGTTTGTTAGGGAGTAACGTTAGAGACCGACACAGCTCCTCCGGAGACATCGACCTTGACGGTCAAATCGTCCACCCACAAGCTGGTGGCGCCATTGTCTAAACGGGCCTGGAGTTGGGCGTGGTAGGTGCAAGGAGTATTGGTACCGTTCAGCGGGCAGAAAGCGTGGCCGACTTGCTCAAGCGTGTTCGCCTGCCAGTCAAAACTACCGCCATTGCTCGAATCCCAGGCAAATGTATCGCCGCGATCGGTGTTGTTCGGTAATACGTTCACCGCATTGACTAGGAAACGAGACTCGCACCAGCCGTTGGTGGGCGAGCTACTGGTGACATTTTGGGGTGCCTGGCAATCAAGCTCGCCGGCAGCAGTAAAGTCAACCAGCGAATCCTGCCCGCGCGGGACAGTGAAGGTGAGTAAGCCGCACTTCACGTTAAAGAATGCTGACCCGGTTGTCGTGTAGGTAACGGGTGCATTGTACGTCAGACGGTACTTCTGTTCGGTGGGATTTGTTTGCTGCATGAGCACACATTGATTGGGAACAGCAAGCGAGGCTGCAGCGCGACCGCTCTTTTGCGGGATTTGCGGATTCTGGCTAACGGCTGCGGCCGAGGCTGCCACGGGCAATAGAACCAGTGCGCTCAACAGTGCAACCATAGCACACAACTTCCGGCTTATTTTAGTAAGCTTCATACATATCTCCTTATTTCGATGATTGGTATGCTTTGCCGGCAAAACTTTTTTAATAGTGCTTGCTGCGTGTTAACTCTATATAAAATCTGTATATTTTTACTACAATATTGGCGTATCTACACCAAATGTTCAGCTACAAAATCAATGGTTTGTTGGGCGCGGCGTACATACGGGGGCATGTGCTTGCGGAGATGCGCACGATATTCCGGCTGGTGACGAGCCAATTTCTGGAGCAGCACAGTGAGCTTTTGAGCAGTGGCATCCTCAATCTTAATCGTCCATTGCTCGAGCTGGAGATCGCGCATGATGCCGCTAGTCTTGTGTTCATATTCAATAGCCAACACGGGCACATACGAGGTCAGCGAAAAAATAACAGAGTGAAAGCGAGTGCCAAGCAGTATATCCAGATTGTCGTACATAGCCTTAATCCGGTGATGGTCGGGAGCATCTTCGACGAGTGAGGCAGACTCGGTATGACGCATCAAACTACGAACCTGACGGCTGACGATGCGGTCATCATCACCTTTGCTGGCGGTGACTTGTGGAATAAAAATCACGTGAGCATGGGCCGTTTCGATTATGGCATCCAGCGCACTGGCTACTGCTTGTTCGTATGCAAGTTGCGCCTTACCCTTTAGCCAAGATCGCACCGTGACGCCAACCAGTAGCGTATGAGCTGGTATATGGTACTTTTTACGAAGTTTCAGCGTACTAGAACTGGCCAGTAGAAATCCGGAGTCTATCGCTCGTGCCACGTTGTGCGTCACTCCGAGTCGAGCCAGTAAAGCCTTCGATGTGTCTTCGCGCAGCAAAATCAATGTCATGCGCTGCAGCACAAAAGCCACCAACAGTGTCTCGAACTTATTTTGGAATGGTCCCATCGACTGCGCGTACAAAACTGTCGGCTTGCCAAGTAGATAGCTAAAAAACAAAGGGTGCAGGAGCAGTGGCACGTTCAACCGGTTACGCAAGCCTTCCCGGCTGCGCATATACCCGCCGCCCACGGGGACGATGAGATCAGCGCGGGCATACAATTCGGCAATTTCACGTAGATGCACCGGCAGGTATAGCCGTCGCCCTAAAAAACGATAGGCAGCAGCCCACAAAAGCGTACTACTCACCATGCCAAGCGTATAGCCAAGCTTTAACAAAGGATTGCGGTACTTATTGAGCGCATAATACATAAAACTGGACGTTTCGGGAACGCCCTCAAAATGCCCTTCCTTGTTAACGGCGTCAAGTGTCAAAATAGTTATGGCGGCCGCAGGGAATTTTCGTTTCAGGTCGCTAATGAGAACACTTGTCAACGCCGCGTCACCTTTGTTGTCGCTGGAGTAAACATGAGAGATGATCACACGCTTCGGCGGTCGAATATGCGGAGCAGGCATTTTTCGGCTCATGTGAGATCCGTGCCCTTCGGTGAGACCAAGTATCTGTAGGCTAGCGCCCAAAAAACCGCACTATACAGGATGAAAAAAACCAGGCCGGCATACGTATGGAAAAGCGTGAAGGCGATCCGCGGATTAATATAGTAGCCGGCCAGAATAAGCACATAGACGCGCACAATATTAAGCACGCCGAGCACGAGCAGCGCAAGGGGAAAGACACTAACATACCGTTTTCTATTCAGGCGCTGCCAATCCATCAGCCCCACTACCACATACAGGCCAGTAAACAGGGCGATGGACTCAATGCCAGAACAGTACTGTGCTACCGTAATGCCGAATTTATCAAACAGTAAGGTATTTGGCGGTATAATCACGCCATGCAAGCCGCTCAGACTGAGCAAACCGCTCACACACCACAACACTAATGATGCTAGTGGCCGCCACAACGCATACACTACCAGTAAAAACAGATAAAATAGCGTACCGATTGCCGCCGACCGGGCGATCTCTCGTCGGTACACGTGCCACACTAGGCGTACATTGTGCAGGCCAAAACAGCCGAGCCAGGCTAATACCATACTCAGCACTAGACCGCCGTGCACCAACAGCAGATTACCTGCGCTGCGATGATCAGCAAGCAAATGAGTAGTGCCGAGCCAGACACCGTAGAAGCTGATGGCCGTGCCGGCAAACCATCCAAGCAATGCCGGCTGCCAAGGCCGCAGCATCAGTGGTGTTTTATGGTGACGTACCATCAGTAGCAAGGTAATCAAGCTAAAAATCAGGGCTTTGCCGATACCGCCATACAAGGCGAAGCCGTCACGGAACAAAATACCGCCGCTAATAATTCTAGGCCCCACCGCTGCCGACAGGATAACGATGAAACCCAGAAAAACTATCACCCGCCATAACAGCGGGGTGATAGTTTTTGTTTTGGTCATAACAATGAGCGCAATGCTTACGCTAGAGTCGAACCTTGATTCTGACGACGACGTACGAAGGCAAAGATACCCAAGCCTGCACCACCAGCCGTTAACGCACCGACGAGACCGTATTCTGGAATCGAAACGTTGACGATCGACAAGTTCAGCTTCGTCGTAATACCTTGCACGGTACCGCTGGCTACACCACTGTGGCCGCCCTTTTGTGCCGTTACCTTAACCGTGCTACCAAATGCACACTGTGCTATGGGGAAGACCGCGAGGTATGAACCATGCGCATCTGTCGTATCCATTAATGTGTTGCCGTCACACAAGACGGTAACGCTAGCACCAGCGACAGCTACTGAGTTGGCGGTAATCACTCCCGTCACATCGGTTTGCGCTGGTGTTGCGCTCGCACTGGCTGTTGCCACACCTACCGTGGCAAACACAGCGACTAACATTGCTACTATTGTTTTTTTCATATCCCATCCCTTATTTAGTTGATAATCGGTAGTCTATGTGGGCTACGTTAATTTCCTATAAAACAGGGCTTGTTTTGCGGCGTCACTCTCGTGTTATATCGATGCCGAGCGGATTAAAGAATTATTTTATATTTGCATATGTGCGGCCGGCGCCTCATGTTATCCGTAAAATAGCCGCCATGCACGAAAAACATAAGATGTTTTATAGGAAATTAACGATTCGTCTGTATTCTATAAATAGCTCGTATTGTTAATTTTTCTACAATGAAAATACTGTATATAGACGATAATCGACTCCTCGTAGACAGAGTGAAAGATCTGCTCGGCGACAGTTATATAGTCGATTTCATGGGAACTGGCCAAGAAGGTATCGAAAAAGCATGCAGTATCCAATACAGCCTCATACTGCTTGACCTTGGCTTGCCTGACATGGACGGTTTCGAGGTTTGTCGCGAGCTGCGTCGCTTAAAAATTATCGCCCCTATTTTAATACTGACCGTTCAGAAGGATCCGGCTATTTCCGTGCGGCTACTCAACTGTGGAGCGGACGACTACATGACGAAACCCTTTAATAGTGAGGTGCTCACGGCGCGCATCACCGCATTACTACGGCGTGGGCAAGAAGTGCGTGAAGAAAGAATTATTGGAGTCAGCGATCTTACGGTGAATGTCACGAGGCGGCAGGTCTGGCGTTCCGGAGTCAGCATTTCGCTGCGCCGCAAAGAATTCGACATCCTCGAGTACCTAGTCTCGAATCATGGCCACGCCCTCACTAGAGCGATGATACTTGATCACGTTTGGGAGTCTGGCACAGAGGGGTGGGACAGTACTATCAATGTCCACATAAAGCATCTTCGCGACAAGGTAGATCGTCCGTTTAATGAACCGCTCATCAAAACAGCATACGGCGTCGGCTACATGGTGGACGACACAAAGTAATGCGTAGTCGGGTGTCATCCGGACTCTCTTATGCTGCAGCTGTCGAGCTATAGCCTCCGTAACCGCCGTCTCGTATGCAATATCATATTTATTAGCACCTACACCCTGCTGGCAATACTATCGGCATTTTATCTTATCGGTTTGGGTTTTGGCGGCAAACACATGCTGCTACAGCTTATCGGCTGTGGTATTGCTTTCTTATACGTTGCCCGTGCGCAGACGCTTGCTCACCAAAAGCGTATACGCGTCACGGCATATATGCTTGTAGGGTTCTGCTTATTCTCGGGGATCTGTGCGTTGTTGACCTGGGGAGCAAACAGTCCTGTCAGCGTATTGACGTTTGGGCTGGCAGTACTGCTCGCCGGCGTGCTCCTTGAGGCTGCTTGCGCGCTTCATACTGCGGTGGTGGCAAGTATGCTCCTCGTCGGCGCACAAGTGGCGGTTGTTTTTGGCTGGACATTCCACACACACTCCGCCAATGCCCGGCCTAGTCTCAATAATATCCTCGTATACTGCACGGCATTCGGACTGCTGGCATTGGTAGCTTTATTCTACGATCGTGAGATGCACCACTCGTCAAATCAAGTCGAGGAGGCTGAAGCTGCACTGAGCGAACAAAAATCCAGCGTCAATAAGCAAGTCAAAAAGCGGACGTCCCAACTGGAACAAATGCAACTAGAGGAGATACAGCACATGTATCGTTTTGCCGAGCTTGGCCAATTGGGCGTGACGCTATTGCACGACTTAGCAAATCACCTCACGACATTAACATTGGAAATCGAAGGCATACAAAACAAACAGCACACCGAAGCTACCGACCGCGCTCACCAAATCATTCACTACCTGGAGAGCACCGTGGACAGCACGCGTGACCGGCTGCATGGCAGCACACAACGACAGCCCTTCAACATCATAGGTAAAACCACTGAGGCGATTGCGTTCCTCAATTATAAAGCAGATCGGGCAGGGATACGTGTTGAGTGGAAGCCACCGGCACGCTCGTGGACCTATATAGGCGACCCGGCAGGCTACTCACAGGTGATTGCTATTCTCACCAGCAACGCCATCGACGCCTATGCTTCGGCTGTCCGCAAAAAAATTTCCCGGCCACACGATCCATGCATTTCTGTCACTATGGAAAAAAACCAGTCGCATATCATCATACATGTCAACGATTGGGGCAAAGGCATCTCCAAAAGACAGCAGAAGCAACTTTTTAAGCCGTTTCGCACTACAAAAAAAACTGGCATGGGCATTGGCCTGTTTATGGCCAAACAAACTCTGGAAACGACCTTCTCGGGCACACTAACGCTTAATCCACGCAGCGACCACACCGATTTTGTCATCATGCTGCCGTTAGGAAAATAGCAGATCGAACTAAGGGGCGAGGCTGTTCCTAGCCTCAAAATCCTCTTGGGCTGGACTAATAGACCGCAAATCTAGTATCAATGAGCGGGTAGCCAGATTCGGGGGCTACACTGCGAACGGCATTCGATGGGCCAACGGTAGCCACAACGGGAGACGTTTCGGCAACGCCGAAGTGACGGATACCAACATATGCAGCTGGCTCGCCCGGATACGCCTGTGGCTCTGACAAAAGTGCGCGCAGGGCTAATTCGGCCACGGGGCTCACTGGGGCCAGAAGCACATCCCTACCTGCAGCTCTCTCACGTTGCTGGATCGCTGCGAGGGCCGCCCGCTGCTGGACGACAGTACCATTCGCACCTGGAGTAGATCGAGTAGGAACGAGTGCGAATGTGAAGTCGTGATGGTCGTCAGTAGACGGCGCCATGTCCGCTATTTGCTCGGGGGTATACGGCGCAAGCGCAATTGCACCGATAAAAGGTTGGCCCCGTCTGTCGCGTTGGAGTGCATTCGCCATTCTGCGGTAATCGCCCGCAGAGACAGGCCCGCGAGGCGTAATGACCACTTGGTGATAGACAAGCTCTGCTGCTCCATGCAGTTGGTCAACGGTATAGGCCACTTTGTCGGGAGTAAGCCACGCAGAAAAAGCCGTTCGTAGTGACTCCACATCGGCCAGCGGGACCGTCGGTCGTCCCATCAGGCGGCGTAGCCAACCACCGCGTAAGCCTTCACGGAAGCCTTCGTGCCGTCCTTGGACCATTGTTCGGTAGACACTCCATGCGGGATAGAGTTGATCCTCTAAGGTGATGCGCTGTTGGTTCAAAGTTGCTGGGTGGCGATCTGATATGTACATGTTCTATATTTTATCATAAAATATCAAAAAGTCCACACACATCTTCATGCACAAAACGCGCAACAGATGCTGGGTGGGCTGGTCAGTGCAACTCTTTGAGAAACTGCGTCATAGCCGTAAAAGCTTGCTTGCCATCAGCATCAAAAGTGAACTGATATTCGTGGGGCAGGCTGGGTGTGTGGTCTTGCGGGAAAAAGAGACTCGTCACCGGGACGTGCAATGAATTGAGTTTCTGGGCAAAGGGAATTGACTGGGCATTTGTCAGCGTATCACCGTTGCCGCCACTGATAAACGTTGGCGGAAAGTCCTTGTTGGCCTGATAATAGGCTGAAGCCTGCTGGATAAGCGGGCTCTTTTTATCTCGGGTACCCATGTAGGCCCACACCGAAACATCGCTGCCCCAGCTCACAATCTTTGGCAGCGTGGGATTTGGCTGCGTGAGACCTTCTATTTTGTAGATCCCGCAGAACAATACGACCCCCGAAAGTTGCGATGGTGCGAGATTGGGGTGTATGTGCATCGCTTGCGCATAGCTAGGGTTGGTAATAATCACCGCCATCTGACTAGAAAGCTGAGCGCCGGCCGAATCGCCGGCCAAGACGATCTTGTCGGTATTGGCATAAAAACGAGTGGCGTTGGCCTTGATGTAGGCATACGCCTCATTGAGCTGCTGAACTGGCCGGGGGTACGTTGCTTCTGGAGCAAGCGAATAATTGACGGCTATCACGATAAAACCCTGGTTAGCGAGCAAGCCGTAATAGGGTGCCGAATCTGTTTTATCGCCAGATAACCACGCACCACCATGTGTCCAGATCACCACCGGCAGCGTGGTATGCGCCTGCATCGCCGATGGAGGAATATACACATCTAGCGATTCCTTTTTGCCTGTGCCGTAGTGCTGGTTAGCTAAAACAGTCACCGATTGCTGAGAAACACTGGTTTGCAAGCCGACAAGTGTCTTGTGCCCACCGTGGTTAAAAACCCAGCGAACGACTAGTGCCCCGGGCCACGGGCTCAGCCGAAAAGCCAGGACTACAATCAACAAAAAAACCACCGCGCTGCCGGCAGCCCACAAAAAGGGCTTTTTGCAGTAGAATGGTAATTTTTTGCTTTGTTTTTTAGCCATAAACTTACAAAACCTATTGGTATCTACACTATATGCCACGGTAGCCGGACATGCAATGAGGACAATGGGGATCGCCACAGCTGGCTGGTAAAAAAAGTTGCTTGGAAAGCCCAACACGCTTATGCTTAAACTAACGCTTTATGGATGCACTCATCGAACTCAAAAACGTCACCAAAACGTACCGCCTAGGCGACGAGATGCTCCATGCTCTAAATGACGTGTCTTTCCGGGTCACCCCCGGCGAGTTCATCGCTATTACCGGTCCCTCGGGCTCGGGCAAATCAACGCTAGCCAATATTATTGGCGGCCTGGACCATCCGGACAGTGGCTCAGTTGTGGTAGATGGCAATGAGCTGGCCCATACGCGGGACGGTGCGCTGTCGGTCTACCGTAACCAGCATATTGGGTTTGTCTTTCAGTCGTTTAATCTGCAGGGTACCAATACGGCGCTGGAAAACGTCATGCTGCCGCTGGTGTTCTCGCACATGAAGAACAAAGAGCGCAAAGCACGTGCCAAAGAATGCCTGGAAGCAGTAGGCTTAGGCGATCGACTCAAACATCTGCCCGGGCAGCTATCTGGCGGCCAGCGCCAGCGAGTAGCCATCGCCCGGGCGTTAGCCATCAAGCCCAGCATTATTATTGCCGACGAACCGACCGGGAACTTGGATTCCGCCAAAGGTCAGGAAATTATGAAAGTCTTGAGCGAGCTGAACAAGCAAGGCATCACCCTCATTGTGATCACTCACGACCTAAATGTTGCCAGATTGGCCCACCGAGTAGTAGATATTCGCGATGGCAAAATAAACGAGAAACGAGGCTAATGCCATGCAGTTCAGCGATTATCTTCGGCTAGCTTTCCGCAATATCCGGCGCCAAAAACTACGCAGCGTCTTGACCATTTTTGCAGTCGTTATTGGCGCCACCAGCGTAACTATCATGCTGGCTCTGGTTACCGGCGCCAAAGGCTTCTTTTTGAATCAAGTCGAAGCCAACGGTACGCTGCAACAGGTGGCTATTTCACCGAAGGCCGACATTACCGAGTTCAACGACGCCTCGCATGGCTACGGCGGCAACTGCGACGGCTGCGTTAAGCTCACCGACACCATTGTAGGCAAAGTCAAAGCCGTTCCCCATGTCATCGGTGTCGCCCGCATTGCCAATGACGGCAACCTAGAGGCCATAACCTACGGCGACAAAAAACTAAGCCTGGAACAAACTACGGCTTATGATGCGAACGGCATCATCACGAACAATATCGTTGCTGGCCGAGACATAGACAGCCGCGATCAAAGCGGCGTCATCACCATAACTTCCGACTATGCCGACAAACTCGGCTTCAAAAACAAGTACGATCAACTCGTTGGCAAAACAGTGCAATTGCAGACGCGCAGTTTTTACAGTGGTGTCGGCGCCGACGTCCAGCCGCCGCCGCAGTGCAATGGGCCTTGCGACCCGCAGCAACAGCAGAATCAAAAATCGACTATTTTGACAGCCGCCATTGTGGGCATTGCCGATACCAGCAACAACTCTAAGACCATCCGCGTGCCGCTTGAATGGATGCGCGGCATGGAGCAAAACCGTATGTATCAGCAAACTGAGGCCGACCAGAAAGCACAGCAGGATGCCTGTAAAAACGTCCGCGGTAATTGTAGCCCAACCCCGCCGCACTACACACTCATAACCCGTGACATGCTGGCCGAAAACGGCTACGGCAGCCTGATCGCGAAAGTCGATAGCAGCAAAAACGCCGCTGGTGCTGCCACCGAAATCAAAAAATTGGGCGTCGGGGCGGCTGACGCTGAGGCGTCCATCAAGCAGCAGCTGACTATCTTTAACATTTTAGGCTTGGTGCTGGGCGGTATCGGCGGTATCGCACTAGCAGTTGCGGCCATTGGGGTCGTCAACACTATGATCATGGCCATTCTGGAACGTACCAGAGAGATTGGCGTGATGCGCGCCGTAGGGGCGAAGCGTTCCACCGTTCGCACGCTCTTTACGCTTGAGGCTTCAATGCTCGGCTTTTTGGGAGGCGTTGTCGGTGTCGGTGTCGGCTTTGGGCTAACACGCGTCGCCAACATTTTTGTTAACAAACAGCTCGCCAGTCAAAATGTGCACGCTCGCGACATTATCGGACTCCCCATATGGCTTATCTTAGCTGTCGTGGGCATTGCGACGCTCATCGGTATGTTGGCGGGTCTCTATCCGGCAGCCAGGGCCGCTCGGCTCGATCCTGTTGAAGCGCTTCGCTACGAATAGCCTAAGCAAGTCCGTCATACAGTGCTTCGGTACTTGCTAACTTGAAGATCTTGACCCAAACTATGAGTATGCAACCTGCTCCGACTGAGCCTTCGGGTCCCGACCAATTGATCACGCCGCCGTCACAGCGCGTGCGCAAGCACTGGCTGGGCTTGGCGGGTTTGGCGATTGGTGTCGCGATCGTAGTAGGTGGTGTTGGGTGGTTTGCTGCTACCTATGTGCGCAATACTGGGTCCCATGCATCCCCGCGCACCGTGCTTCAGGGCGTGCCACTCCAGATTGACAAATCTGCGATGCAGGCTCAGGCAGAGCAGGACACGCGTCCGCTGCTAAGCCGTAACTACAGCTCGTTTTATACTGGCTTTGGTCTGACACAACACAGCGATGCCGACAATACGCTCCACAATTTCCAGGTGGCCGTCGACAAGCTCGAGGCAACGGGCAATTGCAC
>Ga0105249_10000869_pt1 | contig 26898 bp, 18 predicted proteins | sample KBSS44metaG_FD_81522 | JGI IMG/M metagenome (GOLD analysis project Ga0105249, IMG submission 81522) | Switchgrass rhizosphere microbial communities from Kellogg Biological Station, Michigan, USA - KBS S4-4 metaG | ecosystem: Host-associated > Plants > Roots > Rhizosphere > Soil | place...
CGCTTCGAACACGGCGCGCGCCTGCATCGCTGAGATTTCCGGGTAGCCGATGCCGAGGCGGCAGCCGCGGAAGCCGAGCATCGGATTGAACTCGTGTAGCTGCTCCACGCGTTGGTGAATGCGCGCGGCCGGCACACCGATCTTCTTGGCGAGTTCCTCCTGCTGCTCCTTGGTGTGGGGCAGGAATTCGTGCAGCGGCGGATCGAGGAAGCGAATCGTCGCCGGGTAACCCTTCAGCGCGCGGAAGATGCCGGCGAAATCGTCGCGCTGGTAGGGCAGCAGCTTCGCCAGCGCCGCTTTTCGTTCGTCGACCGTCTCAGCCAGGATCATCTCGCGCATCGCGTCGATGCGGTCTCCCTCGAAGAACATGTGCTCGGTGCGTGTCAGGCCGATGCCGACCGCACCGAACGCCACCGCGTTGGCCGTCTGCTCTGGCGTGTCGGCGTTGGTGCGGACACTCATGCGGCTCGCATCCGAACACCATTTCATCAGCTGCTGGAAATTCTTGAACTTCTCGGTTTTCCTCGCCGCGTCGTCGCCGTCGATCAGCCCGGCAACGATTTCCGAGGGAGCGGTTTTCACCTGCCCCGCGTAGACCTTGCCGACCGTGCCGTCGATCGACATCCAGTCGCCTTCCTTGAAGGTCTTCCCTTCGACCCTCACCGTGCGCGCCTGGTAGTCGACCTCGAGCGCCGACGCGCCGCACACGCAGACCTTCCCCATCTGCCTCGCCACCAGCGCGGCGTGCGACGATACGCCGCCGCGGGCCGTGAGGATCCCTTCAGCCGCGATCATGCCGCGCAGATCTTCAGGGGAGGTCTCGACCCGGACGAGCAGCACCTTTTCATTCTTGTCGGCGGCCACAACCGCGCGCTCGGCGTTCAGATAGATCTTGCCGGATGCCGCACCAGGACCCGCCGGCAATCCGGTCGCGATCGCCTTGGCTTTGGCGACTTCGGCGATATCGAACACTGGCGCGAGCAGCTGCTCGAGCTGGTCGGCCGGGTTGCGCAGGATCGCGGTCTTCCAGTCGATCAACCTCTCCTTATGCATGTCGATCGAGAACTTCAACGCCGCCATCGCGGTTCGCTTGCCGTTGCGCGTCTGCAGCATGTAGACGACGCCGTCTTCGATCGTGAATTCAAAGTCCTGCACGTCCTTGAAATGCTTCTCGAGCGTCTGACGGATGCGCTCGAGCTCGGCATACGCCTTCGGCATTTCCTTCTTCAGCTGCGCCACCGGCTCTGGCGTCCGCACGCCGGCGACAACATCTTCTCCCTGCGCGTTGATGAGGAACTCGCCGTAGAACTCCTTCTCGCCGTTCGCCGGATTGCGGGTGAACGCCACGCCCGATCCGGATTGGTCGCCGGTGTTGCCATACACCATCGCCTGGACGTTGACGGCGGTGCCCCACTCCGTCGGAATGTTGTACTTGCGGCGATAGACGATCGCTCGATCGTTCATCCACGACCCGAACACCGCGCCGACCGCTCCCAGCAGCTGATCCCACGGTGAATCCGGGAACTGCTTGCCGACACGTTCCTTCACCAGCGCCTTGAAGCGAACGACGAGTTCCTTCAGATCCCCGACGCTGAGCTTCGTGTCTTCGATGTGCTGGTGATGGCGCTCGCTCTTCAGCGCTTCGATCACCGTCTCGAACGGCTCGTGGTCCTCGTCAGGACGCTTCTGGACGCCGAGGACGACGTCGCCGTACATCTGGACGAAGCGACGATAGCAATCCCATGCGAACCGCGGGTTGTTCGTCTTCTTCGCCAGCGCCTCGACGGTCTGGTCGTTGAGACCAAGGTTCAGGATGGTATCCATCATCCCGGGCATCGAGTCGCGCGCGCCCGAGCGCACCGACACGAGCAGAGGATTGTTCAGGTCACCAAACTTCTTTCCCGTCTGCTGCTCGATGGACGCAACGCCTGTTTCCATTTGCCGGCGCAACGCCGCAGGATAGGTTCGTTTGTTCGCGTAATAGTAGGTACAGACTTCGGTGGTGATCGTGAACCCGGGCGGCACCGGCAGCCCGATGCGGCACATCTCAGCGAGGTTCGCCCCCTTGCCGCCGAGCAGCGGCTTCATCGAACCGTTGCCATCGGTCTTCTTTCCGAACAGATACACGTACTTCGCACCCGTGGCACCCTTGGCACCCCTGGCACCCCTGGCACCCGTGGCACCCGTGGCACCCCTGGCACCCCTGGCACCCCTGGCACCCCTGGCACCCCTGGCACTCAAATGCGCTTGATGTACTTGACCGTATCTTCCTCAAACCCGAAATGTTCGTAAACCGAGCGGGCGTGGTGATTGCCACTGAATACGTTGATCGTCAACGTGCGGAAGCCTCGATCGCGAGCCCACGCTTCGGCGGCCCGTAAGAGTGCGCCACCGGCGCCACGCCCTTCGGCCCCCGCCGTGACGGCGAGAATCCCGACGTGACCGTGACGCTCGAGCGTGAAGTAGTCGCGCAGTTCCTCAACGAGGACGAACCCGACGCGTCCGTCTCCCGCTTCAGCGATGAGGAGGCGGGTGCCATCGTCGGGCGACTCGAAGAAATCGCGCAGCGTCCGCGCTTCTCCCTCGACGAGTTCCTCGGACGTGCGCCACGACGGCGGCCCGAAATCCGCCAGCCGCGCCGCAGTGTCGAGCACGAATGCGCGGTCAGCGCCGCGAGCCGGTCGCACGCGTATCGCGCGTGCGCTCGAACTTCGACTAGCGCTCCCGCTCGCTATCGCGCTCCCGCTCCCGTTTCGTTTCCCCTGCATCGTCTTCCTCTTCAATCGAACGAATGAACCCGGTGCGTCGCGGCGGCGGCATGACCGAGTGGGCGCCGCGAATCGACTGCCAGAGAATCTCGTTCAGTTCCAGTTCGGGAGCCCGATCGGCATCGCGCAGGTTCATCTGCAGTGAGGCCCGGGCGCCCGGCGACGACCAGTCGTTCTTCTCATCGAGCGGAATACGAACCGCACGGTGTGTAAACGGCGCGGGATCCGGTGTTGGCTGGAACCCGCCGTACATCGGCGTGGCGGCCGCGTCATATTGACTCATCGGCGGCAAACCGAGAATCAACTCCATGGTGCGTAATACGCTGCACGTCGTGTACAACGTGCTATCGAGCGATCGTCTCCGAGAAAACGGGCTCACGGCAAGCAGAACCGACCGATGGGCGTCGACGTGATCCGGACCATTCTGTGCATCATCCTCCAGCACGAAAACCGCCGATTCCTTCCAGTAACGGCTGTGGGTAATCGCCTCGATAATCCGGCCGAGCGCGAGGTCGTTGTCGGCGACCATCGCCCGCGGGGTTGGTGATCCTGGCGTCGTGCCGTTGGTGTGATCGTTCCCCAGCCGAATGATCGACAGTCGCGGCAGATTGCCATCGCGCTCGAACTGACGAAACTCCTCGAGCCAGATGTCCGCTCGCTGCTGATCCAAAACACCCAGATCGAACGGCGGATACGCGGGATGCACAAGGCCCTCGAGTCCCGGCACGTCGGCACGGACCTCTCCCCCACGCCGCCGCCAGGACGCGAACTCGCCGTAACTGCGGACCGAAACGTTCGCGCGCTTGGCGAAATCCCACAGATAGCCAAGCGGCGGCGCGGAAAAGTTGCCGTATTGATCGCGAAGGTTGAATCCGCCTTCACTCAGGTAGGGCGTGCCTCGGCCGCCATAGTTAGTCGGCCACAATTTCTCCGCCACATCAGTCGCGTAGGCGCCCATCGAGAATGCGTGCCCGTCGTAGCTCACTTCTGCGTCGACATAGAAATTGTCGAACTGCGTAAACTCGCGCGCCAGCGCGTGCGCGTTTGGCGTGATTTCCTCACCGAAGAGCGTCAACGACGGATCGCCATTACCGCGCGCGATGTCGCCGAACACCTGATCGTAGGTGCGATTCTCGCGAATCACGTAGAAGACGTACTTGATCGGGGATGTTCCACCAACGCGACGAGGAATTGGACTGTCGAGCGGCGCTCCGGCCGGCGCCAGTCGCGTCGTGTCCTTGTAGGGGGTCAGGTCGAGCACACGTCGCGTGAAAGCCTGCAGGGCCGTGGCGTCAGGCATGGGCACGACCGAGAGCGCCCCCTGCAGCATGTTGCCGGTATATCGCCCGTCCAATCGGATGCCACCCGGCTGCGGGCCGCGGGGATTCGGTTCGCTCGTGAGACCTTTGCCGTTCAACACGAAGAAACGCGATCCGTCACGCGAAAACGAAACGGCCGTCGGGTACCAGCCAACAGGAACCCATCCCAGGACTCTGCTCGCGCCAGGGCTCGCCACATCGACGATGGCGACGGTGTTGTTGTCGGCGTTGGCCACCAGCATCTTCGTCCCGTCGGGAGAGAGCGCAAGACTGTTCGGCGTCGTTCCGACAGGCGCGTTCGGATAAAGCGCCACCGATATCTGTTCCTTCGCGGCCTTTGTTGCCAGATCCACAACCCAGACGGCGTTGGTATTCGCGCACGCGACAAACAACCGGCTGCCATCCCCCGACAGCAACATCGCATTCGGATGCGGACCAACCGCGATCTCCGCAAGCGTCTCCAGCGTGTCCGCCGCAAACATCAGCACCTTGCTCCCGCCCCAGAGGGAAACAAAGAGCGTCCGACCGTCGGGAGCCATGAGCGCCGTATACGGCTCCGCCGCGAGACTGACCTTCCGGATTTCCTTCCGCGATTGCAGATCGATCGCACTGACGGCCTGGCCGAACACATGGATCGCATAAAGCGTCTGCCCATTCGGCGAGAGCGCGAGTCCTCCGATGAACCCGGCATTCAGAAGCTCGCCGCCGGTTCGCCGCTCAGGCGGACCGATCGAGATGCGGCCAGCCTCTTTGAGCGACCCGTTCGTCCACGCAAAGTCGTACACCGTGTTTTCTGCGGCGCCGGCTGAATAGAGATGGCCACCGTCGGGCGTCCATGCCAGCCCCAGCCACGCGTTATCCACGTTCACGCGGCTGGTCACCTGTTCGGTCTTTGTATCGAACACGGTCAGTGTGGGACGCGTCCATCCATTGTTCGTGATCACGAGGAATCGTCCGTCCACCGACATCGCCATGTTGAGCGGCAGATCACCCACCTGGATATGCCGCCCGGCGGGCGCAATGCGCCATCCGTTCGGGAGGAGGGTAGCGCCATTCGCGTCGCGGCCGGGCGATCGGGACGGAACCGCGCCACGCTGGGCGATCGATCCGACCATGGCCATGATGCAGACGCCAAAGGTCAACAGCATGGTGATACCGCGCCGAGAAGTCGTGGTGCCGCTTCTGCTCATAGCCCGCGGATTATATGGCACGGTTGAATACCTTTGGCGTCCGGCCTATAGTGCCCTCAGGAACGTCGCGCAAAATCTAAGAAGGGCCTGTTATGACCCGTGAAGAAATCACGGTCATGTTCACGCGCCGGGCAGCGGCCTGGGATGCACATGATGCGGTCGCGTTAGCATCCGATCATGCCCCTGATGCCGTGGCCATCAGTCCAACAGGCGGTGTCCTCGAAGGGCGCGAGGAGATTCAACGAATCTATCAGGTCTGGTTCACTGCGTTTCCGGATCTCCGGTTCACGGAACGTGACCTTCTGATCGACGGCGATCGCGTGGCCATGATCATGACGGTTGCTGGCACCCACGCAGGGGACTTCTTCGGCCTCCCGGCGTCCGGTCGACACGTGCAAGCGATATGCGCGTTCATCTACACGCTCAAGGGCAATCAGATTGTCCACGAGCGGCGCGTCCTCGATTTTACGGGCGTTCTGGTCCAGGTAGGAGTGCTCCGCGCCAAGCCCGCTCCCGGGCTGTAATGACTCCGAGGGGGTGAGCCCCTTCGTGAGCCTTTCTCGAGCGGGATTACGCCTTCCTCGGTAGGATGTCTGGCGTTTCTCACACACTCGATCAGCAAGCAGTCGCAGGGCTTACCCTCTCGGAACGGTTTCGGCGGTCTGCCCGACGCTGGATCGTCTTCAATACGGTAGGTCTTGCCGGCATGCTGGTTCAGCTCGCCGTCGTCGGCCTCCTGGTGCGAATGTTCGGCCTGCATTATCTGGTCGCCACCGCAATTGGCGTCGAATCCGCGGTGCTCCACAATTTCATATGGCATCAACACTGGACGTGGCGCGATCGTCGGTCGGGCTCGGCAAAAGCGATGGCGTTGCGACTAATGCGCTTTCATGTTTTGAACGGTGCCGTTTCGCTCGTCGGCAACATCGCCGTGACCGCGTTCTGTACCGGGATCGCAGGGCTCGATGCGGTCGTTTCCAACGTCATCGCAATCGTCGCCTGCTCGGCCGTGAACTTCACGGCCAGCGAATCGCTCGTCTTTCGAGCCGATCGACGTCAACGACTGGTATCGCTTCCGATTGCGATCGTTGGTCTTCTCACACTGCCGCCAATCGCGGAAGCAGGCCCAGGCTCCGCGACCCTCGCCGCCTGGCGGACCTACGAGGCGCAAATCGATGGGCGTTACAACGCGTCGGCATCAGGCGGAGGCGCGTTCTTCGCGCTCGATCGTGAGACTCAGGCGCGCGGCTGGCGAGAACGGATCCTGGGCGGCCAGCCTGAATTGTTCAAGGTCGATCCACCGGCGGTCGAGGACGGGAAGATTCATCACTGGATCGGGGCGATTTTTTTGCCCGGGACGACGGTTCAGTCGGTCATCGATCGAATCCAGCAAAACGCCGGTCACGAGTCGGAGCACTACGAAGACGTCCTGGCATCGCGCCTGATCGAGCGGAAGGGCGACCGTCTGCTGGTCTTCATGAAACTGCGGCGAACCAACCTGATTACCGTCACCTACAACACCGAACACGCCGTCGAGTACAAACGGATCAATGGCACACGCGCCACTGCCCGCAGCGTGGCGACGAAGATCGCTGAACTTGCCGGCGTCGGGACTGCCGAGGAACACGAGAAATCGTCGGCCGATGACAACGGGTTCTTGTGGCGCCTGAATGCGTACTGGCGATACGAAGCGGTGCAGGGCGGCGTGATCGTGGAATGCGAATCGGTCAGCCTAAGCCGGCCGGTGCCAACGCTGGTGCGTCCGGTCGCCAATCCAATCGTCGACCGCGTCGCGCGGGAATCGCTCTCTCGAACGCTCGGAGGTCTACTTCGCAACCTCAATCTGAAATAGCTTCGGCCACAACTTGCCGGTTACGAACAATCGATCGCCAGACGCGTCGTAGGCGATGCCATTGAGGACGTCCGCCGCCTGCGCTTCGCGTGGCGTAAGGAGCCCGGTCAGTTCAATCCAGCCGCTGACCAATCCCGTTTTCGGTGAAATGCGTGCAATGCGCTGTGTTTGCCAAACGTTGGCGAGAATCTCCCCCTTCACGTATTCGAGTTCGTTCAAATTCCCGACCGGCGTACCGCCATCCTTCACCTGTACTCGCGACAGTTCCTTCAGCGTCGCCGGATCGAGGAACCGGAGGAATGCGCTGCCGTCGCTCATAATCAGCCGCTGGCCATCGTGGGTCAATCCCCAGCCTTCGCCGCGATAATTGAATGTGCCTTTGCGCTTGAAGGTGGCGCGGTCGTACAGAAATCCCATCTCTGATTGCCATGTCAGCTCGTAAATCGTGTCGCCGCGGACCGCAATGCCTTCACCGAAGTACTGCTGATCGATCGACTGGATCTGCAACACCTCGCCGTTCTCGAGACGTACCTTCCGTATGCTCGATCGTCCGTTCAGTCCGGTACCTTCGTAAAGGAAGCCGTCCAGATAGACGAGTCCCTGCGTAAACGCTTCCGCATCGTGCGGGTAGACGTGCACGACCCGTCCCTTGCTCACCGGCGCACGCGCCGCCGCGCGCGTCTGCATCCCTTCCGGTGAGGGAATGAGAACGGTTCCCATGAGAACAATCAGCGCAAATACGGCGAGCTTCACGCCTACTTGAAGAGATCGTCGAACGCCTTGCGCGCGCTGGCCGGTGGCGCGGATTTCGTTTCGCGTTCGACGGTGGTTCGCGGCTCAAAGAACGTGCACGCGTTGCGGTGGTCTTTCGGTGAAACGCGCACGGGAATCGGCTGCTGACACTCGAGAGGAGATCCGGTGTCGAAATTGAGACACTGGGCGCACGTGTGCAGATCGGCGCCACATCGGCCGCAGCGCCCGTCAGCACTCCACGCAGCGGCGACGGTCAATTCACTGCCGCAACCGCGGCAGCGAACGACCTCGCGAAACCCCGGCATGTTGAAGGTCTTCGGGGTGGTCGGCGGCTGTCCGCGCGGTGCGTATTCTTTCTTTTCGGCAGGCTTGTGTTCGCGACGTGACGGCCCAGGATCGTCCTGGTATCCACGCTGCCGATACTTGCGGTCGGACATCTTTGTGGGTTGATTATACAGGCGAGGTCTGAAGACCCCCGCCTACAAAAACGCACGCGTCGAACAGCGCGGGAGTGCGCGGTCTTTTGGACTGCGCCGTCATTTACCGTGCCGAGATCCGGATTCCGCCATTCGTGCCCTCCAGATCAATACGTGGGCCACCGCCGTTGATCCGTCCATCCAGACGACGCCGAGAGGCCTCACCAGACGTTTCCAGATTGAGGCCATTAGTATTGATCCCTCCGTTGGTGACGCGCGCGGAAATAGTGGCTTTGGCCGACGACGGCAGCCTCAAACGGATACCGCCGTTGGTGCAACCGAGCTTCACCCCGGAGTCAGCCACCGCCGCGAGATCGACTTCGACGCCGCCGTTCGTCGTGCTGGCATCGATGGCGCCCGACACATCGTGCGCCTTGATGCCGCCGTTGGTCGCTTCCGCCGTGACGCGCCCTGTCAGGCCGGCGAGCTCGATACCACCGTTGACCGTCGTGAGGCGCACGTCAACCGACGCCGGGACCTTGACCATGTAACGCACTTCCTGGTTCCAACCGCCGAACAACCCGCCACTGCGGCGTTGTACCTTGGTCTCGATTCGCACCTTGGAGGGAGACACGCTTTCCTGAATCTCGATCCGTCCAATGGCGTCCTTCGCCGCCTCAACCGATGCCGCGCGGGCCGACTTCTCGGCAACGACTTCGACCGTCGTTCCGGTCCCTGGCTGAACATCAATCTTGCCGTTCACGTTCGAGATTTCGAGTCGGCCGCCTGGCTGAAGGTCGTAACTCTTGCGCCACTCTGCGGTTTGTTGTTCCCGCAGATCCGCCATGGCGATGTCGCAACCGGCAGCGGCGAGCGAAGCGACGACGAACACCGGTAGAACGAGGTGAACCCTCCGGCGGGCGAGTGGATGCGTGTTCATCTGGTAGATCTCCTCCGCCCTTATACGGGAGGCGGACGGATCAGGTTCTGCCGGGTTAGCTCGCCCTGGCGCGGGTCTCGCGGGCGAGCCGGCGCTGGAGAAATCCCAGGACCGCCGCTTCCGCCCCAGACAGATCGTTTGTCGTTCGCGATTCGCGCCGGGCGCGGTCCACGAGCGTCTTCACCATCGATCCATCCATGTAAGACTCGAGGATTGCCGGATGAATGTAACACTTGCGGCAGACGGCTTTCGTATTTCCCAGCTGCTTCGCCACCCTTTCGACCGCACTCACGATGTTACGTTTCGCCTGTGCGTCGGATTCGAACGTCTCGAATTCCTGCAACGTTTGCGCGGCGAGAACCGTGCCCGCCCAGGTGCGAAAGTCTTTTGACGTGTATTCCTGGCCCGTGATCGCCTTCAAGTACGCATTCACGTCCGCCGATCCGATGGTGTGACGCTCGCCGTCGTCGCCGACATACTGAAACAACTCGTAGCCGGGAAGGTCGCGGCACGCTTTTATCGTGCGCGCGAGCCGCCGATCGTCGAGCTGAATGTCGTGCGCCACGCCGCTCTTGCCCTTGAATGAAAACCGGACCTTCCCGCCACTCACGGCCACGTGCCCATCGCGCATGGTCGTCAGGCCGAACGATCGGTTGTCTCGCGCGTACTCGTCGTTGCCGACCCGGATCAACGTTTTCTCGAGAAGCTGAACGACGGCTGCGAGCACTTTCTCGCGTGTGAGTCGGGTACTCCGAAGGTCGCGGGCGGTGCGGGAACGGATCGTCGGCAGCGCCTCCGCAAAACCGATCAGACGGTGATACTTCGTTTCGTCGCGTACGACGCGCCATTTCGGGTGGTAGCGATACTGCTTTCGGCCGCGCGCGTCTCGACCGACGGCCTGAAGATGACCGCGCGGGTCGACAGAGACCCACACGTCTTTCCACGCCGGCGGGATGACCAGCGAACGGATGCGAGCGAGTTCCTGAGCATCACGAATCGTCCGCCCATGCGGGTTGACGTATCGAAAGGACGAGCCGTGACGAAGCCGCTTGATGCCGGGCCGCGAATCGGTCGTGTAGTGCAGACCGGCGGCGATGGCTGACTCCCGTGGGTCAATCTGTGCAGTTCTGCGCTTACGGCCGAGCAGTGTGGTAGGCTTTCGGTGCCCCCCTGAAGGATTCTTTCGCATGCAATGCCCTGCGTGCGGTTCAGCTCGCGTATTCCCGTCGCGTTTGCGAAATGCGCTCGAGCGAGTGCGCCAGATGTGTACGGAGAAGCAGCCGTATCGCTGCCATCAGTGCGGCTGGCGCAAGTGGCGGGACGTGCTCATCAGCGACGATGGACCGGCGGTTCATCCCGAAGACCTCCGAACAGGTCGCGCAGCGGCGCCAGTATCTCCCGCCGACATCGACCAACTCGATTTACCCCGGTCCTAGGAAAGCAAAAGCCGCTCCGTCAACGCGGGCGGGGGATCCAGCCCGCGTTATACCGCACCCCAATCATCAATCTGACGACCGCATCGTAACTGGCGATGCCTTCGGCCACGCGGTTCGCCTTGAGATACTCATCGTAGACGCCTCGCGCGGTGCGGCGTACCAGCGGCGACGACCTGTTGTAGCGCGCAATACTGGCCTGCAGATCCTGCTTTGGGCCGTCATCCAACTCCTTGATCGACGAGCGATCCGCTCGAGCAACCGCAGCCAATCCGTGTTGGTAGGCGGCAAGCCAGCCGCTGTACCGCTCTGGCGCCTTGCCGCGCACGCAGGTCAGCCACGCGAGAAAGTTCGCCTCGGCTTCGTTGGCATATCCCGCCAGATGCGCCCATTCGTGCGCAATCACAAACGGTCGTTCGAACTCGAGTACGTCCGGGTTGACGATGATCTCGAGGAAGTACGGATCGGTCATCCCATCGATCGCCGCGCGACGGAAGTAGTAGTTCAACAGTGACCGCTTCGGCACGCCCGGCACCGCCAAACGCATCGCGCCGAGCGCGATTTGCGTGTCGGCGAACGAAGCATGGAGCGCGTCATTCGTGAACGCCGTCGCATGCGCCGCCGCGTAGCCCGCGTTGACCTCGGCGACGGCACTGTTTGTGAATTCGATTGCCGCCTCACGCGTCAATCGCGATCGGTCGTAATCGAGTTTTTCTTCGAGCGGCACTCGCCGGTAGTTGAGTCCCCACAGCGCGAGGAACAGAAGGTACAACCATGCCGCAGCGGCCACCGCCGTGGTGAGGTTCCGCGTGAAGGCGCGTTTCGGCCCGAGCGCGCGTGTTCTCGAGATCGCAAGTTCGATTCCGACGACCAGCAGGCAGGCGACGGCGATGTCGAGCCAGGCGATGGGGATCGTGTTGCTCGCAGTTGTCAGAACACTCTGAATGCGCAGATACCAGTCAGTCGAATACACCCGTTCAACTGTCTCGGCTGGAAACGGCGCAATCACGCAGACAAGCGCGATCACCGCGACTGCTGCGGTTTCGACCGCGCGACTGGTCACTCGCCGGTCTCGCGCATGTCATGGCCGGCAATCAATCGAATCGCTCGCTGGTAACTGAAGTACGCCCAGGCCCACTGGATGAGCACGACGATGCGATTACGGAAGCCAATCAGATTCAGGATGTGAACGAAGAGCCACACCAGCCACGCAATCCAGCCCTTGAGCCGCAACCATCCGAAATCAGCGATCGCCGATGCCCGGCCAATCGTGGCCAGGTTGCCGAGATCCCGGTAAACAAACAGCTGATAGGGCTGTCGTTGAAGCGCACGACGAATGTTCGCGGCGGCGTGCCTCCCCATCTGAATGGCGACCTGCGCCACCCCTGGCAGTGGTCTCCCATTTGGACCGGTGAACGACGCCAGGTCGCCGATCACGAACACATCAGCGTGACCAGGGATGGTCAAGTCAGGTTGAACGATCACTCGGCCGGCGCGATCAGTCGGAACGCCGAGCGTGAGGCCAACCGGAGACGCGGCAACCCCTGCTGCCCACAGCACCGTCGCCGCCTCGATTGACTCGTTGCCAAGATCGACCCGCCCGTCCACGACATTCGTGACGGCCTTGCCGGTGCGCACGTCGACGCCGAGTCGCTTCAGGTCCTCGAGCGCGGCTTGCCGCAGCATCTCGGGAAAAGTCGAAAGGATTGACAACCCCGCTTCGATCAGGATGATGCGCGCCGAGGTTGGATCGAAATGTCGGAAGTCGCGCGCGAGCGAGAGACGCGAGATCTCGGCAAGCGCGCCCGCGAGCTCAACGCCGGTCGGCCCGCCGCCGATCACGACAAATGTCAGGAGCGGTATGCGCTTGGCGGGGTCGCTCTCGCGTTCAGCCCGCTCGTAGGCGAGAAGCACCCGGCGCCGAATCTCCAGCGCATCTTCGAGCGTCTTCAGCCCGGGTGCCATCACCTGCCATTCTTCGTGGCCGAAATAGGCGTGCGTCGCTCCGGTTGCGAGGATCAGAAAGTCGTAGCCGATTTCGCCGTCAGCAAGAACCACGATCCGTCGTCCAGGATCAACGCGCTGGACATCGGCCAGGAGCACTTCAACGTTCTTCTGACGGCGGAGGATCCAGCGAATCGGCGAGGCGATGTCGCCCGGCGAGAGCGCGGCCGACGCGACTTGGTACAGCAGCGGCTGAAAGACGTGGTGGTTCCGGCGATCGAGCACCGTCACCTGGACGTCGACATGTTCCAGTGCACGCGCTGCGTACAATCCTCCGAATCCGCCTCCAACGATCACGACGTGCACTCTGAAGATAGTATCGGATCGCGGCCAGGAACGCGTGAGGCGCACCTCTGCCGGCGCCTAGGTCGGAACGTACTTTGCACGGATCCTGCACATGACCATCGCTCATCGAATCGCGAGTTGGGGAGGCGCGCGACTGTCGCGCCGGGTGTCGCGCTCGCTGCCGTGGATTGGCGCCGGTATCGCCCTGGTGACGGTTGCGTCGACGATGCGCCGGAAAGGCATGATCAGCGGGGTGCTGGATACCGGATTGAACGCGACGCCGTTTGTCGGCGCGGCCAAGAACGCAATCGAGATGTTTCGCGGCCGCGATTTCTTTCCGGATCGTTACGGTCCGGGAGTGGTACCGCCGCGGCCGCCGCGGTGAGCGGTCCTGGACTCAACGTCCGACGATCTGCCACGCCGCCCAGTAGTAAGGGGCACGTGTGGCCTCGGCAGCGCGTATCTCTCCCAACGTGTCGTGCACGGCAACGTCCAGCGGCTCTCCAGTTGTGCGCACCGCGGAATAGATCGCCTGGACAATCGCTTTGGTCGACGGCTCCTCACTCGTCCACCGCGGTAAAACTATCGTCGGAACCCCGGCAGCGCGCCAGGCCCAGCTCACGACGTCTGTCGCTGATGCTGCGCCTCGCATCGCGGCCGTGGCGCCATCGGTAAACACCGTCACCTCTCCGTGCAAATCGAGGTTCATGAGTTCACGTGCTTCGAGTGCGCCATCACGGTCGGGCGCAGACTCGGCGTCGACGCTCTCGGGCGTGAGCAGGATCGATGAAAACAGCGGACTCGCGCCGTTCATCCTGAATGGCGCGGCGACGTGGAGCATGGTGGCTGCACCCGCTCGATCACGAAAGGTGGATTCGGTGGCCGCCGATCCGCTCAGAACTGTCGCAGTTGATTGGTCGAAGACAGCAGTAATCGCCTGGATCTCGCTATCCGGCGCCTCCGATGATCGCAGGGTCCACCCGGGCGCGGTTGCCTGCAACCGCTCGCGCGTTGATTGAGGAATCTCTGGCGCCGTCACCGCAATGATCGATAGCGGCAAGGGCTCTGACTGAGTGGATGGCGCCTGCAGCAGTGAGGTCGCAGAGCCGGCATAGAGGACGCGCGTACGATCCGCAAGAAACTCATCCCCGACGGCGAGTGCCTCGAATGGAACCCTCCATAACACATCGTCGGGAATCAGCACGACTCTTGGGGCCGCAGAAATCGCGGACCACGCGCCCGACGGAATCGACTTCATCAACTCGGCAGACGCCTGCCGCCACAGCGCCAAATCTCGAAGCGTTGCCGGATCGACCGCGCGCGAGATCTGCTCAGCAAGCGTCTGTCGCGGCACAGAGGTGAGATACGCGCGGCACGCCGGCCCACTCGCCTCCGGTGTTGCGACGAGCACGAGCAGGTCCTCATCGTCGATCACAAATTCTGCCAGCACTTCACCTTCGTCGAGTGCGTTCACCGTCTGATCGAAGCCGATTGCTGGCGTGAGACCGCGCCACGTGCCTAAATCCGGCAGGCGAGTAAACAATTCCTGCCGCTGAAGAGAGCGCTTTTGGACCGCCACATCCAACTGCTGCCGCAGGCGCTCGAGGCGAGCCGCGTTTGGTTTTGGAAGCGCCTTTTCATGGTCGAGCTGCGCCCGGACCGTGACAACGTCGGCGGCAAGTTGGCGCTCGGCGTCGCGTTCTGCCGGTGTCATTCCACGGGCGATGTCGCGTTCGTTCCGCGCCAGCCTGACGCGCAGCGCGTGCACGCGCTGGCGCTCGATCGAATCAAACGCAGCTCGTGTGTCGTTGGCTTCCGCCTGGAGCACGGCGAGGAGTGCATAGGCGCCGGTGCTGTCGAGAGAGGGCTGGTCGCCGACGCCGTCCAGCGCCCGTGCGGCCATGCGCTCCACCTGAGTGACCGCACTCTTGGCGGCGGTCAACGCCGCCGTCGGATTGGTGAGGCGCCGCTGCGCCCGCGCGCTGGCAACCAGCGCCCTCCAGACGACATCGTCTACTCCTAACGCGGTTCCTTCCTTTTCGGCATGACGTGCGGCTATCAGGCCGTTGGCATAGTCGCCGCTTCCGGTGAGGGCCTGCGACAATCCAATCTCGGCACGTGCTGCATCTTCACGCTTCTTGAGCGTGATAAAAAGCGCGATCGCCTTGCGATACGACGTCACCGCCTCGGTGTGGTGTTGCTGCAGCGACTGGGCGAAAGCGATGCCAACGGTGGCGTGCGCAACGCATTCAGCGTCCGACCCTTTGGTGCAGGTGGACGCGCTGCGTGAGAAGCTTTCTTCCGCGGTGGCAAAGCGCCCGGACAAGAGATCGGTCCTGCCCATCGCCTGCCACGCGTGGCCGACGTTCGGATGATCTCCGATTCGCTCGAATTGCGCGCGGCTCTGATCGAACAATTGCCGCGCGAGATCGAGGTTTCCCAGCCGGATGTGCACGTCACCCATGCTCAGGAGTGCACCCCCCTGAAGTCCGGGATTGTTGCGTGCCCGGCCTTCCGCGAGCACTGCGTTGAACGCATCAAGCGCCGCCGTCAAATCGCCCTGTGCGGCGAATGACCGACCAAGCCCGTCGAGCGCGCGTGCCTCGCCTCCCGGGTTCGACGCTTCGTGATAGAGCGCACGGCTCCGTCGATAGTCGACAATCGCGCCGCTGAAGTCCCCTTCGACATACTGCACGTTGCCGGTGCTGATCAGCGTTGTTGCAATTGCCAGCGTGTCATTCAGCCGTTCCTGAATGGCCAGTGCTTCCTTGAACGTCGTGTAGGCGTCGGTGTACTCGAATTGTGAATATTGAGCCGTGCCGAGACCGACCAGCGCCGTGGCAATGCCCTCGTCGTTCCCACGTTCCCGTTCGACCGCAAGAAGCTGCTCGTAGACCGGTTTGGCCGCGACAAAATTGCGCTGGTAGTACAGGGCGTTGCCAATGTTCTGCAGCGCATCGGCCTGCAACTTCTTGTCTCCGATACGTATCGCCAGATCAAGCGCGCGCTCATACAGCTGCTGCGCGCTCGGATAGAGGCCCCGCTGTGCCGCGGACGCCGCCTGCCGTGAAACGGCAGACACCAGCATCGGGCCGACGAGATCCGGCTCCTCGGTCAGCAGCCTTTCTCGTTCGCCAGCGTCACTCGCGGCAATGTAGGCGTCGGCGAGCGAATCAATCGCCGTGCCTTCGCGTATGAGCTTCCACTCGGTTCCTTCGCGCGCATACGTCAGCGCGGCGATGAAGGAGTTGTGGAACACCATGGGAGAACCGTCGGGACGGCGAACCGAGCTGGTGCGATCGCGCGTGACCGACACGCGGACGATGGTCAATGGTCCACGTGTGCGAACCGAGGTGATCGCGATTTCCGAGAACTTGTCGTCGCCGGACTCGAAGACGAACCTCAGTTGCTCCGGGCGCGGCCGCTCGGCTGTCGCCGACCAGAGCGACAAATAGGCATCCGCGTCCTCAGCCTCCTGGGTCGCATAGAAGCGTTCGACGGCGGCGCGCAGAGCGGGATCGACCGCGTCGGCCTGCGACGCGAACACGACAACGGCCAGCGCAAATGGCAAACCGAGCATCAGTTCTGCAGTGTGAAATTCACGGTTATGGTCATCAGCACCGAAACTGGAACGCCATTCAACAAGGTCGGAGTATAGCGCCACTGCCGCACGGCGGTAATCGCGGCCTGATCGAGCAGCGGCATCGATCTCAGAACCTTGATCCGTCCGACGTCCCCGCGCTCGTCGATCACTGCTTCAAGGATGACGACCCCCTGCACGCGTGCGTTCCGGGCGATGGCTGGGTATTCGGGCGGCAGTCCGCTGATGCGCTTTGGCTCCTTGATGGCCCCGCCGGGTCTGAACAGTGTCTGCGCGGGTCTTGGTGGTGGTGGAGGCGGTGGAGTAATTGAAGGTGTGTCGGTGGCGGCACCAATCATCGACAAATCTCCAGCACCCGAACCCGGCGGTAGGTCAGGGACAGGTGGACCGAAGTATTCACGCGGCTCGTTCACCTCTGGTGCGATGCCGGTTGGTGCCTCGACATTCACTGGCGTCACGGTTCGCGCAGGAAGTGCCTGCGCGATGATCGTGTCGGGCACCGGCACCGTCTTCGTTGGTGCGAGAAACATGTGTATCGGCGCCGGTGTGGGCGGCGTCACCTCTGCGACAAGAGGTACAACGAAGACCGCGATTCCAAGAGCGATGTGAAGCGTGATGGACACGGGCCAAAAAGACCACCGCATGATGTCGCCTCCGTTGACAACTTTGACACCGCACGTGTCGCGCGGTTCCGACCCCGGCCGCGTAAGTTCCACTGGCACCTTGCTTGCTGTCTTCGCCGCGGAGGCGAACACACTATGGATGACAAGAAACGCGACCGTAATGACAATGAGCCGGTGCGTGAAGGCGACATTCTCGGACTGGGTGGCGCGCTGCCGCCGAAGAGCTCGGACGAGCCCAGCACTTCGTTCGAAGACGATCTGACGCGCAACTCCGAATCGATCCGGGACGAGGACGAGGACATGCGCGACGGGGACACCGCATACAAGCGCGGTTCCGGCGCAACGGGCATTGACATGGGCGCGGGCGGATCGGGAACGGACGTGGAGTAGCGGCAGAGACGCGGATCAACCCTAAGCGGGAGAAACGAGAGGAAAGGGAGTCAACCATGGATCTCTCGTTTCTCCCATTCCAGTCGCAAAGTGGAGTTTGCTGATCCACCAGCCACTTGCGATAATCGCGCATGGCCCGCACCATTGCCGCTGAATCATGGGGACATTCAACCGTCCGCACCGCCTGCCCGCTCGATTGCCGGGACGCCTGCACGCTCGACGTCACCGTTGAAAAAGGACGCGTCGTCAAGATCGATGGCGGCGATGTCAATCCGGTTACCCGCGGATACATCTGTGCCAAGGTCCGCCGCTTCAGCGAACGGCTGTATGGCGAAGATCGATTGCTCTATCCGGCGATTCGAAAGGGACAGAAGGGGCAAGGCACCTTCAGCAGAATCAGCTGGCAGGAAGCACTCGATCACATCGCCGAGCGGATGGAACACATTCGCGACACGACGGGCGCCGAAGCGATCCTGCCCTTTTGTTACGGCGGATCGAATGGGCTGCTGACGCAGGATACGAACGATGCGACGCTCTTCCGCGCATTCGGGACGTCGCGCCTGGCTCGCACGGTGTGCGCGGCTCCAACCGGTGCCGCCAATCTCGGACTCTACGGAAAGATGGCGGGCGTCACCTACGCCGACTACGTTCACGCGAAGTTGATCGTCTTGTGGGGTGTCAACCCCGCGGCCTCAGGGATTCACCTCATTCCGTATCTGCGTGACGCGCGAAGGCTGGGCGCCAAGCTTGTCGTCATCGATCCGCGAACCACGTCGCTCGCGCGACAGGCGGACTTGCACCTCGCGCCCAGGCCCGGCACCGATCTTCCCGTCGCCCTCGCGCTGCATCGATACCTGTTCGAACACGGTGTCGATGAGCGATTCCTTGCCGAGCATACAAAAGGGGCGGACGCACTTCGCGCCCGTGCAAACGAGTGGACCATCGAGCGGGCGGCGCAACAAGCGGATATCGACGCCGGCGCACTCGAGCGATTCGCCGAAATGTACCGGAGTTCCTCTCCGGCCCTCGTTCGATGTGGTTGGGGGCTCGAGCGGAATCGGAATGGCGGAAGCGCCGCCGCCGCGGTCCTGGCGCTGCCTGCGATCGGCGGAAAGTTCGGTGTTCGTGGCGGTGGGTTCTCGATGAGCAATTCGACCGCGCTCGGGATCAAGGCGGACGCGTGGATGAACGACACTCCCGAGCCGCGCACGCGACTCGTCAACATGAATCATCTGGGCCGGGCGTTGACGGAGTACACCGACCCACGCGTCGAGATGCTCTTCGTGTATAACTGCAATCCGCTCGCGACCATGCCCGATCAGAACCGCGTCCTCGAAGGACTCAAGCGCGACGACCTGTTCACGGTGGTCTACGAACAGGTCGTCACCGACACCGCTCGGTACGCCGACGTCCTGCTGCCGGCGACCACGTTCCTCGAGAACTATGACATCGCGAAGAGTTACGGACCGATCACTCTTCAACTCGTACGACCGGTCATCGAGCCGGTGGGCGAAGCCCGGGCCAACGCAGAAGTGTTCTCCGATCTTGCCGCGCGGCTCGGCATCGGCGAAGCGGAGGAAGAAACCGACACACTGCTGCGGATCGCGGGCCGCTTGCCTCAAAACCTGTCGGCGGAATTACTCGAGACCGGGTCGGCGACACCGCCTTTCGGCGGCACGCCGATCCAGTTCGTCGACGTCTTTCCATTGACGCCCGATCGCAAGATCGATCTCTTTCCGGCAGCGCTCGACGCCGGCGCTCCTGCGGGACTCTACGGCTATCAGGCCGATCCGGCTTCGGATAAATACCCGCTGGCGCTGATCTCCCCGGCGAGCGAGAAGAGCGTGTCATCGACGTTGGCTGAACTCCGTCAGCGTTCGGCCGCCCTGCAGATGCATCCGTCCGATGCGCAGGCTCGCGGCCTGGCCACTGACGATCCAGTGCGTGTCTTCAACGATCGTGGTGAAGTGCAGTGCCCGGTCGCTCTGAATGCCGACATCCGGCCGGGAACCGTCTCGCTGCCGAAGGGGCTGTGGCGCAAGAGCACCTATAACGGATCGACGTCGAACGCGCTGGTGCCCGATACCTTGACCGATCTTGGCGGCGGCGCCTGCTTCAACGATGCACGCGTGCAGGTGGCATCGTTGGGGAAACACTGAAATTCAATAACTGAAGAAGAAGATCAGATCGATTCCCGCCCGTTCGATCCTGCGCTCGTTGATGCGGTTGGCCGCTCCCGTCGTTTCAGGGGAGGCGTTGGCGGCGGCGCGCAGGAATCGCGCAATCTCGTATTCCAGCTGAAACTGTGTCGCGGTGCGGGCGCCGAATTGCTGGTAGACCTTGAAGAATGTGCGTTGATTCACTTGTTGGCCGAGCGTGATCGCCGCACCGAGGTCACCGTTCTCGGTCGTCGTCGAGATCTCGAACAAGTCGAGGTCGAGTGCTTTGCCGATGGATTCACCGAGTGGTGCGGCGATAAAGCCGGTCGCGATCCCGCCGGCGGTTGCCGCCAGCGATGAACGCTCGCCGGTGCCCAGTTCGTTCACCGGCCGATTGAACACGATCAACGCCAGGATGTCGCTCTCCTCGAGCGGCGGATTGCTCGTCAGCTCGAGCTGCGGCGCCTTTGGCGTGCCGGTGATGTGGATGCGTGCCTCAACACCGGTATCGGGAATCTTCCGCGTCGCGCTGACGTCGAGGAGCGGGTTGATCGTCGGCGTCCCAATGAAACGGATCGTCCCGTCGCGCGTGAGATCGAACCGGCGGCCCTGAAAGTCGTATGTGCCGCGCACCGTGTTGACGACGCCGACAAGAGTTACCGGGCCGTTCGGCCGCTTTTGTACGTGCAGGTCGCCGCCAACCGTGATGTTGATATCGCCGAGCGCGGTTCCGGTCGGTCCGCCGGGGCGAAGACTTTTCCCTCGAAGGACCAGGTTATCGGGCGCAATCACGTGGACGTCCATCGCCAGCGCTGAGGCAGGACCTGCAGGCCCCACAGCTGCGGCCTCCTCCTGCGCCGCTTTCTCTTCGGCTCCAGGCGGCGCCGCCGACTCTCCGGCTTTGGTGAGCGCGGTCTTCGTGGCCTCTTCCGCGCTGCCGCTCCCTTCGGCCTGCCGTTCGGCGGAGACGACATCAGGCAGCGCTTCCTGCGAATACGGCGAGTAGAACAGTTGCAGAACCTTGTCGACTTCGACGCGTGCCGCATCGAGCTTCACGTCGCCGACCAGCTGCGGTCTGCGTAACTCTCCGGTCAGTTTGAGCGCGGTCTGAAGCTGCACGTCACCGAGTTCGTTGTTGATCACTTCGAAGTTGTCTGAATCGATGGTGACGTTGACCGCCCCAACGCGACGCTCGTGCATGGACAGCTCGCCAGCGACGCGCAGCCGCTCTCCGTGCCGATCGAGCAGCTCGAATGCGGGGATTCTCACAACGTCGGGTTGCAGCTCGATCCGCGTCGTCAAACCCGTGAACGTCTCGCCCGCGACCGGAACGCCGAACGCACCGTTCTTGATATCGATGAATCCCTGCGCGTGTGGATCCTGCCCCGATCCGGTGACGTGCACGTCGGCCTCCAGCGTCCCGGTCACGTTCGTGACCCGGTTGGTGAAACCCTGGATAAGCCCAAGATCAATCGGCGACGATTTCACTTGAAGATCGAGCGCCTCCCCCGACGCGGGTTCGACGTGCTCGCCGGTCCGACTGGCCTTGAACAGGCTGGTAGGAACACTGCCCTTGGCGGTGATGTACTCGCTTGGGGATCTTTGCAGCGTCGCGTCGAGACCCAGCCGAGTGCCGTTGTAATCGACATCGGTGGTGAGCGACTGATACTGGTAATTCTGGAATCCGCCGTTGCTGATGTGAATCTTCCCCTTGACGTCTGGCGCCGCGGTCGATCCCGAGATCCTCGCGTCGGCATTCAATCGGCCGCTGAGTCCGCGATTCTGCAACGCCAGGGTCTCGAGCTGCTTCAGATCGACATTGGTGGCCTTGACGTCGATGGCGCCGGTCGGCGTTCCACTTCCCAGCGCCAGTGTGCCATTGATGTCCAGCGACTGGTCGGCGCTGACCAGTCGGACGTTTTCGAACTCCAGTCGCTCACGTGCATACTTCACCGTCGCCTGGCTGCCCGGCGCGGTCTGCCACTCGACGCCTTGAGTCCGCACCGCGAGCGTCGGCAGATGCAGCTCCTGATGATCAGGATGGAAGATCACCTGCCCGGCTGCGTCCAGCTCGCGTGTCTTTTCTTTCAGGTTGGTCGTGAAATCGAGTTTCTTCTGATCGTACGTCGTCGTCGCCTTGACGGAGTTCAACTCGGTGCCGCCAACTTTGACGAAAGTCGCATCGGTCGTCGCCTCGACCTTCGCGGTCGCGACCTGAAGCTCCGGGATCGTCACCGTGTACTGACTGTTCAGGTCGAGCGCGTTGTTTGCGCCATATGACAGGTTGCTCCCGTCGAGCGTCCCCTTGGTAACCAGTGATGCCGCGTTGCCCGTCAGTGTTCCGTCGAGGGTCGCGGAACCACCGACATTGTCCTGGCCCGCGAGCTTGGCCAACTCCGGAAGATTGATGGCCTCGACGTGGTACTTGAGATCGGAGCTGTTACTCCGATCGAGCGCGAGCCGACCGGACGCATCGGCTTTCACATCCGGGCCGGCGATCTCAAATCGGGCGACGTCGCCAATTTGGTTCGCATACTTGCCGTCAATCTGTGCGTTGTCGATCTGCAGGCCGCCGACTGTCGACGACTCGAGAGTGGCGCGTCCGTCCGCGGTGATGGATGCCGGGGTAATCGGCGCGCTGATATCACTCACGGCAAAGTTCGCGTTCACGCTTCCGGAGACCTCGCCCTCGAGCTCCTGGCGGTTGGCAAGCTTTCCCGGATTGAAGTTCTCGAACGCACCAGTCGCGTGGCCGTTCAACGCACCGCGATCGACATGGGTGTCGAAGGTCAGATTCGGCAATCGGCCACCGAAGACCTCGGAATCGGTCAAGGTTCCGCTTGCATCCAGTTTGAGGGCGGAGATCGCCGCAGGTTCAGCGCTCTCCGTCGTGGTCGCGGTTGGAGCGGTTCGTGGTGAGCGACCCGAGACATCGAACGATCCATTGATACGGCTGTCGTAGGCCGGTTTCGACAACGCGTCGATCTTCAGTGCCGTGCCGAGGCGGTCCAAATCGAGATTCGCGACCACGCCGCGAGCCGAATATGAAATCTCCGACGGGCGTATCGCGAACTCGGCAGTCGTGCCTGATGAAAGCGTCGCCCCTTCGACCGTCGACTCGCGCAGTGCGGCGGTGCCTTGAATGGAGCCACCCTGACCGGAGACGTGATAGTCCGACACCGACAGATTTGTCGCCAGTCGCGGTACCGCAAGAGAGGCCGGCAGATTGCGCAGGTCTACGCGTTCGGCGGCGCCACGCAGATCGAATGCGGTGGCGCGTCCCTTGGAAGGTGTGACGATGAATCCTCGCGCCGTGGCGGTGCCACCGTAGGCCGCGGCGCGACCGTCCAAAGTGATCTTCGGACCCTCGATCTTTCCCGCGACCTTCACGTTTCGCGCTTCATACCCGGCGGCGACAACGTGAGGACCGGTGAACGCGAACGTCCCGGTCATCCGATCGGCAACCGGCGCACCGGCGGGTCCCGATTTCAGCGCGAGATTCAGCTTCGCGTGTCCAGTCAGATTCGTGCGCTGCGCGGCGCTACGAAGGATTGGCGCGAGGTTGAGTCGCTCGACGTCGACATCGCCGCGAGCGGAGAAGTTGGGTGCCTGCAGATCGGTGGTGAGCGCGCCTCGGACGTTTCCGGCCTCCGAACGGATCTTGACGTCGAGGTTCAACTTCTCGCCAGGGCCATCAGCTTTCACATCGATGGCTGGGTGAAGGTCGTAGCCGGCCGCGGCAGGCACCACCCGGCCAATCTCAGGAAGTGAAATGGTGCCGGTCGTGGTCAGCTTGACGACAGGTGTTGCCAGATAGTTTTCGACAACGCCGTTCACGGTGACGGAGGTCTCGCTTGTGTGCAGCGCGACGTCCTCCATATACAGATTATCGTCGCGGACCGCCAGTTTGCCGGTGAGGTTTTGAAGAGAGAGCGTTGGCGCGCTGCCGCGGAAGCTGAGGTGATCGAGCGTCAGGCTGTAATGCACCGGGGCATATTCGAAGCGCGCCTTCAGATCGACATCATCGATACGGCGCGGAATCGAGACCGCCGACGGATTGCCGTCCTTGATCGACACGCTCGCGTCGGAGACTTCGATCGACGGAAGCGAAACCGGCCGCATCGGCCCCTGGCGATCGGCTTCCTGCTCCTGACGCTTTACGAGCCGCGCCAGGTTCCAGCCGTTCTCATCGTGCTCCAGCGCGACGGTCGGCTGATCGAACTTGATCTCGTCGACGGCGAGTCCCTTCGAAATCAACGAGAAGACGCTGTAATCGAGCTCGATACCCTTGACGGCCACGATGCGTTCACCCGACACGTCCACCGCAACGTTGGACAGGTCGGCACCGAACAGCAGGTTGCCGTCGAGATGCCCAATCGACAGCTCACCGTTCAGATACTGCTTCGATTCGCGAACGATGTAGCGGCGCAGCCAGTCACGGAACCACGGCGTCTGCGACACGATCAAGGCAATCGCCAGTACGCCGATCATCAACGTACCGACAAACGTCACGACCTGGAGAACCCTGCGTATCGCGCGCATGTGAAACCGTGGCCCTAATCCGTGTTAATCCGTGTTCTTCCGTGTCCGTGTTCTTCCGTGTTCTTCCGTGTCCGTGTTCATCCGTGTTCTTCCGTGGCCCGTGTTCTTCCGTGGCCCGTGTTAATCCGGGTTCTTCCGTGGCCTAAAAGGCCTGCCCAATGCTGAAGTGGAAGCGGAAGTGCCGCTTTTCCGGTTCTCCGTTCACGACGAGACCGGGAATGGGATTCAACTGAAAGCCGAGATCGGCACGAATCGGGCCGATCGGCGTCTGATATCGAAGTCCTGGACCGACGTCGTAGCGCAAACCGCGCAGATCAAAACTCCACCGATCGCCGAGAACGTTGCCGCCGTCGAGAAACATGACCGCCCCGAGATTGCCCCAGACGTTGGCACGGAGTTCCGTGGAGAAGTTTAGAAATGAAAAACCGCCGATTGGTAGCCCGGCCCCGCTCAGCGGTGACACTTCGTAACGCCCCCATCCCCGCAGGTTTGTCGCACCGCCCAGGAAGTAGCGTTTGAAGAAGGGAACCTGCAATTCAGGTGATCCGAATGCGTCGATGCTGCCCATTCGTCCCTGGGCCGCGACCACGAGACGTTGGGAAATCGACCGGAAGACACGCAGCTCGCCCGTCGCTTCGAAATAGTCCCACGTTCCCGCAAGCCACTTCCCCGCTTGTTCGACGTGAAGTGCGGCAACGTACCCTTGCTTGGCGTCGAGCAGGTTGTTCGTCGTGTTACGGCCGCCGTCAAAACTGATGGCCGAGCGCGTGCCTCGTCCGGTTCCGAACCGGGGATCGAGCCCCAGGGCGATCAGTTCATCGCGGAAGGTCGGATCCTCGAGCGCTTCATTCGAGATCTGGTAGGTTTCGTATTCGTTGGCGTAGGTCAGAGACAGCGTTGTCGTGGCCCGCGATCGAAGAACGGGGCCGCCGCCACGACGCAATTGACGCGTGATCGTCACCCGGCCGCCGTTGGTGTCGAGCGTGAACGCCGGTTCGTCCGTGTGCCACGACTGACCGGTCAGCGTGAAATCATTTCGGGCACCGAAAAAGTACGGCTCCTTGAAATTGAGACGGACGCCCTTGTCGAGCGCGGAGTATCGGGCGAGCACTCCCGCGGTGCGCGCTCCACCAAGGAAGTTCACGTGCCGCCAATCAACCTGCACGCGTCCTTTTTCCTCGGTGCCGTAGCCAACACCAAAATTCACCCTCTGATGCTTGCCTTCGGTTACCGTCACCCGGGTCGCCACGTCAGTCGGCTTTTCCTCCTGGTGCAGCGGTTCGACGTTGGCAAAGTCGAACAGCTCGGCGCTGTACAACCGCCGCTGACTTTCCTGGAGCGCACTCTGACGGAAGATCTGCCCCGGCCGGTAGGTGAGCTGGCGACGGACGATGTTCTCGCCGACGCTGACGTTGCCGTTGGTTTCGATCGGACCAAATCGTGAGAGCGGCCCCGCATCGGCCGTCAGCATCACCACCCGCTGCCGTGCCGAGCTGCCGGGATTCTCCGCGATCTTCACCGACGCGTACGGATATCCATGATCCTTCAGCTCGTCGAGCGCCGCCTCGCGGCTTGCCTGAAGCCGCGCGCGATCGAGCGGTGCTCCCGCCTTGAGCGGCAGTCCGCCCTCGAGTGCGGTTCGGTGGTTTTCCGGTAACGGCTCGAACCCACTGAACTCGACCCGTTCGACGCGAATCGGTTCGCCTTCGGCGATGTTGATGGTGATACCGACCGAGGTCTGCGTGTCGTTCATCTTCACGTCGAACGACGTGACGCGGGCATCGGGATAGCCGCGGTCGCGATAGAACGCCACGATGCGTTTGAGATCCGCCTCGAACTGGTCGCGGCTGAAGTAGTGTTTCTCGCCCCAGGGGATTTTTGAACTCGCGGAGGTGGCGAGCACGGATTTCAGCTGATTTGGTGTGACCGCCTTCGTTCCGTTGAAACTGAAACTCGTGACCTTGATCCCTCCCTCCTCCTTGCATCCTGCGGCGGCAGCCGCCAGCACGCAAACGAGCGTCGCCTGGAAGAGGAAGCGGCAAAGCATGGCTGTGAGATGTACTCACAAGCTATGCCATTTGCTGGGAAAGCAGAAAGGGAAAAGGCGATCCTTTTCCCTTTGCGAAGACGGTCACTCGCGAGTGATTTCCGGTTTTCCTGCGGAAACGGACAACATGATTCCCAACCCGAGGGCAATCACCAGTCCGATGACGATCCATGTGGCTGAGATATGTCGAAGTGCTCCGCCGTACCACAGCGCAGCTAGCGCACCCAACACAAGAATGAAGTATCCAATGAGGTAAGCGTTAATGAATCGCATGATCCCTCCAAAAGAGAAAAGGGAAAAGCTTTACCTTTTCCCTTTTCCCTTGTGCCTTTTTCTTCCGCGTGAGTCGCTTGCTACCGCTGCAGTCGAACGACTAACGCAGCCCGCCGGTTCAGCCGGCGCGTTTCTTCGCGGCTGTTGTCGTGCTTCGGCCGCTCCTCACCGTAGCTGACTGTCCGCAACCGGTTCGCGCCGATGCCGCGGCTCGTCAGGTAGTCGCGCACCGCCGTCGCCCGCCGTTCGCCCAGCGCGAGGTTGTATTCCGCCGTGCCGATGTTGCACGTATGCCCTTCCACC
>Ga0105249_10000879_pt1 | contig 26704 bp, 15 predicted proteins | sample KBSS44metaG_FD_81522 | JGI IMG/M metagenome (GOLD analysis project Ga0105249, IMG submission 81522) | Switchgrass rhizosphere microbial communities from Kellogg Biological Station, Michigan, USA - KBS S4-4 metaG | ecosystem: Host-associated > Plants > Roots > Rhizosphere > Soil | place...
CGACTGATGTCTCGTGCGGTGCGCTGCGCCGCGCTGCTGTTCTCCGTGTCGCTCGTCCCTCCGGAGGGACGAGCGACACGGAGAACAGCAGCGCGGCGCAGCGCACCGCACGAGACATCAGTCGAAGTGATCGCATGCGGTGCACTCGTCCTCTGGCGACTGCCGACGGTCTACGACCGGGCGGCCGCCTTTCGCTTGGCGGGGACCTCGAGCGCATCAGCCACGATGCGCGCCTGCTCCGCCTGATGTGACGTCAGGTACCCTTCGGCCGGGCTCGCACGCTCGGGTCGCCCGACGTACCGAATCAGCATCGCGTTGCCCGTGCACGCACGCAGCCGCGGAGCCGCGTAGCTCCACGCGCCCATGTTCTTCGGCTCTTCCTGCGCCCAGGCGACTTCCGTCACGTTCGGATAGAGGTCGACGATGCGCGAGATCTGCTCGGCCGGCCACGGATACAGCTCCTCCACGCGCGCGACCGCGATGTTCGCAGGACGCTCCTTGGCCGTGAGGTCGTAGAACAGCTTGCCGGTGCAGAAGACGACGCGCTGCACTTCGTCACGACGATCTCCCACCGTCTGGTCATCGATGACCGCGGCAAACTTCCCGTTGGCCAGCTCCTCCAGTCGCGCCGCGGCCTGCGGAAGCCGCAACAGGCTCTTCGGCTGCATCAGCACGAGCGGCCGGCGCGATTCGGACCGGGCCTGTCGCCGCAGAATGTGGAAGTACTGGGCCGGCGTCGATGGATACGCTACCGACATGTTGCCGTCAGCGCAGAGCTGCAGGAAGCGCTCGAGACGAGCGCTCGAGTGTTCGGGCCCCTGTCCCTCATAGCCGTGCGGCAGCAGCATCACCACGCCCGAGTCCTGTGTCCACTTCGCGCGATCGGCCGAGATGAACTGGTCGATGATCGGTTGCGCGACGTTCACGAAATCGCCGAACTGGGCTTCCCACAGAACGAGCGTATCGTCCGCGGCCGTGCTGTACCCGTACTCGAATCCCAGCACGCCCGTCTCGGACAGCGGACTGTTGTAGATCTCGAACGTGCCCCGGGCGTTAGGCAGGTGCTGCAGCGGCGTGAACGTCTGCCCCGTGTTCGGGTCGTGCAGGACGGCGTGACGGTGCGAGAACGTGCCGCGCTCGGCGTCCTGCCCGGTGAGGCGAACCGACGAGCCGTCCGCGAGCAGCGACGCGAACGCGAGTGACTCGGCATGGCCCCAGTCGATCCCGCCGGCCTCGCCCATCGCTTCGCGGCGACGTTCGAGCTGCTTCGCCAGGCGCGGATGCGCGCTGAATCCGGTGGGCCATGCCAACAGCTGCTCGTTGAGCGCGACCAGCTGCTCTGCGCGCACTGCCGTCTCCACGACACCGGTGGCCGGCGCGGCCCGCTCATCGTCGTGATCGTGCTCGTCCTCGTGCGCCTTCTTCGCCTCATCGTACGTCTGCTCGAGGCGCTGGGCGATGGCACGGTCCGCGGCCTGCACGTCCTCCGCGGTCACGACGCCTTCGCGCACGAGACGCTCGCCCCAGACCTGACGCGGCGTCGGGTGGGCCTTGATGGTCGCGTAGAGCGACGGCTGCGTGAACGTCGGCTCGTCGCCTTCGTTGTGGCCGTGCCGACGGTACCCCACGAGATCGATGAGGAAATCCTTCCTGAACTTCGTGCGATACGCGACGCCGAGTCGCACCGCCGCGATGCACGCCTCGATGTCGTCCGCGTTCACGTGGACGATCGGGATCTCGAAGCCCTTCGCCAGATCGCTCGCGTAATGTGTGGAGCGCGCGTCGTTAGGGTCGGTAGTAAAGCCGACCTGGTTGTTGACGATGATGTGCAGCGATCCGCCGACGCTGTAGCCGCGGAGCCGGGACATGTTGAGCGTCTCGGCGACGACTCCCTCGCCGGGGAAAGCGGCGTCGCCGTGCACCAGCACCGGCGCCACGGCCATCACGTCCAGCTCCCCCGTCAGGCGCTCGCCCTCGGTCGTGCGCTGCCGCGCACGTGCGACCCCCGTCAACACCGGGTTGACAACCTCGAGGTGACTCGGGTTCGGGACGAGCTGCACGCCGACGGTCTGCCCGTTCGCGAGCGTCCGCTCCGTCCGAGCGCCGAGGTGATACTTCACGTCGCCGGTCTCGCTCTCGGCGGACGCCGCCGCATGCTTGCCGTCGAACTCGCCGAAGATCTTCGCGTACGGCTTGTCGAGAATGTGCGTGAGGACGTTGATGCGCCCGCGGTGTGCCATCGCGATCACGACCTCGTGCGCGCCAGCGTGGGCCGACTCCTCGATGATGGTGTCGAGCATGGGCACGAGCGCATCGGTTCCCTCGATGGAGAACCGCTTCATGTTCACCCACGCCCGCCCGATGAATCGCTCGAGCCCGTCGACGGCGCTCAGTCGCTCCAGCGCCGCGCGCTTCTCCTCTGGTGTCAGGTACCGCGCGAGCCGCTCCTGCTCGATCGTGTCGCGGAACCACTCGCGCTCGGTCTCCTCGCCGAGATGCGCGAACTCGAATCCCATGGTCGACGAGTAGAGATCGCGGAGCCGGGCGGCGACGTCGGCGCCGGAGCCGACGTCGAAGCCCAGCGCGAGCGCGGGCACCAGCTGAAGATCCGCCTCCGTGATGCCGTGGAACTCCGGCGTCAGCTCGGCCGCCCCTGGCGGCGGAGAGCCGAGTGGATCGAGCTGCACGGCGTAGTGGCCATACTGGCGGATGGCGTCGATGAGCGCGGCGGCGCCGGCAACCTTGCGAAGGTAAACCGGGTCCGCAGCAACTGTCGTCGATGTCGAAACGGTTCCGCCGATCTGCTGGGCGAAGCGGAAGAACTGGCGCCAGGATTCGTCGACGGACGCCGGATCGCGACGGTACGCCTCGTAGACTTCGGCGATGTAGCCGTCGTTGTATACGCTCGTAATGGGGACGCTGGACATACGGGAAATCTAACGGTCAGCCGATAACCGGGAACGGGTAGTGGTATTGGGGTCAGAGTCCACCAGCATCGTTCCATTGCCGCGGCGATGGAACGATGCTGGTGGACTCTGACCCCAATGAGCTCCAGCTACCCGAGCGTGCTGTAGCGCGCGGGGATAATCAGGCTGAACGTGCTTCCCTCGCCGGGCACGGACTCGACATCGATATGGCCACCGAGGAGGCGGGCGAGGCAGTTCGAGTTGTAGAGACCGAGTCCGGTGCCGCCATGTCGGCGGGTCAGGCCCGAGTCCAGCTGCGTGAACGGCTGGAAGAGCCTGGACCGATCGCTCTCGGCAATGCCGATTCCCGTGTCGCGAATGCGTACGTGCAGCTCGCCGTTCTGCCGAGCGACAACCACGCTCACCGAGCCCGTATCCGTGAACTTCACGGCGTTCCCGAGCAGGTTCACGAGGATCTGACGGACCTTCTCGCCATCCGTGTGCAGCACGGGCGTGCGCTTCGGCAGCGCGACGTTGAAGGCGAGGTCCTTCTGCCGGGCCAGCGGCTCGATCACCGCTACCACCGTGTCGAGGATCTCGGCGATCGAGACGTCCGATGGATGGACCGACTCACGTCCTGCTTCGAGTGCCGAGAACATCAACAGCTCATCGACCATCACCGCCAGCTGGTGCGTGACCGAGCGCATGCGGTCGACCATGTCGAGCTGGTGCGCGCTCAACGGGCCGAGTATCTCGTCCGCGAGCAGCTCGCCGTACCCGGTGAGGGCCGTGAGCGGCGTGCGCAGCTCGTGCGAGATGGCGGCGAGGAAGGCGCCCTTCGCGTGCGACGCGGCGCGCGCTTCCTCGAGCAGCCGGGCTTTCACCAGGACGACGGCCGCGTGGTCCGCTATGGTCCGCAGGCGCTGGCGATCCCGCTGCGAGAAGACGGACCCGTCGTCGCGCCGCCAGGCGCACAGCAGGCCCACCGGTTGGTCTGCCGCGATCAGCGGTGCGACCGCCACTTCCCCGACCGGTGCGTCGCCCCTGAAGATCGGACACGCGAGCGATGGGTCCTCGTCCTCCACGATCAGCGCCCGGCTCCGCAGCGCGTTGCCGGCGAGCGAGTCGGCGACGCCGAACATCGTACCGGCGTCAGGCGCCTCGCTGCCTGACGAGGCGACGACGATACCGTCGGAACCCGCGAGGCGCCCAACGGCGGCGCCATCCGCGCCCGCCAGCTCGCGCGCCGCGTCGCATAGCACCGACAGCAGCGCTTCCGAATCAGAACCGGCAGCCATCCGGCGCGCGATCTCACGGAGCTGCTCGCCGTCTTCGCTCGAGGAATCGCGCTGCTGCTGGATGGATTCACGCACCTCGAAGACGAGCCAGCCGGCATTGGTACGAGCGACGCGGATCTCGTGGGTCGCATCCGCGGGGCCACCGGGCAGCGCGGCGTGGAACGAGCGCGGGGCGCCGTCGTTCAGGGTTGCGACGATGAGGTCGTGTCCGCGCCCATCGTGCAACGCCGGCAGCGCTGCCCAGAAGTCGGAGCCGATGTGCCGAGCGTCCAAGAGGCCGAGTGCGTCCGCCGCGGCGTCGTTTACCGCCGAGATGGTATTGTCGGGGAGGACACACACGATTCCCGTGCGGAGCGCACCAAGCACGTCCAGTCCGACGGCCGACAGCAGCGCATCGGTCTGCGCCGAGCGCTCTATTCCCTTCGCTTTCACGTCAATCGAGTTCAATGCTCGCCGTTCCTGCTGCATCGCGCGCGCAATTGGCGATTACTCGTGAGGTGCGCCGACGGCATCGCCTGCCCGACGACACAACGAAGCGCGCGTATGATAACGCATCGAGACCGACGCGCAACGGCTGACGCGATGAAGGGTCGCAGGTTCCGCGAAATCTTCTTCTCGTGTCGCGGCGAGCCGCGAGTCCGCCCCGGCAACCTCGGGGGCGCTGCGACTCGTCAGGCGACGGACGGCGGCGACGATACGCAGTCGAGCGTGGACGGAAGTGTGTAGCCGGCACTCGGACGCACGGCGCGGAGGAGGCGACGCGCGTCCTCATCCGTTAGCGCGGGTAAATAAAAAAATCCCGCGATGTTGTTGACGTCGAGCAGATGCATCTCGTCCGATCGACGCGTGAGGCTGATCGCGATCACCGGGATGCGCGAAAGGAAGGGGTCGCGCTCCCACGACTCCAGTGGCATCGTAGCGAGCAGGTCGTATTCGCAGAAGACGATGTCGGGCCGCTGCTCTCGTGCCGCTTCGATCGCATCGGAGATGCCCACGACGCTGGCGGCATCGACCCCCAACCTTCCAAAGAACTGCCCGAAATGATCGCTGAGATAGCGATGGCGTCCGACACACAATGCCTTCAATGCGCTGACTCACTCGACACCGGGTGGCTGTTCGTTCGGTGCACCATCGGTGGTGACCGCAACGCTCGAAGGTGATACCGCAGAACGACGCGTTGGTTCGTCGGTCGTAGCCTGACCGGCAGGCCGGACCGTTCGTCGTCCCCTCGAGTGTGCCGAATTCTGTCCGACGGGTGACCGAAGAGCAACAGCGGTCAGGCGTCCATGTCGATCCGCTCAGGCAGCGTGAGCCTGAACGTGCTTCCCTTCCCTCGCTCGGACGAAACCTGCAGACCGCCGCCGAGCAGGGTGGCGAGGCGCTTGGAGATCGGGAGGCCGAGACCGGTTCCGCCCAACTGCTGCGAGTTCGAGAGCTGGACGAACTCATCGAAGATCCGGGGCAGGTCCTCGGCGTCGATGCCCTCCCCCTGATCGGTTACCGCGATCTCGATGTGGTCGCTCGCGCCAAGCGCCGCCTCGACGATGATCGGCTTGCCGCGCCCGAACTTGATCGCGTTCGAGAGCAGATTCAGGAGGATCTGCCTCACGCGGCGCGGGTCGCTGATGATCGCAGTCGAGCCACCATCCACCCGCAGCTCGAGTGACGTTCGGTGCTCGTCCGCGAGTGGCCGCACGGTAACGAACAGATCCTCGATGGTCCCGGGGAACGGAACGGGCTGCAGCGTGAGCTCGATCTTGCCCGCCTCGATCTTCGAGAGATCGAGCACGTCGTTCACGAGCTCCAGCAGGTGATTCGCGGCCTTGTGCGTTCGCTGCAGCCCATGCGTCTGCTTCTCGTTGAGCGGACCGTAGATGTGATCGAGCAGCAGCGTGTTGTAGCCAATGATCGCGTTGATCGGGGTGCGAAGCTCGTGGCTCATCGACGCGTAGAAGCGATTGCGGGCCGTCATCGCGCGCTCGAGCTCCTCCTGACGCGCCTGCAGCGTGTCGTTGAGCTCGCGCAGCTCCGCCGCGTTCTTCTCGAGCGAGAGCGCCTGCGTACGCAGCGCTTCTTCCGAGCGAATTCGATCGGTGACGTCGCGCGCGATGATGGTGAAGCTGCGCTGGCCACCAACATCGAGACACGAGACGGACGCCTCGAGCGGAAACCGTTCACCATCCGCGCGGGCACCCTGCACGGCGTGCAGCTGAGGTCTCGCCCCGTTGCCGCTGGACGAGCCTTCGAGCGCCGTCAGAATCTCGTCCAGATCGCCGCCGGAGATCAGCTCGGTGACCGGCTGCTTGATTACGGTCCTGGCGCTGCGTCCGAAGACCCGCTCCGCCGCCGTATTGAACACCGTGATCCGACGATCGGCGTCCAGCACGATGATGGCGTCCATCGCCGTGCTGACGATCTGCGTCGTGCGCGCTTCCTGCGCGAGGAGCAGCGACCGGTGCTCCAGCTCGATCTCGCGCAGGGCCGCTTCGTGCAGCATCTGCTCCTGCCGCTTGAGCTGATGCTGCTTCCGATACACGTCCACGAACACCGCGACCTTCGAGCGAAGCACATCGGGCTGGAACGGCTTGGACATGTAGTCCACCGCGCCGACCGAATAGCCGCGGAAGACGTACGCCTCGTCCTTGCTGATCGCCGTGAGGAAAATGATCGGCACGTAGCGCGTGCGCTCGCGCGACTTGATGAGCTCCGCCGTTTCGAACCCGTTGAGGCCGGGCATCTGCACGTCGAGCAGAATGACCGCGAACTCCTCGGTGAGCAGGCACTTGAGCGCCGCATCCCCGGAGTGTGCGCGGATCAGGCGCTCGCCGAGCGGCTCGAGAATGGCCTCGAGCGCGAGCAGGTTCTCCGCCCGATCGTCGACGAGCAGGATGTTGACGCGGTCTTCGCGCGGCGCGTGCGTCACCACCGGGGCCTCACGCAGCGTTGTGCTCATGCGAGGTGAGCTCCGAAGTGGCGTTGAGACGGGGGTCGCGGAGGTGCGATGCTCACCAGATGGCCGGCGATACGTGCCAGCGGCAGTACGCGTGATCGCGTCACCGCGCGCCTCGCCGCCTGCGGCATGACGGCGCTCTCGGCTGTCGCGGGATCCTGCACGATAGCGTAACCGCCCCGGTCGGCGATTCGCTTGAGGCCCATCGCGCCATCCTCGTTCGCGCCGGTAAGGACGATGCCGATCGCGCCGCGGCCATACTCATCCGCCGCCGACGTGAAGGTCACATCGATGGACGGGCGACTGTACCGGACAGGGGCGTCCGTTGTGAGCGAGAAGACGCCACGGTCGAATAGCAGGTGGTAGTTAGGCGGCGCCACGAAGACGTGGCCCGGGAGCACCGCCTGCTTGTCGTCGACCTCTACGACCGTCAGCCGCGTTCGCAGTTGGAGCAGCTCGGCGAGGAGACCCGGCGCGTCGGAGCTTCGGTGCTGCACGACGACGAGCGGAAGCGCGAACGTCGCCGGGAGATCGGCCACGACGGTCGAAACGGCGCTGAGACCGCCCCAGGACGTGCCAATCACCGCGATCTCGTACACGACTACCGTACCTTCCTATAGATGCGCTCCGCTCCGGCGAGCTCCTCATAGCGCGGCTCGAAGTCGGAGAGCCGAAGCGATTCCTTCGACCCGAGACACAGCAGACCCAAGTGTACGAGCGACTCATAGAAGAGCCCGTGCACCCGGGCCTGCAGCTCACGGTCGAAATAGATGAGCACGTTGCGGCACAGGATGACGTTGAACTCCGCGAACGATCGATCGGTGACGAGGTTGTGCTGCGAGAACACGACGTTGCGCTGAAGCCCGGGGGAGAACAGTGCTCCGTCGTATTTGGCGACATAGTACTCGGAAAACGACCGCGTCCCACCGGCGCGGATGTAGTTCTCCGTGTATTCCTGCATGCGATCGAGCGGGAAGATCCCGGCTCGGGCCCGGTGCACGACCACTTCATTGATGTCGGTCGCGTAGATCCGGGCCCGATCGTACAGGCCCTCCTCCTCGAGCAGGATGGCCATCGAATAGACCTCTTCCCCGGTCGAGCACCCCGCGTGCCAGATCCGGATGAACGGGTACGTCCGGAGCAGCGGTACGACTTTCTGCCGGAACGCGTGGTAGAACGTCGGGTCCCGAAACATCGCGGTGACGTTGATGGAGAGGTCGAGCAGCACCTGCTCCATCATCGCCGGGTCGTGCAGCACGCGGTCCTGCAGTGCGGATACGGTCGTCAGCCCTTCGGCTTCGATACGTCGCCACAGGCGCCGGCGGATCGACGCATAGGCATACGACCGAAAATCGAACCCGTAGTGACGGAAAATGCCTTCGAGCAGCAGCTCGATCTCCAGCCGCTCGAGCGCCGGGTCGTACGAGAGCGGCGGCCGCACGTCCTGCGTCGGCGGGCGACTCGCGACTGTCGTCCTGACACGGTCCACCCGACGCCGTCCTGAGTCGACGCCGTCGTCCGCCGTGACGTCGGCCTCGCCAGGCTTCAGGCTCATGACTCGTTCCCGCGCTCGCGCGCCGCGCCACAGGCGCTCATCGATACAGCCAGACGCGCATGAGCGAGAGCAGCTGCTCCGTGTCCACCGGCTTCGTGATGTAGTCGGACGCGCCGGCCGCGATGCACTTCTCGCGGTCACCCTTCATCGCCTTCGCCGTCAACGCGATGATGGGCAGCGACCGGAATCGCGGATTCTGCCGGATCGCCCGCGTCGTCTCGTAGCCGTCCATCTCCGGCATCATCACATCCATCAGCACGAGGTCGACCTCCGACTCGCCCTCATCCAGCATCGACAGCGCATCGCGCCCGTTCTCGGCAAACGCGACGTTCATGCCATGTGACTCCAGCACGCTCGTGAGCGAGAAGATGTTGCGCACGTCGTCATCGACGACGAGCACGTGCTTCCCCGCGAACACGACGTCCGCGTTGTGCAGCTGTTCGAGCATGCGCCGCTTGCTCTCGGGCAGCTTCGCTTCGACACGGTGGAGGAACAGTGCCGTCTCGTCGAGCAGGCGCTCGGGCGACTTCACATCCTTCACGATGATCGTCTCGGCATACTTGCGAAGACGTGTTTCCTCGGGCGGGGACAGCTCGCGTCCGGTGTAGATGATGATCGGGATCTCGCGGACCGTCTGCCGCTGATCGCTCTTCACGCGCTCGAGCAGGTCGAAGCCGCTCATGCCGCCGCCGAGCCCGAGATCGAGCACCATGCAGTCGAAGTGACCGCGGTGCAGCTCCTCGAGTGCCTCCTCGCCGGATCGCACCGTGACGATCTCGATGTCATCGTCGCCGATGAGCTCGACCATGCTGCGCTGTTGCGTCTCGTCGTCCTCGACGATCATCAGCCGCTTGACGCGGTTGTCGATGAATGTCCGGATGTGGCCGAACGCCTCATCGAGCTTCGCCTTGTCGACGGGCTTCTCGAGGTAGGCGATGGCCCCCGCCATGAGGCCCTGCTGGCGGCGCTCGATGCCGGTGATGATGTGCACCGGGATGTGGCGCATATCCGTGTTGTGCTTCAGCCGATCGAGCACCTGCCACCCGTCGATGCCCGGCATGTCGATGTCGAGCGTGATGGCGTCGGGCTTGTACTCGTGCGCGAGCTCGAGCCCGGCCTCGCCGTCCAGGGCAATCATGCCGAGGAAGCCTTTCTCGCGCGCCATGTCGAGCAGGACACGCGCGAAATTGAGGTCGTTCTCGATGATGAGCACCACGCGGTCGCCAGGCTCGATGGCGTCACGATCATCGGGAACCGGGCCGGGTGCCCGGGGAGTCGAGACTGGGGGCTGCGTCGCGGTCCGGCGAGACCCGGGACCCGGGAACGGGAAATCGTTCGGCTCGTCATCCGTTTCGGTCGTATCGGATGGCGCCTCCACCGGCAACGCTTCGACAGCCACCTCGGTCGACACCGGCGACGACCCCGGCAGGAGGAACGTATCGTTAGGCGTGGCCAGGTCCTGCTGTGGCTCGGGTCGCGCGGCCGCCGGCGTCGGAGCCGGCCGAGCTGCAGCTCGGCCACCCCTCGGTTCCCAATTCCCCGTTGCCCGCTCCCGCCGCACCACGGCCCGTTCCCCGTTCCCGGTTCCCGGTTCCCGGTAAGTGTCCGGGAGGAACAGTGTGAACGTGCTGCCTACGCCGGGCGTGCTCTCGACGCGGATCTCGCCGCCCAACAGGCGCGCGATCTCGCGACTGATCGACAGGCCGAGGCCTGTACCACCGAACTTCCGGCTCGTCGTGCCGTCGGCCTGCTGGAACGCCTCGAAGATGAGGCGCTGCTTGTCCTTCGCGATCCCGATGCCCGTGTCGCTCACGGCAAATGCCACGACCGCATTCGCGTTGTCGAGCGTCGGGTTCGCGAACCGGCGACCGCGCTCCGCCGCGCGGATCGTCAGCGTGACGCTGCCCTGCGGCGTGAACTTGAACGCGTTCGACAGCAGGTTCTTGAGTACCTGGTGGAGACGCTGGCCGTCCGTCACCAGGCGCGGCGGCGTCCCGGGCTGCACCTCGACGCTGAAGCCGAGCTGCTTCTGGTCGGCGAGGGGGCGGAAGCTACGCTCGACGAGATCGCGCACTTCCGTGACCGGGAACTCCGTCGTATTCACCTCCATCTTGCCGGCCTCGACCTTCGTCAGATCGAGGACGTCGTTGATCAGGTTCAGGAGGTCGGTCCCCGAGCTGAGAATCGTGTTCGCGTACTCGGTCTGCTTCGGCGTGAGGTTGCCGTCCTTGTTCTCCGACATGAGCCGGGCGAGGATGAGCACCGAGTTGAGCGGCGTGCGAAGCTCGTGCGACATGTTCGCGAGGAACTCGCTCTTGTAGCGCGACGAGAGGGCGAGCTGCTCCGCCTTCTCCTCCAGCGCGATGCGCGCGGACTCGACCTCCGAGTTCTTCTGCTCGACCTTCTTGTTCTGCTCCGCGAGCAGGCTCGCCTTCTCCTCGAGCTCCTCGTTGACCTGTTGCAGTTCCTCCTGCTGGTCCTTGAGCATCTCCTCGGACTGCTTGAGCGTGCGCGCCTGCTGCTCGAGCTCGGAGTTCGAGTGGCGAAGCTCGTCCTGCTGCCGCTTGAGCTCCTCCGACTGACTCTGGAGCTCCTGCGTGAGCTTCTGCGACTGCTGCAGCAGCTCCTCGGTGCGCATGTTCGCGGCGATCATGTTGAGCACGACGCCGATCGACTCCTGCAGCTGATCGAGGAACGTCTGGTGGATCTGACTGAACGGCAGGAAGCTCGCTAGCTCCACGACCGCCTTCACCTCGCCCTCGAACAGGATCGGCAGCACGATGATGTTGCGCGGCGGCGCCTCGCCGAGCCCCGACGTGATCGCGATGTAGTCGGGCGGAACGTTCGTCAGCAGGATCGGCTTCTTCTCGACCGCCGCCTGGCCAACGAGCCCCTCGCCCATGTGCCAGACGTTGTTGAGGTGCTTGCGCTCCTTGTACGCGTAGCTCGCAATGAGCCTGAGCGCGTTCCCCGAACCGTTCTCCTGCTGCATGATGAAGAAGCCACCCTGCCGTGCCTGCACGAGCGGCGTGAGCTCGCTCATGATGAGGCGCGCGACGGTGTCCAGATCCTTCTGGCCCTGCATCATCCGCGAGAACTTCGCGAGGTTCGTCTTCAACCAGTCCTGCTCCGCATTCGCCTCGGTAGTGCCTTTGAGGTTCGCGATCATCTGGTTGATGTTCTTCTTGAGCTCATCGAGCTCGCCCTGCGCCTGCACGGTGATCTGCTGACTGAGATCACCGCGTGTCACCGCGGTCGCGACGTCGGCGATGGAGCGCACCTGCACCGTGAGATTGTTCGCGAGCAGGTTCACCGAGTCGGTGAGGTCCTTCCACGTCCCCGCGACGCCCGGCACTTCCGCCTGGCCACCGAGCTTTCCTTCCGTGCCCACTTCCTTCGCGACGCGTGTGACTTCGTCAGCGAAGGCGTTGAGCTGATCGACCATCGTGTTCACGGTGTTCTTGAGCTCGAGGATCTCACCTCGCGCATCCACCGTGATCTTCTTGCCGAGGTCGCCCTTCGCGACCGCGGTCGTGACGTCGGCGATGTTGCGCACCTGATTGGTCAGGTTCGACGCCATGCCGTTCACGTTGTCGGTGAGGTCGCGCCACACGCCGCCGGCACCGGCAACCTTCGCCTGGCCACCGAGCTTGCCTTCGGTACCCACTTCGCGAGCAACGCGCGTCACCTCGCCCGCGAACGCGTTGAGCTGGTCCACCATCGTGTTGACGGTGTTTTTGAGCTCGAGAATCTCGCCGCGTGCGTCGACGGTGATCTTCCGCGAGAGGTCGCCCTTCGCGACCGCCGTCGTCACGTCCGCGATGTTGCGCACCTGATTCGTCAGGTTGCTCGCCATCGCGTTCACGTTCTCGGTGAGGTCCTTCCAGGTCCCGCCGACACCGGGAACCAGGGCCTGTCCGCCGAGGCGCCCTTCGCTACCAACCTCACGCGCCACGCGCGTGACTTCGTCCGCGAACACGCGGAGCCGGTCGACCATGCCGTTGATCGTGTCCTTGAGCTCCGAGAGCTCGCCGCGCACGTCGACGGTGATCTTCTGCGACAGGTCGCCGCGCGCGACCGCCGTCGTGACGTCGGCGATGTTCCGGACCTGGTTCGTCAGGTTGCCGGCGAGCACGTTCACATTGTCCGTCAGATCCTTCCACGTGCCGGCCACGCCCGGCACACTTGCCTGCCCGCCGAGGCGTCCTTCCGAGCCGACTTCCTTCGCGACACGGGTGACTTCCGATGCGAAGCCCGAGAGCTGATCGACCATCGTGTTGATGGTGTTCTTGAGCTCCAGCACCTCGCCCTTCACGTCGACGGTGATCTTCTTCCCCAGATCGCCCTTCGCGACGGCCGTCGTCACCTCGGCGATGTTGCGGACCTGCGTCGTCAGGCTCGACGCCATGAAGTTGACGTTGTCGGTCAGGTCCTTCCACGTGCCGGCGACGCCGGGCACCTGGGCCTGTCCACCAAGCCGTCCTTCCGCACCGACCTCGCGTGCGACGCGGGTCACCTCGCCCGCGAAGATCGAGAGCGAGTCCACCATCTTGTTGATGACGTCCTTGATCTGAAGGATCTCGCCCTGCGCTTCGACCGTGATCTTTCTCGTCAGGTCACCGCTCGCGATCGCGGTGGCGACACCGGACACGTCGCGGAGCTGCACCGTGAGGTTGCCGGCCATGCCGTTCACGGAATCGGTCAGATCCTTCCACGTGCCGGCGACTCCTGGCACATCGGCCTGGCCGCCCAGCTGTCCCTTCGTTCCAACTTCGCGGGCGACGCGCGTGACTTCCGAGGCGAAGCCGTTGAGCTGATCCACCATCGTGTTGACGGTGTTCTTGAGCTCGAGCAGCTCGCCGCGAACGTCGACCGTGATCTTGCGCGACAGGTCACCGCGCGCGACCGCCGTGGTGACGTCGGCGATGTTTCGAACCTGATTGGTCAGGTTCGACGCCATGAAGTTCACGTTGTCGGTCAGGTCCTTCCAGGCGCCGGCGACGCCAGGCACCTGCGCCTGACCACCCAGCTTCCCATCGGTGCCCACCTCGCGCGCGACGCGGGTGACCTCGGACGCGAAGCCGTTCAGCTGATCGACCATCGTGTTGACGGTCGTCCCGATGCGCAGGAACTCGCCCTGTACGGACTTGCCTTCGATGTCGAGCACCATCTTCTGCGACAGGTCGCCGGCCGCGACGGCCTTGATGACACGCGCGACTTCACTGGTCGGGGCGACGAGATCGGTGACGAGCGCATTCAGCGCGTCGGCACAGCGCGCCCAGCCGCCGGTCATGCCCTCCAGCGATACCCGCGCGGTCATGTCGCCCTGCCGGCCAACGATGTCGCTCACGCGCTCGAGCTCGCGCGTCATGCGCTCGTTCCGCGACGCGACGTCGTTGAACGCGGCGGAGATGTCGGCCATCATCGGGTGCGCGGACAGGGGCAGGCGCACGTCGAAGTCTCCGTCGCGGAGATCGCGGAGGCCGGCGAGGAGCGCGCGCAGGTCCGCCGCCGTGATGCTGTCCGCACCACCGCGGGTGCGGCGCGTCCTGTCGGCGGTCGCCGTTTGCCCGCGACTGCCGCGGCTGCGCGCCCGGCCACCGTTTCCGCCGGCACCGCCGCTCTCGGCCTCGAGATCTGCGGCGCCGATCGTGAGTGAACGGTCGGCTACGGCGACGGCGCGGGGCCGTTCGGCCTTGTCGCCGCCGTCAGCGGCCTGTCGCGAGCGACGCTTGCTGTTTCGCGCGGGGGGCGGGTCAGCGTGCTCGGGAAGATCGCGGTCGACTTGCGGGTCGCGGTCGCCGTCCACGGGAAGCTCCGGTCTTCGGATGAGAGATCTCGTGGGAAAGGGACTGTCAGTCCTTTTACCCAGGGGGTGCCCCCACCCACTTCAAGAGTGATACCGGACTGAAACGCAGCTGCTCGCAGCTCTGAAACGCAGCTGCTCGCAGCTCGCCGACGGCCGCGTGCTGGTGCTGCTGGCTGCTCGCTGCTGCCACCAGCCGGAGCCGACGCTCAGGGGTGTTCGCGGAACGGCAGACGCAGAACGCGCAGACGCGCTTCGCGCGAACGCAGAAGGCCGCAGAAACTGCATGAAAAGAGGAACGGCCTGGGGAAGCTCGTGCGTCCCGGGGCCGTTTCTATATGTGTTGTTCTTATCTGCGTCTTCTGGGTGCGCGTAAGCGCCAGCGTCTTCTGCGTCTGCCGTTCGATCACACGCACCAGGCAGCTCGTTCGCCTCAGTTTCCAGCTCCCGCTACCCGCTACCAGCTACCCGCTACCCGCTACCCGCTACCCGCTACCCGGCCGCCACCACGCGTACCCTAATTCCACCGTTCGACGTCCGCAGAATCGGCCGCAAGTTCAAGCCTGTCTGGCGTTCCAGCGCCTGGTCCGCCGAGATGAGCGCGACACGCCATCCTGGGGCCTTCGCGCGGATAACCTTTCCAAGTTGCGCATACAGGTTACGGAGACGGTCGCGGTCGCCCACCCGGACGCCATAAGGAGGATTCGAGGCAATCAAACCCGACTCGGCCATCGATTCCATCGCCGATATGGGCGCCACAGCGAACTCTACCGTATCCGCCACGCCGGCTCGAGCCGCGTTCGCCTGGGCGGATGCGATGGCACCCGCGTCACGGTCCGAGCCACGAATCGCGACCGGCGACTGCGGGAGCACCCGTGACTCGGCGTCCTCGCGTACCTGGCGCCACGCACCGGCGTCGAAATCCGGCCACTGCTCGAATGCGAAGTGCCGGCAGAGTCCGGGCGCCATCCGACGCGCGAGCAGTGCTCCTTCTATAGGAATGGTCCCAGACCCACACATGGGATCGAGCAGCGGAACATCGCCCCGCCAGCCCGCCGCCAGCAGCGCGGCGGCAGCCAACGTCTCGCGAATGGGCGCCTTGCCCACAGCCTGCCGATATCCGCGCAGATGAAGGAGGGCTCCGGAGCTGTCGACGCTCACGGTACATCGGTCATGCAGCAGTCTCACGAGCACGAGCTGGTGGGGCGCAGTGCCCGCGACGACTGACACACCCTCCTCGCCGGCGGCGTCGTCGTCACCATCCGTATCACCCACGTCACCGACGACACGCGCCGTTCGCACTCGTGAGGTGATCGCCGTCGCGACGCGCTCCGCGACGGCATCCGAGTGATACAGTCGAGACTTGCGGCATGTGACGCGAAGTGACACCGGCAGGTTGGGCGACACGAACGCCTCCCACGGGACCTTCGCGGCGCGGCGTTCCAGCTCGTGAAACGCCTTGGCATCGAACTCGCCCGCCCGTACGACCACTCGGCTCGCGGTGCGGAGGTTGAGGTTCGCGGCATAAAGCTCCGCGCGCGATGCGCTGCACGACACGCCACCATCGACCGGTCGGGCATCCATCAATCCGAGCGCGTGCAGCTCGGTCGTGGCCAACGGCTCGAGGCCGGGCGCGGTAATCACAAACGCATCGTATCGCGGTGCGGTGCTCATCTTCGGAATGTACACTCGCACGTGGAGTCACTCGTGTCACACATAGCACCGCGCATTTGCGCTTCGGCGATCCTCGCTCTGGCACTTACCACCGGCGCCTGTATTGCTCCGCCCGCGCGGTCCGGTGCGCGGCTCGACGCGCCAGCCGCGTCGCCATCACGGCCCGCAACCCGCGCGGGCATCGCCATCGTCGGGATGGGCGGGCTCGCGGGTCTTCAGCGCACGACGGTGCTGGACAGCGCGACGCGGCACTTCATCACGGTGACGCGTGGGTCGTGCAGCAATGGGTGCGCCCCGCTCGACTCCGCGTCGGGGATGCTCAGCGTCGATGACGTCACGCACATCTACGCGGTCGTCGAGCGCGAGCAGGTGTTCGCGATGCGCGAAGCCTATGGCATCTGCGACGAGTGCAGCGACCAGGCGCTGTTCACCACCGCCGTGTTCGCGAACAACCAGCGGAAGGTCATCACATCCGATCGGGAGACTACGCCAGAGGTGCTTGGCCGACTTCACGTCGCGGTCGCCGAAGCCATCCGATCTGCGCGCGGAGCTCCGTGAGCAGGCAGGTCACCGTCAGGACGCCTCCGGCCCTCCGAGCCTAACGACGTAGTGACGCGGTCTCGTCCGTCGAGCCGCCTTGCACGGCGATCAGGCGGCGCGTGAGAATTCGCCCCGCACGTGAGCGTCGCCGTCCGCGTTAGGTCCGGTTCGCAACGCAATTTCCTTCGCATCCGGACCGGTACAGGCGAATGCCGACGAGGATCCGCCGACCGCACAGGAACACGTGCGGTGAGCCGGCGTTCGATGACCGTCTCCATCACGACGTAGAGCGCCGGCGGCCACGTCGCGGTCGATCCGTACCTGGAGCTGCCAACGGCGGCCGCTGATTGGTCGCGCCCCATCTCGCCGGCGGCCCTGGTCGGCGCGTTAGGTGGCGAGGGCATTCCGCACCGCACGTCTGGTGGGGAGCTCGTGACCGCCACGAGCGCAAGTCACGCTTGACATGCATTCAAACTGGCACCCGAGGGAAGCGTCGTCGTTCCTTCACGATGGTTTATGTCCTGCACGCGTTCTTGTGCGACGTTTATCAGCTGGCCGTCAACTCGGCCGGGATCTTTGTACGGCTTTTGTGGCCTGGGCATTAAGTAATGAGGTTTGGCCCGTCGTTCCGTGACCTCAGCCCGGCGCTCATGCCGACCCCTACATGCGACTCAAGCAGCTCCTTTTTGGCCGTCCACTCCCCAGCGAACGGCTGGATCACGAACGACTGAACAAGAAGACTGCCCTCGCGGTTCTGTCGTCCGACGCGATCTCCTCGGTGGCATACGCAACCGAACAGATCCTCCTCGTCCTCGCCGTACTCAGCACCGCGGCGCTCGGTTACGTCCTCCCGATCTCGGCCGTGATCGTCGGACTCCTCGTTCTGGTCGCGCTCTCCTATCGTCAAACGGTCTTCGCCTATCCGAGCGGAGGGGGCTCGTACACGGTTGCCAAGGACAACCTCGGCGCAATGCCGGGGCTTGTCGCCGCGGCGGCGCTGCTGACCGACTACATCCTGACCGTCGCCGTCTCGATCTCCGGCGGGATCGCGGCGATCACGTCTGCGTACGCGTCCCTCGCGCCACATACGGTGCTGCTCTGCACGGTGTCGATCGTCGTGCTCATGCTCGTCAACCTCCGTGGGGTGCGGGAGTCCGGCGTGGTGTTCAGCGTGCCGACGTACGTGTTCATCGCGCTGATGCTCCTGCTGATCGCCGTCGGCATCGCGAAGCTCATGGGCGCCCACGTCGTGTCGGTTGGCACCGCGCCACTTCGGGTCGATCCGCTCTCGGCACGGCAGCACGGCACTGCCTGGCCCGTTGGATTCGCGTTCACCTTTCTGATCTTGCGCGCATTTGCCGAAGGATGCGTAGCCATGACGGGCACGGAGGCGATCTCCAACGGAGTCAGTGCGTTCCGCCGCCCAAGCTCGACGAACGCCGCAACCACACTCGGGTGGATGGCCGCGATTCTCGCAGTGTTCTTCATCGGCACGAGTTGGCTCGCCAGAGGATTCAACGTCATGCCGACGACGACAGAGACCGTCCTCTCACAGCTCAATCGGCAGATCTTCGGCTCGGGCGTGCTGTACTTCGCGCTTCAGTATGCGACGTTCGCGATCCTCGTACTCGCAGCGAATACGGCATTCGCCGACTTCCCGCGGCTATCGAGCATTCTCGCGAACGATCGCTACATGCCGCGACAGTTCGCGGCCCGCGGGGATCGGCTCGCGTTCTCGAATGGAATCGTCGTACTCGCGGTCGTCGCGATTCTCTTGACGTCGCTGTTCCGCGGCAACACGGCGGCGCTGATCCCACTCTATGCGATCGGCGTATTCGTCTGCTTCACGCTCTCGCAGGCGGGGATGGTCGTTCACTGGGTGAAAGAGCGCGGTGCTGGGTGGAGACGCCGTGCGGTCTTGAACGGGTTTGGCGCCGCAGCAACGGGAATCGTGGCCATCGTGCAAGTGACGACCAAGTTCACCCACGGCGCCTGGATTGTCGTCCTCATCATCCCGTCGATCATTTGGCTGCTGTTGACGATTCATCGGCACTACGTGCGTTTCGCTGAGGAGATCAAGTTCACCGGCCAAAGCCCCATCACGCCGCTCCATCACACCGTGATCGTACCCGTGAGCGGCATCAACAAGGCTGTTGCTGGAGCGCTCGTCTACGCAACGACGATCTCCGACGAGGTCGAGGCGGTCTACGTCGAGAACGAGATTCAGAAGACTCAGGAACTGGAGAAGGAATGGGACGCCTGGGATATCGGCGTTCCACTGGTCGTGCTGGCCTCACCGTATCGATCGGTGTTGCGGCCACTCGTCGACCACGTCGAGAATCTCCGGATGCTCAGTCCGGGTGAACTCGTGACCGTCGTCGTTCCGGAGGTCGTACCGAAGAGTTGGTGGGAGCACCTGCTGCATAACAAAACGGCGCTCTACATCCGGACGGCGTTCATGTTCAAGCCTAACGTCGTCGTCACCGCGGTTCCGTACCTTCTGGGTCACTCGTACCGCCTTCGCGAGTGGTTGGAGCACGATGAGGATCTCGATCCGGTGGCTGACGCTCAGCCGGGGGAAGGCCGTGTTCCAGCTCGCCTGAGCGTCTCGCAGGGCACGTGAGGCTCGAGCTGCCGCTGATGAGCACAGCGCCACCGCCACTTCAGGGCGACGCATCGCGCCCGCACGCGGCGCCGTTGCGGGCACAATCGCTGGCGGAATTGGTGCAGCTCGCGCAGAAGGTCGGAGTATCACGGCACAGTCTGGAGCGAATGACCGCGTGGCGCGCTCGCTGATCCCCTGCGTGTGGGTAACCATCCTGCCTAACGCTGCTAATCCGTCGAGCCGCGTGTAGCGGACGGGTCGGTCGCCGGCACCGGAGGTGCGTTGGCAGCGTTTGTCGCCGTCGTCGCCGTCGTCGCCATGTCGGAAGCGGACCGGGCGCTGCTTCCGAAATGCATAGCACGTATCGCGCGCTGATCGCGACCTAGCGGTGCGATTCGAGAGCCGGGTGAGACATATTGTACGCCAGCCGCGGAGCAACACGGTCTCGGAGGAAGCCGCGCCGCCTTTCGGCTGCAACTCACGGGCCTCACCATCTTCGCATCCCACTCGGTACAGAGACAATGCCGACGACTTCCCCGAGCAACGCGCTCAATTCCACGCCGGAGCTCCTCTACCTCCTGCACGGCGACCCCGCGGAGCTCGCGGAAGCACTCGCGGGAATGCGCGCCGCGGACATCGCCGAGGCATTGCGTGAGCTCAAGCCGGATGCCGCCGCGAAGGTGATGGCCGCGCTCCCATTCGACCTGGCAGTTCAGGTCTTCGATGACCCGGAGCTCGTACACGAGCGGTTCGCGATCATCCAGCACATGGATGAACGAGCGATCGGACCGCTCGTCGATGCCATGTCGGCGGATCAGCAGGCGGATCTCTTCCGCGAGCTCCCCGACAAGGCCCGGTCGCGCCTCCTGAAGCAGCTCGACGAGCCGACGCAGCAGGCGCTGCGCCTCCTGCTGCGTTACAGGCCGGACACGGCCGGCGGAATCATGACGACCGAGTTCGTGTCGATGCCCACGACGTGGACCGTCGACCGGGCGCTCCGTTACATCGGCGAAGTCGGTGGCGCCAAGGAGACGGTCTACGCGATCTACGTGCTCGCGCCGGAGACGCAGCACCTGGTGCACGTGGTATCGCTCCGCGAGCTCGTGATCGCCGATCGGCAGCAACAGGTTGGCGAGGTCGGCGACCGGCGCGCGCCGATCACTGTCACGCCGCTCACCGATCGTGAGGAGGTCGCGCGCCTCATCTCGAAGTACAACCTCCTCGCCGTTCCCATCGTCGATGAGGGTGGTCACGTCCTCGGCATCGTCACGGTGGACGACGTCATTGACGCGATCGTTCGCGAGCAGACCGAAGACGTGCAGAAGTTCGGCGGCGTGGAAGCGCTGGACCAGCCGTACACCGAGATCGGGTTCTGGGCGATGATCCGGAAGCGTGCCGGCTGGCTCACCGCCCTGTTTCTCGGTGAGATGCTCACGGCGACCGCCATGGGATATTTCGAGGCGGAGATCGCGAAGGCGGTCGTCCTCGCGCTGTTCGTGCCCCTCATCATCAGCTCCGGCGGCAACTCGGGGTCGCAGGCGACCTCCCTCATCATCCGCGCGATGGCCCTCCGGGAGCTGACGATCAAGGATTGGTGGCGGGTCGCGGTGCGCGAGCTTCCGTCGGGCCTAACGCTTGGCGCGATTCTGGGCGTGGTCGGCGTGACCCGCATTCTCCTCTGGCAGGGCCTCGGCTGGTACAACTATGGAGTGCACTACCTGCTGGTGGCGCTCACGGTCGGCCTGTCGCTCGTCGGCGTGGTGGCGTTCGGCTCGCTCGCGGGCTCCATGCTGCCCTTCCTCCTGCGGCGCCTGGGCTTCGACCCGGCGAGTGCGTCGGCGCCGTTCGTGGCGACGCTGGTCGACGTGACTGGGCTCGTCATCTACTTCACGGTGGCGCTGCTGATCCTCAAGGGCACGTTGCTCTGATCGATCGCGACTTCCGGCCGTCCCTCACGCCACCGGCGTGCCACCGAGCCTAACGACCAGCCCTGCCGGCGTCTCGTCCGCCGAGCCACCCTGAACGGCGATCAATCGGCGGGCGAGAATCGTGGCGCCGGGATCATGATGGCCGTTTGCCGAGTCGTCGCGTTCGGAGGCAGGTCGCCCCGGTGTCGCCAGCGTGATCGAAACGCCACTCGCGGCGCGCGCGGTCGTGATCGCGAGCGGCTGCTCTGGTCCGGCGGCGGCCGCCGCCTCCACCGCCAGCAGTGTGAGCGCCTCGGCAAGGCGCGCCCGATCGGCCAGGACCCGAGGCAGACCCGGCTCGAGCGAGGTGTCGACGCGTGCTTGCTGGCGGTCGGCCGCGGCGCGCGCCAGCGGAAGAATGGCACGAACGACGTCGTTGACCTGAACAAGCTCCCGCTGTACCGGCAGCGCACCGCGGTCCGCGTCGGCGACCTGCGCCAGGCGCCGCAGCGCGCCGGCTATGGCGTCGGCGCCGTTGCGTGCGTCACGCAGGAGCTCCTCCTGGTTCTCGTTGAGATCGCCGAACCGCGTCTCGAGGAGGATGTGGAGCGGCAACCGGACCTCATCCAGCTGCGCCATCGCGTCGTGCACGACGGCCGCGAGCATGGTCGCCTCCTCGCGGCGGCGCGTGGCCGCCGCCGCGTCCTGGCGCGCACGCTCGGCTTCCGACGCGGAGAGCGCGCTCCCGAGGTGGTCGACGACGCGCTCGATGCGATCGAACTCGTCCGATTCGCTCTGGTCTCCCTGCTCCCGCTCCGCATCCGGCATGGCACCACTCAGTCGGGCGATGCGGGCAGACAGGTAGCGCGTGTTGATCCACGTGACGATGAGCGACGCGACCGCGAGCACGGCGGCGCCTAACACGATTACCCCGGGTGCCTCACGACCGTACTCGCCGTAATACGCCAGCCCCACGGCGAGAAGCACGGCGAGCAGCGTCGGCAGGACGCCGAGGAACAGACGCCGGCCGACGGGGATCGTCGTGCGTCGTCGGATGAACCCGGTGGTCACGCCCAACCTCCGAAGTCGCTCTCGCTTTTGCGCATCGCTACCCGGCGCTGATCGGGGCGATCGATGGCGGACACCGCCAACACATCGAGGCCCGGCGCTTTCTCGAGGAGTCGATCGACGATCGAGCCGTTGCGAAGCCGATACCAGCGCGAGCGGCGGGTCTCGCCGACGATGGCAAGCGTGACGCCATGCTCGGCGGCGAATCGCGATAGGGTCCCGGCCACGTCATCGCCGGTCAGCTTCACGACCTCGGCGCCCATTGACTGGGCGAGCTGAATGTTGTCCACGAGTCGCCGCTGAATCGATGAATCAATACGGTCCGGTCGCTCCTCGGCCGTCTGGACGTACACGCAATACCAATCCGTGTTGAGGCGTCCCGCGATGCGGCTCGCCTTGCGCAGCAGCACTCGCGATAATGGCGGGTCGCTCGACATGCAGGCCATCACCCGGTCTACCGTCTTGCGAGGCAGCACGGTGCCACCGTTCTCCTCACGTCTGGCGATTGCTTCCCGCGACCGGTCCACCGAGCTCGCGACCTCCCGCAACGCGAGCTCGCGCAGCGTCGTCAGGTTCTCATCCGTGAAGAAGTTCGCGAGGGCCGCCTGAACCTTGTCGGGCCGGTAGATCTTGCCGTCGTGGAGGCGCTGCCGCAGGTCCTCGGCGGAGATGTCCAGATTCACCACCTGGTCCGCCTGGCCGATGATCCAGTCGGGCACGGTCTCGCGCACGGTCACGGCGAGGGTTCGCTGAATCACGTCGTTGAGCGATTCGAGGTGCTGGACGTTGACGGCCGAGATGACGTTGATCCCCTCGTCGAGCAGCAGGATCACATCCTGCCACCGCTTCTCGTTACGCGCCCCCGGAACGTTGGTGTGCGCCAGCTCGTCGACGAGCGCGATCCCCGGGCGCCGCGCAATCACCGCGTCCACATCCATCTCCTCGAGTGTCACGCCGCGGTACGAAATCCTGACGCGCGGTACGACCTCGAGATCCCCGATCTGCGACTCCGTCTCCGAGCGGCCGTGGCTCTCGACGAATCCTACGACCACGTCCATCCCACGTCGGCGCAGGTCGTGCGCCTCCTGCAGCATGCGGTAGGTCTTACCCGTTCCCGCTGCCGAGCCGATGTACAGTTTGAGTTTCCCTCGATCGCGTTGTCGAACGATCTCGAGAAAGCTCGGCGCGTTCGCGGTCAGAAGGTCACCGCCAGGGACGACACGACGAACATGCTGGTCTTCTTCGGCGAGCCCGTGTCGCCGTCAGGGTAGATTGCGGTCTTGTTGCCGAACCCGCGCAGCTCGGTGCGCCACACGAGCTGCGCCTGCGGCGCGACGTCGAGCCCGACCGATCCGCCGTTGGCGCGGAACGGTCCGTTGGACGCGCCATCATCGGCGATCCCGGTGGCAATGATCACCTGGTCCTCATCGTCGAACCGCTCGACGCGCGCCGACACACCGACGTTAGGCGTCACCTGGAGCCTGCCGATCGCGGTGAGCCCGTACCATGACGCGGTCTCGCCGTCCGCGGTGGACTCGGCCTGCGTGCCAAGATCGAACTGGCCGAGCAGTGTCGCTCTGCCGGAGGTCACCTTCGCCCCGATGCCGTTGAACGTCCGCAACCTGTTCCCCGCCTCGTCGGAGAAGAAGTTGTAGTAACTCAGGGTCGATGACGAGGACGGCGTGAAATCGAGCCGCACGCCAGCGCCCTTCCCGGAGTTGTTCTCCGAAATGTTCTGCCACCCGTTCACGACGTCCACCTGCGCGGTGAGTCTGGAGGACACCGCCCACGTGAGCTTGACCCCGCTCTGATAGTACGGCGAGTAGTCGGCGACGAGTGAACGGGAGTAGGTCGGGTTATCCCGCGACACCCACCCCTCCATCCCCATGTGTGAATAGAAAATGCCACCGTCCACCCATACGTGTTCGCCGAGCTTCACACCCGCAAACGCCTCCTGCAGGTGCCGGGCGAGCGACGGGCCGCTCACCTGGCCGACGGTGGGCTCTCCCGAGTAGTTCGACTGGACGGACGTACCGGCTTGCAGCGCCAGACGGCCGCGCACCCTGGGACCGTCGAGCTTCGCTTCGATGAATGCGAGGTTGATGTTGAACTCGTTATGTCGCGCTGGCTGCGTCGTGAATGGCGCACCACCCGCGAAGGAACGATCGAATGTAGGAGGCTGCCCGAAATCCCAGGCGTAGTAGCCGTCGGCGAACCCGCCGAACGAGAGTTTGATGGTCGTATCGCGCGCGGCGTCCTGGGCGCCGACGACATACGGAAACAGGAACAGCACCACGCATGCGGATTTCATCGCAGCGTCTGAGTCGTTCGGCGTGCGGAGAACGCGGAGTCGAGTGCGATGTTGAGCATGAGGACGTTGACACGCGGCTCGCCGAAGAACCCGAACTGACGTCCTTCGATGCGGGTGTCGAGCAGGTGTCTGACGGCAGCGGAATCGACCCCGCGCGCTCTCGCGACGCGCGCGACCTGCACGTACGCGTTCGCGGGAGAGATGTGCGGGTCGAGCCCCGACGCCGACGCGGTCACCGCGTCGGAGGGGATCGCACCCTTCGCGACGCCGCCCGCGATCAGGCTGTCGGCCCGGGGACCGATGAGCGAGTCGGCGAGCTTTCGGTCCGTCGGCCCTCTGTTCGTCGCGGCCGACGCCGCGGCGTCGAAGCCGTTGCCCGCGGCCGACGGGCGTGGATGGAAGTACTCCGGGCGCGTGAACGGCTGACCGATGAGCGCACTTCCCACCACCCGGCCATTCACGGTCACGAGCGAGCCGTTTGCCTGACGCGGGAAGGTGAGCTGTGCGAGCACCGTCACGACACCGGGATAAACGAATCCCGTGATCAGGCACAGGACGAGCGTCATGACGATCGCCGGTCGAAGTTGATTGCGGAGCATGAGTGGCGTGATCCTTACACGAGGCGGAGCAGGACGAGCACGACGTCGAGCACCTTGATGCCCACGAATGGCACGATCAGGCCACCGGCGCCGTAGACGAGCAGGTTGCGGCGCAGAATGGCTGCGGCCGGTGCCGGACGATACCGGACGCCACGCAACGCGAGCGGGATGAGCGCGATGATGATGAGTGCGTTGAAGACAACGCTCGCGAGGATCGCCGACTGCGGTGAGTGGAGGCGCATGATGTTGAACGCATCGAGCGCCGGATACGTCGCGACGAACATCGCCGGGATGATCGCGAAGTACTTCGCGACGTCGTTGGCGATCGAGAACGTCGTCAGCGAGCCACGCGTCATGAGCAGCTGCTTTCCGATCTCGACGACCTCGATCAACTTCGTCGGGTTCGAGTCGAGATCGATCATGTTGCCGGCTTCCTTCGCCGCCTGGGTACCGCTGTTCATCGCGACGCCGACGTCGGCCTGCGCGAGGGCGGGGGCGTCGTTCGTGCCGTCACCCGTCATCGCGACGAGCTTGCCGCCCGCCTGCTCGCGCTTGATCAGTGCCATCTTGTCTTCCGGCTTCGCCTCGGAGAGGAAGTCGTCCACGCCTGCTTCCTGCGCGATCGCGGCTGCGGTGAGCGGATTGTCGCCCGTGATCATCACGGTACGGATGCCCATCGCGCGCAAGCGATCGAAGCGCTCGCGGATGCCGCCCTTCACGATGTCCTTGAGGTAGACCACGCCGAGCACGCGCGGTGCCGCGCCGTTCTCCTTCTCGGCGACCACGAGCGGCGTACCGCCTTCGCGCGCAATGCGCTGGACGGCGGCCGAGAGGTCGGACGGCTCGGCGCCGCCGTGTTCCCTCACCCACCGGAGCACAGCGTCGCCCGCGCCCTTGCGAACCTGGTACGGACCGGCGTCGACGCCGCTCATTCGAGTCGTGGCGGTGAACGGCACGAACGTCATGTCGCGATGGCCGTCGTGCTCACCGCCGACTTCACGTCCCCGAAGCGCGAACTTGGTCTTCGCGAACACAACGATCGAGCGGCCTTCCGGTGTCTCGTCGGGCAGCGACGCGAGCTGTGCCCGGTCCGCGAGCTGCTCGGCGGTCGTACCGTCCACGGGAACGAACTCCGCGGCCTGGCGGTTGCCTAACGTGATCGTGCCGGTCTTGTCGAGGAGCAGCGTGTTGACGTCGCCTGCCGCCTCGACGGCACGACCGCTCATCGCCACGACATTCTGCTGGATCATACGATCCATTCCCGCGATGCCGATCGCCGACAGCAGCCCGCCGATTGTCGTCGGGATGAGACAGACGAGCAGCGCAATGAGCACGGGGATCGCCGCCGGCGAGCCCGAGTACACCGCGAACGGTTGCAGCGTCGCGACGGCGAACACGAAGATCACCGTGAGGCCGGACAGCAGGATCGTCAGCGCGATCTCGTTCGGGGTTTTCTGGCGGGATGCTCCCTCGACGAGCGCGATC
>Ga0105249_10000883_pt1 | contig 26643 bp, 33 predicted proteins | sample KBSS44metaG_FD_81522 | JGI IMG/M metagenome (GOLD analysis project Ga0105249, IMG submission 81522) | Switchgrass rhizosphere microbial communities from Kellogg Biological Station, Michigan, USA - KBS S4-4 metaG | ecosystem: Host-associated > Plants > Roots > Rhizosphere > Soil | place...
CGCGACCAACACCCTGGTGACGACCTTCACCGATCGCCGGCGGTTGACCGGCGTGATCAGCCCCACGCAAATCACCGCCGACAAAAACGATTACAACCCCACGGGCTTCGCGACCGCGGCCGTCGTGCGGGTCAACTCGGACGCAGCGCGGAACATCACCGGGCTACTGGCTGGCGGCGCGGATGACGAGGTGCTTTTGTTCAATACGGGCAGCTTCAACATCACGTTGCTTTCGCAGAGTGGCTCGAGCGATGCCACCAACCGTTTCGCGCTGGTGGGCAGCACCGTGCTGTCACCCAACCAGGGCGCATCGCTGATTTACGATGGCACCAGTTCGCGCTGGCGCGCGTTAGTGGGAATCAACGGCGTCAGCGGCACGGTCAATCCCACTCCGACCTATATCCCTTACCTGAGCAATGCGACGACCTTCGCCGACAGTCCCTTGCATGTGGACGGAACAAACTTCGTCGTTCAGGGCCTGGCCGCCGAGGGCAGAATCACCAACTCGGTGGCGGCAACCGAGAGCTTCACCGAGTGGCACGACAGCGCCTCTGACAAAATCACTCTCCACGTCAGTGCCGCCGAAGGATCGGTGTTGCGCCTGGTAAACTCTACGCAGCCCTACGTCGAGCTTTACCCGGGCGCTCCTGAAACCTTCACTCCCTTCAATTTTCAGACCGAGAATGCGTTGACCAATACGGTGTTATTCGTCGTCGGCAACAACGGCACCAACAGGTTTGGCCTCGACCCGGTCGGCGCCATTCTAGTCAGTGGCAGCACTACCAATCTCCTGTACGCAAGCGGGTCGGACCTCATTTACACCAACGGTGCTTCGAGCAAGTTCCAAGTAAAAAGCCCCGGCGGATCGACTTTCATCGACAATGATACCACCGGGCAATCAGCGCATTTCCAGGGCGGCACTCTCGGCGCGTATTTCACCACTGCCGGCGGGCAAGGCGTGCTCGCCACCCCTACCGCCGTGGTGCCCACGGCAAACAACACTTACGACCTGGGCTCCGCCAGCAGCTTGCGCTGGAAAAATTTCGCGCTCGACGGCCACATCATTTGGAACGGCGCCACGAACACGGTCTGGGATCTGGCCGGCACCGGCGATCCCAACGGCGCAGTAGTCGCCAATATAGGCTCGACCTTCCGCCGCTACGACGGCGGCGCCAACACGAGCTTTTACGTCAAAGAAAGCAACAACGGCGGCAACACCGGATGGGTAGGAAAATGAAAACAAACACTGAAGAGAGCAAGAGCAAGAGCATGATCAAGAGCAAGAGAAGAATATATGCCGACGCTCGGGCTCTTGCTCTTGCTCTTGCTCTTGCTCTTGCTCTTGCTCTCTCTCTTCAGGCCCAACCCGCCGCTTCGGACACCGCCGTCACCCTCCCCGTGACCCTCACCGTGACGTTCCCCGCGCCGTTGCAGACGAACATATTCGTGACCAACGTATTCGTGACCAACGTCAGCGAGACGACCAATTACTTTGTGACGGTTACGAACGTTTACGTGACCAACATCACGAACGTCGTGTCCACTCGCCTCGTGGTGGACATGACGAACAACGTTATTTCCTACCCCGGCCCCGGTCGCGATCTCTACCGCGAGATCACCATCCCCACCGTTTTTACAATGGGCGCAATCCCCACCGGCGCCGCGTTCGTTTTACAAATCCGCAACCTGGCGAAATTCCCGATCACCTGGCCCGCTGGCCTGCAAGTGATCGGTGCGTTACCGACGAACGAAGTGCGCAGCGCCGTGGTCTTCGCCGAGACGCACGGAGAAATTTGGGTATCGAGATGAAGAGAAGAAAAGAGAGCAAGAGCAAGAGCATGAGCAAGAGCAAGAAAATGAACGTGAGCAATCCCCTCTTGCTCTTGCTCTTGCTCTTGCTCTTGCTCTCCCCTTCTTCCGCCCAGGCCACCTTCTGGTTCGCCTCCACCACCGGCTCCCCCGCCGGCACCGGCCTGATCGGCTCCCCGTGGGATCTCCAGACCGCGTTCAACAAGACCGCCACCATCCAGCCCGGCGACACCCTCCTGTTACGCGACGGCATTTACACGCACGCGCCGCAAGGGACCGTTGTGGGCTCGAACGAAGGTTGGATCTTCCAGATCACTTTGCAGGGAACCGCGGCACTGCCCATCACCGTCATGTCATTCCCCGGCGAACGCGCGCGGATTGACGGCGGCGCCACGCCCTTCTACCACGCCGTCGCGCGCCCGACCCTCTTCATCGGCCAGCAAGCCCCGAGCACCACCGTCGGCGCTTACATCCATTTGAAGGACGTCGAAGTTTACTCGAGCTCGACCCAGGCCCGCACCTCGACCAGCGATTCGAGTTTCCCCGATGACATCTCGCGCTCCACCGGCATCTTCGCCCAGGGCGTCGGGATTAAGATCATCAACTGCGTCGTGCACGATTGCACCACCGGCATCGAGAGTTTTTCCTCAGTCTCTTACGGCCACGAATATTACGGCAACGTCCTTTTCAACAACGGCTGGACCGGCACCCGCAACGGCAACCCGAGCAATCACGGCCACAACTTTTATTTGCAGGGGCCTGCGGGCCCGGCCGGCCTGGTCAAGACCGTCAAACGCAACTTCTCGACCTCGCCGTATGATTTAGGGATGCAAGCTTACGGCAGCGGCTCGGCCGTCGTCGCTCACATGCGCGTGTCCGAGAACGTCTGGCTCGGCGGCGCCGGCCAACATGGCGGCACCCTGATCGGCGCGCGCAACGGCGTCGTAGCCGACCGCGTCACCGACGCCCAATTCATCAACAATTTCGGTTACAACGCCGACGTCGCCTTCTATTACCAGCCCGACGCGATCGCCTACGCGGACCTGATCGCCACCGGCAATTACTTTTACAAAACCTTCCTGCAGGTGAGCTCGTGGCAGTCCCTCATCTACACGAACAACTACATGCTCAACTCGGCGACCGGCGGCTTTCACGTCGTGAGCCTGGTCACCAACCAGGCGATCCTCCCGTGGACATTCGATCGCAACATTTACGTCATCAACCCCGGCGTCGCGCCCAACATCGCGACCAACGACTGGGTCCTCGAGGGCCTGGCCTTCATGACCAAGCCGCAATGGACCGCCAAGACCGGTTACGACGTGAACTCGACCGTGAGCCACACCTTGCCCACGACCAACTACGTGACGGTGCAGAACAACTTTTACGACGTGAACCGCGCCCAGGCCGTGGTCTACAACTGGTCCCTCGGCACCAACGTGGTGATCAACGTCGTCCCGCTCGGCTGGGCGACTGGCGACGCCGTCACCATCCGCGGCTTGCAGAACTATTACGGCGACACCGTGAACCAAATCGTGAGCGCCACCCAAACGCTCAACCTCGACATGCGCGCCGCGTTCCACTCCCGCGCGATCCCGTATGGCGACACGGTCCCATTATGCCCGCTGAGCTTCCCGGACTTCGGCGCGTTCATCCTGCAACGGACATCCACCAACCCGCCGGCCGTCGTGACCTTCACCGTGACCGTGGCCAGCTCGAACCCCGCGAGCGGCGTGACCGTGGCAGCCACGAGCGACAACAACGGCGCCAGCACCGGCACCACGACCTTCACCCGCCTCTACGACGCCGCCGCCCTCGTGACCCTGACCGCGCCCGCGATCGGCCCCGGTTCCTCGACCTTCAGCAAGTGGCAATACAACGGTGCCGACCACGCGACCACCGCCGCGATCACCGTGACCAACAGCGCCGACGCGACCTTGACCAGTTTTTACCTCTCGCCCCCGCCGCCCCCGGTGGTAGATTACCGGCGATCAGCTTTACGTCGCCGCGTCCTATGAAGTCGTCTTTCTCTTGCTCTTGCTCTTGCTCTTGCTCTTGCTCTCCCCTCTGGGCTGAACAACGAAGAGAGAGAGCAAGATAAAGAGCAAGAGCAAGAGCAAGAACCAGAAAACAAAACCACAAAACCCATGAGCGAAAAACACACAGCAGCAAAACCGACCACATCTAAGGACGCCGTCTTCACCCCTGGCAACACGCCCAACCCGCCCGCCGTCCCTGGCGCCGGCGTCCCCGCGACCCCCGGCGGCACGCCATGGGTTCCGAACGGCCCGGACACCGGCGTGAAACCGCCCGGCTGGTTCACCGTATTCTTCGAGGTGCTCAAGGCCTACCTGGCCAACGCGCATCTGAGCAGCCAGGGCGTCGCTGACGACTCGATCATCGACCTGGCCTCGAACCTCACCGACCGCCTCCTGGCGCGTTACCCGCTCCAGTTCCGCGTCGACCCCGTCGCGCCGGCACCGGCACCGGCACCCGCAGGCCTCCGCCCATTCTCGAAGTAATCGCAGCCACTCTTGCTCTTGCTCTTGCTCTTGCTCTTGCTCTTGCTCTCCCCTCTGGGCTGGGCTGAACACGAAGAGAGAGCAAGATAAAGAGCAAGATAAAGAGCAAGAAACCATGTCCCTCGCCAACGACCTGACCACCGCCTTCAACGAGCTCTCGACCGACCTCGCCGAGTGCCCGCGCAACCTCGGCGTCGCGCCGGCATTCACCTGGAAAGGCAAACAGGTCAAGCTTCTGCCCAGCAGCTTCGCCCGGGCGACCGCCCTCGAGCTGGGCGGCCTGGGCGTGGACATCGGCCTCTCGCTCCTGACCCTGCGCGAGTATTTCTTCGCCGTGGACGACCTCCTCGACGTCATCGACAACCAGGTGATGACGTTGGACGAGAGCGACCAACCCGTCCCCATCGCCGGCAAGCGCCTCACGTATCTCGACAAGGTCTACACGATCGTTTCGACCAAAGTTGATGCCACCCAAACCGTCATACGCCTCGATCTCAAAGACCCGTCCCGATAAGGGGGGAGGGATGCTGTCCCCAGCGTCCCTGATCTCTCCGGCGTCGAAACCGGAGGGTGCCCTTACAAATGCGATCCAGGGACGCTGTGGACAGCATCCCTCCCATTATTGACGATGTCGCTCTCCCTCGACACCACCTCCTTCGACCGCGCCCTTGGCCTCTTCATGGCCAACAGCAAGCGCGACGTGAAGGTCGTGTTGCAGCAGCAAGCCAAACTCCTCGTCCGCGATTGCGCCAAACTCACCCCGCCCTTCAGCAAAGCTGTCTGGGGCAATCCCGCGAGCGAATCTTTCGGCGCCCAAAAGCGCATCGGGGACAACGCCGTCCGCACCCAGATCACCGGCCTGTTCATGCCCGCGGCGAACATGTCCGACGTCAAAGGTGGCCTGGGCCAGAAGACCGCCCGGCTGCTCAAGGGCTACCTCGCGAGCGGCGAGTTCCAGAAATTCAAAACGTTCCTCGACCGGCGCAAAGTGCAGACGATGTTCGTCCAGACGGCCGACGTCGGGTTACACAACGCCACGCGCCGATTCGGCCGCGTGCGCAAAAAGGCGAAGATCATCGTGTTCAATGCCGACACCATCCGCACGTTGCTAAAAGAGAAACTCAGCCACGTAGGCAAAGCCAAAGCCGGCTGGAAAAACGCCGCAGCCAGGTTCGGTGTGAGTCTCCCCGGCTGGATCACCCGCCACTCGACGGACGGCGACTCCCGCGACGACACCGACAAACCGAACCCAAGCATCACGATCCATAACAAGGTGAGCTACGCGAGCGAGCTTGCATCCGATCCCGAGACGCGGATCATACAGCGAGCCCTCGAATTCCGCGCCCGCGCGATGATGCGCCAGGTCGAGAACTATCAAAACAAACGAGCCGCAGAATTTAGCAGATGAGCCATCCAACCAATGGGAGGGACGTTGTCCCCAACGTCCCTGATCTCTCCGCGTCGAAACCTGCGCGCGCCCTTACAAAGCCGATCCAGGGACGTTGGGGACAACATCCCTCCCCCCTATGATAATCACGATAATCCTCGCGGTCATGTTCCTGTGCGTGATCGCATTCATTGGCTTCATCCTCCTCTCCCCGCCCCCGCGTGACCAATGGATGGAAGAGCAGGAGCAGGAAGCGGAAGACCGTCACAAACTATGAAAATCAAAATCATCGCTCCCTCGACCGGGATCCAAGTAACCAAACACGTCATCGTCCACGCCGGCGACGTCGTGGACATCCCCCACTACCAGGCCGAGCACCTCATCCGGCTCAAACAAGCCGTGCTCGCCCCCCTGGCGCCGTTCCCGGACCTGCCGGACCTGGGCCTGCTCCCCCCGACGACGGCGGAAATCTGAGCCTCTTGCTCTTGCTCATGCTCTTGCTCTTGCTCTCCCCTCTGTTCTGCCAGAAGAGAGCAAGATAAAGAGCAAGAGCAAGAGCAAGAAAAACCCGATTAGCATGCCCCTCCTCCCCAGCCCTCCCTTCTCAAGCCTCTGCTCGAAAGCCGAGCGCGCGTTCTACGATTATCTGTGCAATAACCAGGTCGCGCTCCCGAAGGCCGCGGTCTTCACCGGGCACGATTCGGACGAGAAGGTGTGTCCGCGCGTCGAGATCAGCGCCCATGGCGGTCCCGAGGAACCGCGCGCCACCGGAAATTTCTTTATCCAGGTCATGATCACCGTAGTGGGCAGCGTGGACCTGACCGACGAGGACGGAAACCAGATCCCAGCCGGCGGCCCGACGCCGGAAGCCCAGCACGCCACCAACGTCGCGACCGTATTCGACATCCTGGCCAGCCACGTGATGCACAACTGGCTCAACCGCGTGGTGGCCGAGTTTTACGTGTTCAACTATCGCCAGCTCGACCTCGGGCACACCGTCGAAGGCCGCACCTACCGCGACATGATCGTCCTCGAGGTGTATTGCTGCGCCGCCCGGGTGATCCCGCAGTTCCCGCTTGGGGGCGACGACGTCGAAAGCCCGCCGGAATTGTAATTTCGTAGCAGCGGACGTAAGTCCGCTCACTTATTTGATCAGAGCGGACTCACGTCCGCTGCTACGCTCCATTGACTCGGCGCCTACGAGTACTATGCTCGTATCAGGCACCGCAGTCGTTACTGGGACCAACGGCACCATCGTTTTTTCAGGGGTCGCCACCTACACATCGCTAACGCAATCCATCTCCGCGACGCACGAAGCCGAGAAAGCCCTCGTCAAAGACGCTGATGGCAATGACACCACCGTGGTCTGTTGCAACGAGGGATATAAAGCGACCATCCATTTAGTCCCCGCGGACAACACCGCAGCCAATTCCGTGGCCAACGCCGTGGCCCAGGCCGTGGCCCCGCCGCTCGCCTCGAGGGTCACCCTCGCCGGTTTCGTCCTCCCCTGGCTCAATGGCGACACGTGGGTTTACCTCGGCGGCGCGACGTTCGACCTGGACAACAACAGCAATCCCGTGCGCGTGAATTTGCCAATCGAGTATCGCGTGGCGAACGATCTGTCGCGCGTGGTCAATGCGTGATTCGTTGAACCGTTAAATCCGTTGAACCGTTAAACCGTGAACTGTTGAACCGGAGGCCACGATTCAACGATTCAACGATTCAACGATTCAACGGTTTAACGAATGGAATCCAATTTCCTAACCGCCCTCATCCCCGACCCCGCCTGGTGCCTGGGCGTGCGCCTGCGCCCGTTCTCCCTCGGCCACCTGGTCCTCCTCCGCCGCATTGAATCCCCGTTCGTCAGCCGTGAGGCCAGGCAAGTGGAGCTGGGCGACCTCATCCTGGCGGTCATCCTCTGCGCGGACACGTTCGCCGCCGGCGTCGAGTTCCTCGGGGACATGAACACGCCGTCCGAGGCCAACCAGAAGACCCTCGAAGAATGGGGCACCAAAGCGGCCAAGCTCGATCTGAACGTCGAGGTGACCGAATTCATGGCCTACATCCGCGCCGCGGACGTGATGCCCCAATATTTCACCCAATCCGGCGGCGAATCCCAAGCGATCGGCTCGCCCTTCTGGCAGATCGTGTATCTCAATCTCCACAAGCTCACCAACCTGATCGACGTCGAGATTTGGAACCAGCCCCTCGGGAAGACCTGGTGCGATTACATCGCCATCCGCGAACAAGAACAGGTCCTGCGCGTCAAGAGCGACGAGGACGCCGAGGTGGACCGGATCGCGAAGGAATTCTACGCCAAGCGCGCGGCCGAAGCGGTGGGAGGGATGTTGTCCCCAACGTCCCTGATCTCTCCGGCGCCGAAACCTGAGAACGGCCACCCTCCCAAATGCGATCCAGGGACGTTGGGGACAACATCCCTCCCCGCCTGATTTTATGGCCGAACTCAAAGCCAAACTCTCCCTCGACACGGCCGCTTACGAACGCTCCGTCAAGCAGGTCAAGCAGGCCAATCACGACTTGCGCGCTGGGGTCGTTGAACTCAAGGACAAGTTGGCCACGCTGTTCACCCTCGGCGCCATAGTCGAGTACGGCCATCAAATCCTCGAGCGCGCCAAGGATGCCCAGGTGCTAAGCGAACAACTCGAGGTATCAGTCGAGACCGCCCAGGCCTGGGACATCGCGCTCAAAGATAATAATCAAAGCGCGGACAAGCTCGCCTCGGCCATCACGCGCATCGCCGAGGCCAGAAAGAAGGCGTTGATCGATCCCGCGGGCGATGATGCCAAAGCGTTCAGTTTTTTCAAAATCACCGGGGAAGGCCTCAAGGAATCGCCGGTGGATATTTTGAGAGCGATCTCCGATCAGATGGCCAAGACCGGCAGGAGCGCCAAGGAACTCACCTCGCTCACCGAACTGATGGGCGCCAAGATGGCCACTTCCTTGCGCGTCACCCTCGGCCAGGGCTTGACCAACATCGAAGACCAACTGGCGCACACCGCCGAGGTGATGGATCTGAGCACCATCAAAAAGGTGCGCGAGCTGGAGAACGCTCTCGAGAGCCTCGGCCGCACCGGCCTCGCGGCGGGCGGCAAAGTCCTGGCTGGGGTGATGACCGCGATTCAGAATATGAGCGCCGGCGCCGCGGGTCCGAACAATCTTTTCATCGGCATGAACCCGATCCCCTGGATAACCGGCCTGGGCAATTACGCGATGAGCGACCCGAAAGGTGACGAAGCGGTGGCCCAAAAGCAGAAGCGCCTCGAGGACGCCCAAAAGAAACGGGCCAACAAAGAACAGACCCAAAAGGAAATCGACGAAGCGCCCGAAAAGGTCAAGGCCACGCATCGCCTCCGGTCCAACCACGAAGCCGCCACGAACCTCGTGCGCCTGGGCAATTTCGCGTTCACGCGCGGGGGAGCAAACCCAATGGAGAGCACCCTCACCCGCTCGATGCAAATCCAGCAAAAGATCGAGCAGAACACGAGGCCGAACAAGTCGATAGCCGGCGGTGATTCCAGCGTCCCCCCCTGATTTTCGTAGCAGCGAACGTGAGTTCGCTCACTTTTTGATTTCAGAGCGGACTCACGTCCGCTGCTCCCACCATTGACTTCGCCCCCTTCAGATAGATGCCCAACTACTACGTCAGCGGCAGCGACCTTCCCCAGCAGATTAAATCTCACTTCTCGTGGCAACGCGGCGTGGGCGGCCGCCGGGTCGACGTGGTCACTGGCATTTATGCGGACATGCTCGCCCGCGTCGGCACGTCAGAAACGGAGGTCCTTGCCGCCACCGGCTGGAAAGCCATTTATGACGAGATCCAGATCACTCCGCAGGAAGAGTCCCCGCTCGTCCGCGCCGAGCTCATCATCAACGATCCCGAAGTCGAGATTATCTGGGAAGTGATCCCCACGCTCACCGAGCTTTCCCTCTTGGAAACATCCGTCGCCTGGCCGCTGCGCCTCATCGATCTCAGCGCCGCGACCGTGACTCAAGGAATCCTGGACATGAACCTCCTCGAGTGGATCCGATTCCTCTTGGACAACCCTGGCGAACGCGCTTTCAGCTTTGCCAACCCGATCGCCCAGCGCCTCTACGAACTCGAACTCGCCGGCATGCGCGCCGTGCCGCGTTACCTGCCGTGCCTGCGTCTCAGTCAGACGGTCGCGTCGCGCTACGATCAGCAACTTGCCGTGACCTTCGTCGGCGACGTGTTGAGCACCTCCGCCCTTTACGCGCTCGAAGACGTGCCGGCCGATGTGCTTTTCAGTTTCCCGGCAAACCCAGTCGCGCGCGATGGTTTCACTTGGGGCTGGCTCAAGGGTGCGCCATCGGTCCGGAGAAGCGGGCGTGGCTTCTGGAGCCTTCAGCAAGACTGGCAATTTGGTGAATACGTCAGCGATCCGCCAGGCTTGTTTGTTTTCGTGCCATGAAAACACACGCGCCCGGAACGGAGCGCGGGTCTGTGACCCGCAGCAACGTTCGACCATGCCAAGTGATTGCCCGCACTGCTGCGGGTCACAGACCCGCGCTCCGGCGCTCTGGCGCTCCTCTCCCATGTTAAGACCGCCCCGTCTCCCCTCGCTCGCCGGCCGCGACTCCGCGCTGATGGCTTATCTGCGCGAGTTGCAAGCGTTCGCCCAACAGAACCAGGTCGTCTCCGGCGTCGGTTATCGGCTCAATGTGAAGCCGACGGGAACAACCATCATGGTCGAGTGCCAGGGCGGCCATGCGAAGGCTCCAGCACCGGAAGAAGCGGAGATTTCCTGATTTCAAAAGAGCAAGAGCATGATCAAGAGCAAGAGCAAGAATCAGAACGATGATCGCGCTCTTGCTCTTGCTCTTGCTCTTGCTCTTGCTCTCTCATGTTAAGACCTCCTCGCCTCCCCTCCATCACCGGCGACCCCGAGCTGATGTCTTACCTGCGCCAGCTCCAGGCGTTTCTCGAGCAAAGCCAAATCCGCAGCGGAGCTGACTATCTGCTCGCCGCCGTCCGGCCTACGGGCACGACGCTGCGCATTGAGTGCCCATGCGGCGGCGGTGGTGCGGGGACGCCCGGCAAGTACCAGGAGATCCGGCTGCTGAGTCACATGCCGCTGCGCGGTTTCACCAGTTTCACCGACGCGACCGACGACACCATTTACAGCACGTTGCGCGTGCGGATAAACATTTCCAACTTTCCCAACAGCAGTTCGGTGGACATGACCGTGCAATATTCGTTGACCGGGCCGGATGTTTACACGTTCAGCTTCGTGCCCAGTGAAGCGGCCCATCGGGCAAACATGGCGGTCTTGTTTCCTACTGCTGTCACCATCACTTCTTCGAGCGAAACTTCCCTGGTGCAGGATGTCTCCGCCAGCCTGGCCTGCACGCAGCGGTTTGATCTGAGCGCGCCATTTCTGGATCCACTGGCAAGCTCGAAAAGCATCCGTGCCTTTCAACGCCAGATGGTGGCCAACCTGGCGACGCTTAAGACCGATGCCTATGCCAGAATCAACGACCTCACCGATGCGGTGCAAGGTGAGGCCTGGTGGGACACCATCTTCATCAACAGCCCCGACGGGATCGCCGAGTTCAGTTATGCCCAGGCAGATTTTAACGGCGCGCCGGAAGATTTCATCTTCAGCAACACGGACACGAGCTTGTTCAACATCGCCGTCGGGCAGATCCTTCAGATCGAAAGAGGCACACTGCCGACCTATTTCAAAGATGTGCTGGGCATCGATGGCGGCGCTTACTATCCGGGGAGAAAGCCGCAGGACCGCCGCTCCCCCTACGAGCTCGTGACGGTAGACCTGAGTGGGGGCCTGGACCCGCTCCAGGCGGACCAGGCGAAGTTTGGTGGGCTTTTCGTCTTTTACCCGGTTACGGAAAACCTGATCTGGACGCCGCACGAGGACATTTGGTGCCAGGAAGTGAAGTTGCGGATCCGGCAGTCGCCCGTGTTCGTCAAGCTCAGCGTGCGCGACGTCCTGGATAACCCGGCATTTTTCCTGGGTCCATTCGGCCCGGACGTTTCCGGGCTGGCGCGCACTCCGACCAGCGCCTACCCGGTGGACGGCAAAGGCCGCGTCCAATTCGAGTCCCTATGCCCAGCCAACACGCTCGTGGATTTCTGGGATGAAAACGCCGACCAATATTGCCTTGAATCGATCTTCTGCCTCGACGCGACCAAGAACGTCAACGGCTTTGTGATACCACCCTGATTTGGTAGCAGCGGACGTGAGTCCGCTCACTTGTTTTGATCAGAGCGGACTCACGTCCGCTGCTACCTAGCGAGTTAGCATCCAGACAAGGGCTACGGTAAGAGCGATTGCGGCAATCACGAGCTTGAGGCTAAGAACATCGTCGGGCCGTCCAGGTGGTTTCATTATCGCAATTTGCACGAAACTGCATGATCTGCACGCCCCATTGACTTCAGCCCTTTGGTTGACAATGAAAAATCTCCCCCTCTTGCTCTTGCTCTTGCTCTTGCTCCCCGCCTGCACGTCGATTTCCTACACGCGCACCGAGCCAGGCGGGGAGAAAGTGTCTTTTTCCACGAGCAGCTTCATCACGCGCAAGGCGATCCGGGACCTGGAATACAGTTTAGGGCCGAACGAGACGCGCCGGTTCGCGCTCAAGGGCTACTCGAACAACCAAACCGAAGCCATCCGCGAAGCGATCGCCGCCGCGCTCGAGGCCTACTCGAACCGCCCTACCCCGCCCGCGAACCCGAAGTAGAATCCAACGGACTCGGGACACTGCACGCTTCCGCGTGGCAATAACCCATCGTCGTGTTGACGTCCACGTGGCCCATCGCGGCCTGGAGCGCCTTCACATTCACCCCGCGATCCAGCGTGTGCGTGGCATAAGCGTGCCGCAGTTCGTGCGGCAGAACCATTATCCCAATCCGCCGCCTGGCTTCTTTGACGGCCCGCTGGACGTTGACCTCGTGCATCCGATAGCGCACGAGCTGGCCCGTGCGCGGATGTTTGCACGGCCAACGCGACGGGAACACCCAAGCCCACGGCCAGGCGAATCGATACTCGGGATATTTGGCCGCCAATTGATGAGGCAGCTCGAGCGGCATTTTGGCTTGCGCATCCCGCTGCCAGACCGTGCGCGCAAAAGCGATCTGCGCCCGGATTTCCTCCGCCAACGAGCACGGCAACGCTACCACCCGATCTTTGCGCCCTTTGGCGCCCCGGATGAATAGCTTCGTCTCGCGGACTTGCACGTCTTTGATGCGCAAGTTGAGCGGTTCAGTCACGCGCAGCCCGCACCCGTAAAGCAGCCGCGTGATCAGATTGGTGGGATAACCCGCCACGTCCCGAACCGCCGCGAGCAACTGGCGCGTCTCGGCCGGCGTGGGCGCATGACGCAAATGCTCCGGCCGCGACGCCCGCAAGGCGTCCACGTTCTTGAGGGGAAGCCCGAGCACGTCCTTGTAGAAAAAGAGGATGGCATTGAACGCCTGATTTTGCGTCGAGGCAGACACGTCGTGAGTACGGGCGAGCTCAGTCAAAAAGCGTTCGAGTTTCTTCTCGCTGGCCAGCTCATTGGGCATCTGGCCGATGGCAGCCATGTAGCGGCGCAGCCAGTGCAGATAAATTTCCTCGGTAGAGATGGCCTTGTGCTGCCGCCGCATCACGTCGCGAGCTTTGTCGATAGCTTCCGTGCGCGTCATTTGGGTTTTGGGTTATACGAACCGCTCGTCGCAGAAGAACTGTTCTGAGGCGGCGAGACAGCCTCGTTTTCACACTGACAGAAAAACGTCACCATTTTTGGAAGCAGGCTTGCCGTAAACGTGCCTTGCAGCGTTTGACCGCTTTTGCCTCGTAAGAAAACATCTACGGTCGCCTCAGAACCAGTCGATGAAGGTAATTCGCTCGTGTGCCTTTTCTCGCATGACCTGGTTCCACGTTCACACGTCCGGCTTGAGACTGGGACCACGTTGCATTCGTCGCTCATACCTTATCTCCAGCGTTAGGCCACGCAACTCACCGTTTCGGGTGTTTGAGCATTTCGGGGTGGTGCGCGATCCGTGGGTCTACGCAGCGCGGCTCGATCGGCGGAATGTCCCCGACCACTTCGTCCAGCGTCACCTTGAGCCGGAGCAACGCTTCGTCCTGCTTGCTCATGCGCGAGAGCAAGCGCTGGATCGCATCCGCCTGGCGCGGCCCGCCGTCGCTGCCGCACGTGCGCAGGAAACGCATCGCGTCGGTTACGTCGCGCCGTATTTCGTCGTTGGTCACTGTTTTGGGACGTTAAACCGTTGAATCGTTGAATCGTTGAATCGTTGAACCGGTTCACGGTTTTAACGGTTTAACGGTTTTAACGGTTTTCCCGAGTTTCTTGCCCTCGAGCGCCGCGTCGATCTCATCCCTGCGGAAGCGCGGGCCGGTGAATTGGTCGTAGCGCGTGATGATGCCTTTGGCCGCCGCCTTGTGGATCGTGGAGGGCGAGCAATCGGCGTATCTCGCCGCGGAGTTGGCGTTCATCCAGGGACTGTGCTGTCGGGAAATCTCGTTGAGGATCTCCTCGAGGCCCTTGCGCATTTCCTCGCGCAACAGCGCAACGATGGCCACTGGGTCGGTCTCGCTCATGGGGACGTTGAATCGTTGAATCGTTGAATCGTTGAATCGTGATCCGGTTCACGGTTCAACGGTTCACGGTTTAACGCTTTACCGGGCCACTCGCTCCGCCGCGCCCACCACCCGGTGATCCAGCGCATATACGCTTCCGGCTCCGGCTGCCGTTCGCTCGTGTGCCGGCTGCCGAGCGCATGGTCCGGCCAAAGGTGCAACCGGCCGCTCAGGCCGAGGACGCCAGCGACGTCCTGAATTAGCCTGAGCTGACCGATCGCGTAATCCTCCCACGAGCGCCGCGACTCGAATACTTCCACGTTCATCTTGAGCCCGAGGCGTTCGGCGTGCGTCGCGATGCGCGCGACGTTCTCCGCCCGGATGTTGATGGGCTCGGCGAAAATGGTCAGCGGCTGGGAGGGACGTTGTCCACAAGGTCCCTGATCCGCATTTGTAAGGGCGCCCGCAGGCTTCGCCCTCCCCCCGTTTTGGAAGGCCAACGCCGACAGCGTCCGCTCGAGGTCCCCCCGCCCGATCTCCGGATACATCGGCGCCACCGCCACGAACGTGTACAGCCCCAGCTCGGCTGCGCGCTCAAGGCACCGCAACCGCGCGCTCGGACTCGGCGCGTTCGGTTCGTAAATCTGCGCGAGCCGATCATTCAACGTCGGCAACGACATCCCGAACATCAGCCGCGGCCCGAACGATTTGAACAGGTCGAAGTCCAGTACCGCCATCGGCGAGCGCGTGAGGATCCGGACATTGAGCGTCGAGTAATCGCGAATCAGCTCGAGGGATTCCCGCACCATCCCGCGGGCCTCATGGTGCAACCGCTCCTCGTTGGAGCTTGGAGCTTGGAGCTTGGAGCTTCGAAAGACCTGATACGGATCGGTCGTGCTGCAATAGATCACCGCCCGATTCCCCCCGCTCTCGAGTGTCGCCTGGTCCGTCGCCTCGGCCTTGGCCAGGCTGTGCAGGAATATGTCCCGGTCCCATCGCCGGAGCAGAACGTACTTGCCCCAATCCGCATCCGGGTCCTCGACCCCGTAATCGGCCATAGTCTCGGCCATCCGACCTTTGAGCAGCGAGGGCACATAACAGAACCGGCACCCGTGCCCGCACCCCACCGCGATATTGAAATTCCAATTCGACAAACTTTTATGGACGAAATTGGAAGGGCCAATGCGCGCCGGTTGCGGCCAGACCGAGGAGGCTGAGCCGGCGAGACGGGGAGCCGGCGAGACGGGGAAGAGGTGGGTTTGCATTTATGACAGCGCCGTTTCGGCGTTTCGGAGCGCGGGTCTGTGACCCGCAGAGGTTCCGCTGCGTCCGGGGTTGCTGCGGGTCGCAGACCCGCGCTCCGCATATCGGGCGACCATTTTGTCATTGGATTTGACGGCGCAGTGATTGCACAGCCCGCAGCCGCGCTCCGCTTTGCGTCCGCACGCCCAAATGCACAGGCCTTGTGCTTTCCTGCGCGCCCGTGCCGCCTTGGAATATTCTGAGCTGGTCTTTCTCACTTGGCGTTTCGGCGGGCGTGCAGCTCCGCCAAATGCGCGAACACCGCCGAGATCGGCGCCCGATAAATCGTCCGCGACCGCTCCAGGTGCATCCCGATCACGTCCCCAGGTTCGATGATCACCACGATGCGTTTCTTGTAGTGCATGAACGTGTTGATCGTTCGGCGCCGGATGGGCTTTTTAAGATCGGTCATGGGCAAGCGGCGCGCCGATTCGCCGTCTCATTCTTCCGAAGCCTGCCAAGGGAGCGAAGGTGTGTATGTGTGTACTGATGGTTCTCTGATGGTTCTCTGCCGTTTTCCCTTCGCCCCCGTGGCAAACTTCGACGCACGCGACGCATCGATTTGCATCACCCTGATGCACAATCCAATTCCCGCAGCGCGCGCAAAGGGCCATGAATTGTTTCAGCCTTTAGTCCCGTCGTACGTGGTGGTGCCCGGATCCCCCGGATTAAGCGGCACGGGATCGACCGCTTGTTTCATCTCGGCCTGGACCTCGTCATACTCTTTGATGACCTTGCGCCAGCGCTCCAACACGCGCTCGGACACCAGCACCTCGTTGTTCTCCACCGATTTTGTGCCGAACTCGAACACCGGATATTTTTCCACGATGTCGATGAAGACCGTCACTTTTTTGCTGTGATGAAATAGGCTCATAAGGTGTGCGTGACCGGTGAATAACCGGGTGAATTGTTAGGTGATTAGGCGACGGCTTCCTTCTCGGCGCCATTATTGGCCTCCGCGAGTTTGAGATCGGCCCGGATCAGGCGGCGGATGTGCGCGCTGGTGCTCAAGTCCATTGAGCGCGCGCGGTTTTTGACGGCCTCGGCGAAATCTTTGGGCGCGGAGATGTTAATCGTTCCCAGCCCCGGACGTTTAACGCGGTGTTTTCTTGGCATGGCCAGAATCTATAGACACACAATTATGGTGTCAACAGTAAATAACATCAATTAACAGTATTTGTAGAAAGTTATTGACTGGTTACTCCGAGCGTGGTCTAGTCCTCACATGCCAGAGCGGTCCAAGAAGCAAAAGCCCATTCGCAATCCCGCTGAAATACAGATGTCCATCAGCATCGATCGGGAACTCAAAGAGAAAATTCGCGTGCGGGCAAAATCGCTTCAACGCTCGATGAGCGGTTATCTTCGCTACCTGGCGGAAAAGGATTTGGCTTCAGTCGGCATCACGTTCCCAACAGGCAACAACACCGGCGCTCCTTACAATTTAAACGAGCGGAAAGCGGACGAACCATGAACCGCCCACCGAAACGGTCACCCGATCAAATCCAAATTGCCATTTGCATGTCGAAGGACCTGCTTGCCCGCATCAAAGGCCGGTCATCTGCCCGCGAACAGACCATCAGCGGGTACATCCGTTACGCGGTGCTTAGAGAATTGAAGCAGCCACTGGAAGATTTTCCCCCGCTCAACCTCGTGCCTCTCAACTCGACCGAACCGAAAGCAAACGCATCATGAAACTGCTACTGATCATCGTAGGTCTCTGCGCGGTCCACCAAACAGCTTTCGCCCCCTCGGGCCGCATCTACGGAACGCGCCTTGGTGAAGTGGGCGGCCGTTACGGTTTCCCGGTGCCGCCACCGTCGCGGCCGGTATATCAGCCCCCGCCCCCGAAAGCGCCGGCGCCGCCCGAGCCCGAGTGGCATTTCCGAATCGTCGAAGGCCAGGTTTACAACATCATCAATTCGGAAAGGTGGGCGCACCTGATCCCCAAAGCGCCGCTCTCCGTCGTCCAAATCCTGCCCGAGGGCGTCGTGTTGAAAATCCACGAGCAGGTTTACAACGAAGAGCTCGGCTCGGGCTCATCGCACACGAGCATCAGTTCTCCCAGCGCCTATCGGATCGAGATCGACAAGACCTATAACACCTCGATGATCACGCGCCGAATCTCGCTTCCTGGCGGAATGTGTTTCGTGCGCAATTTGCCCGGCGGCCAATTGCTCACCGTGGGCGAGCGCGTCGCGCCCGACCGCTTCCTCGTGATGCGCGTGCTGCCCTTCCAATACGCCGGCCAGGCGCTGCCCACGTTTGATTGCGGCGCGCCAATCACCGAGGACAACCGCACCCTGCTAGTCCAGGCGCTCGCCCCCAAACCCGCGCTAGCCAAAGCAACCAACGCCGTGGCGATAAAATGATCTGATGAAGGCCACGGCCATAGCGAATGGCGTTTACCAGGACGATCGCGGACGCTTCTGGATCCGCCCGGTCATCGCGGGCAAGCGCACCTGGAGAAAGCTCCACGCGGTGAAATACAAGTTCGCCCGCGAGGAAGCCGCCGACCTCCTGGGCGCCCATCGCCGCTCGCTCTCGGGTGAATGCCGGAGCCCTTTGACTTCCGGGAAGAATTTCGCCAGCGTCGCCAAGCTTTACCTCGAGGCCGATTGTCCCAACAGCAACAACGAACCGCGCGGCGACAAATTCGTGGCGCTGGAAGCGCTGAGGATCGCTTACCTCACCCGGTTCTACGGCGCGTGGTCGCTCGAGGACATCGACAATCCTTCCCTCATCCAATATCGCAACTGGCGCGTGACGCAGATTTCACACGGCACTGGCGCGCGCACCACGCAGATGGATTGGTGCACGCTCAGCAACGTGCTGAACTTCGCGGTGCGCCGCAAGCTCACCCGCTTCAACTTCGTCGCCCGGGAACGTCCTCGCCTTCGCGCAGACCATCCCATGGGCTCGAGCAAAGCTGAGCGGATCCAACATTGCCGGGAGTTCGCCCCGGCCGATGGCAACGAACTCAATCTGCTCGCCGAATATTTCTTCTCGGAACGGGAGAGCCAGGCCATCGGGTTCCAAATGCTCTTCGAGGCGTTCACCAGTTGCCGGTCGAGCGAGGCGCGCCGGCTGCGCATCGATGCCAGCAACACCGACCAACCAGGGTTCATTCAGGGAAACCATTTGTTCATCGCGCGCGCCAAGCATGGCATCCACCCGTATGTGCAGATCACACCGGACCTGGCGGATTTCCTGGATTGCTGGCGAGCCTGGCACCAGGCCAACCACGCGGGCAATCCGTGGTGGTTTCCCGCGTGTCGCGTCTCCAAGCGTGAGCCGCTGACCTTGCAGCCCCTTGGCGCCCTCTCGCTCAATGCCGCTCTGCGGCGCGCGACCAAAGCCCTGGGCCTGCCCAAACGCACCGCGCACGGGTTGCGCAGCTACTACGCAACCCGGCGCCGCGGCGAGGGCGCGCCCGAAGCGCAAATCGCCGCCGAGATGGGCATCACCAGCCTGGCGTTACTCGAACAAGTGTACGGAGGCCGTCCGCCCAATTGGGATGGCCTGCGGCAAATCAAATACTGGCCAGACAACGCCGCCCCCGCCTGGCACAGATGGCAACCAGGGGCGACCCGCGAATTGGACTTCGTGGGAGAAGGGAAAAAGATCGTAGCGATATGACAGAGCTAACCACCATCATAATCTTTCGTCAGGATGCCCGCACAGGAAAGGTGTTGAGAGAGGAAGTCACGTTCCACTCCCGCAAGATGTACGACGGGAGAACGGTCTCCGAATGGTTCTTGGACCTCAAGAGACGCCTTGACGTGCAAGAGAAAGAATTCCTGGAGCAGGAAAAAGCGGGACTATTAGCGGTCCCACAAAAAAGCGGATGAGAAAACACGGGTCACAAGTAATTGATGATTTGGTGCGTCCGACAGGACTCGAACCTGTAGCCTTCTGATCCGAAGTCACAATTCTCACACGTGGCCTATTGCGCTTATCGCGATATGCCACAAAAAGCAAGGTTTTGGACGCGGCAAAAACCCGCTCCTGGTGGCCAATTGCGCCAGAGCTGGCAAAACCTGGACTATGACGGGACTACAACCCCCCGAAGAACCGGGCTGATGATCACACCTCTTTATGCCTTTGGAAATCGCCGTCAGCCAGTGGATGCAAATGGCGGCGCGCGTGCGCGGCGAGTTGGATCGTGCGGACTTTACCTCGCGTCAGAGAAGACTGATCCAATTTCTGTTTTGGGCGACGCTTATGAAACAACGCCTGAGTGTGCGCGTGCCGCGGCTCAGAGTGTTGGAAGACGTGCTCGGCATGAACAAAGCCCATCTGTCGCTCAACTTGCGGCAGCTGGTCAAAATGCGGGTGCTTCAAATCAAGCCATTGGCCGAAGGCGGCGCCGAGTATGTGCTACTTCCGGACAGCACGAATTGGGATGTGCCCTGGCTCTACGACCGGGCCAGGTTTTTGGGGTTGATGCGCGATCTGGATACGTGCACCAACCAGGTGCAGGAGGAATTACTTCCTCCTGAGCCGAGTCTGCTGGCGGCCCTGGCCGTGATTTCAGCAGAAGGGGCGTACCGGAATGCGGTACGCCCCGTACCGGAATCCGGTACGCCCGTACCGGAAAGCGGTACGGGGGGGGTTGGGGGGGCTTTAAACGTTCAGCGTTTAACAGCTTCTAAAGAAGATTTTAAAGAGCAGTTAAACAGTGAACGTTTAAACTGTACAGAGTTCCCGAATCGGGAACGACCCAAAGCAGCACGAGAGTCAAACTTGATGAAGCGTGTTGCCCGCTTCGTCGGCGAGGAGGACATGAAACAGTGGGGCGGCGATTGGCGGAAGAATTGGGTCCGCGTTCGCCCGTTGGCATTGGAGAAAGCTCTGAACATTTTGGAGGATGATATGAAACACGGTTGGACTGCCACCACCAGCAATGCTGCTGCCCTCAAGGACCTGGCCAAGCGCTTGCCAGAATAAGGCGTTCACCCCATAGACACGCCCATGTCCAACCCCTTAGGGTGTGCTACCGATGGATAAAGCCCTCACCGGTTGGTCTGCTTCCATTGACTCCACACCCTATGTGTGGATGCCCCTTTCCCATCTCACTGCTAGAATTGGTGCGCTCGTTTCCCTTCCGCATGTCTCCACCAAATTCAAGCCCGCGTCCACCGTGCCGGATGAAGAGGAGGAGTTGAAACGTGAAGGCTTCGCCTTCGTAGCCGGCCTCACCCGCATCATGATATGGGTCATCGGCATCAGCAGTGCTGATGACAACAAGCGCATCCTGCGCGCCCGCTTCCTCCGTACCATAGTAGTGCTATGGTTCATCGATCCACATCACTTCGCCTGCGCCTCCCAAGCGTCGATGGCCAGGCAGTACGGCTTCGATAAGCAGAGCTTCAACGCCTGCGTCGCTTCGTTCAGAAAGACCTTCGACTACATGGACATTCGCTTCCGCTCTCCAACCGCTGTGGCCCAAATGCGCAAACCATCGCGTGAATAGCCCCACCCCCACCCCCCCCTCAAGGAATCTCTTTAACGAGCCTAAAATCGGTTAGAGCAGCGCTCCCCTTCTTAAATTCCGTGCGATATGGAAAAAACGAAAAAACGCGCAATTTCTGAAAAGGCGGCGGCGCGGGCCTCGACGGCCGCGCCAGGCGGCGCCAGGGGCGGCGGGGGCGGGCGTGAGGCGGGGGCGGGGCTGAAGCACGCTAAAGTGGCCGTTTGCACGCGACGTTTGGCCGATTTGAAGCCGCATCCAAAGAATCCGCGGGCTTACGATTCCATTGCGCAAGCGGCGAAGATGATGGGCGTGCCGCGCTCCGTCCTCCAGAAGCTCAAGCGCGCGGGGGCGCCTGGGTTTCACGGGTCGCGGGTTTACCCGGGGGAACTGCGGCCGCACCTGGAGGCGGCGCAGAAGGACAAACCGCCGGACGCCCCGCTGGACCGCGAGACGTTGGAGAACCGCCGGCTGTTGGCGCAGTGCGAGCGGATCGAGCGGGATAATCTGGAGGCGGCGGGCAAAGTGATCGCGTTGGCGCCGGTGCTCACGGCGATCGCGGGGATTGGCGAGCAGCTAAAGGGACAACTGCGGGCCATTTACGAGGACGAATTGCCGCCGGTGATCGCGGGGCTGTCCGCCGAGGCGATCCGGATTGAAACGCGCAAGGCCAACGATCGCTTGTGCGCCAAATTCTTTGAAGGGACTGGCAAGATTGGGGGAAGTCGTTAAAACCGTTGAATCGTTGAATCGTTGAATCGTGACCGCCGGTTCAACGGTTCAACGATTCAACGGCCTCCCCATTGACTCCACCCCCTTCAGTAGCGGCTGACGCTGCATTGTAAGAATGCAGTCCGGTTGATAGCTGTTTGTTTCATCCTTGCAGCGTAGCCGCTGCTTGTGCCTCCTCCTTCTCAAGAGCAGCAAATCCTCGAATCGTGGCGGCTGGCCTGGCGCCCATTCGACCGCCGGCCGATTTACGAATGGGCCTCCACCCACGTCAATCTCCCCTCGTGCTACGCCATCAGCGGGTTTTTTCACATCGAGAAAAGCCGTTACCTCATGGCCCCGCTCGACGCCATCCGCGATCCCCTCGTGCGCGAGGTGACCTTTCTCAAGGGCGTGCAAATCGGCGGCTCACTCCTGGGCGACCTCATGGTCTGCGACATCATCGAGAACAACCCGGGGAACACCTACTGGAATTTCCCGACCGAGGAACAGGCCGAGGACTGGTCCAAGCGCCGCGCCACACCGCTGCTGAACAACTGTCCGGGCATCGCCGCGCAGCTCGGCAAGATCCATCGCCACAAAAAGGGGAAGAAAGAAATCCACTTCGCGTCAATGTGGCTGTCAATTCAAGGTGCCAATGAGAGCAACCTCCAATCCCACGGCGCGCCCAACATCATCAACGACGAAGTCTGGCAATTCGAACCGGGGATGTATCTCCACGCCAAAGCGCGCACGACATATTTCCACTGGCGCTCGAAAATCCTGAACATCTCCCAAGCCGGCGAGAAAGGCGACGATCTCGACCAGGCGTACGAAGCGGGCACGCGCGAGATTTGGCAATTCCCGTGTCCGGCGTGTCATTTCTATCAACCGTTCGCCTGGAGCGTGCGTCGCGAAGACGGTTCCTACGCCGGGATGAGCTGGACCACCGACGAAACCACGCGCCCGAACGGCCACTGGAATTACGACGCCGTCAAACTCACCGCGGCCTACAAGTGCGTAAATTGCAGCTCCCTCATCCACGACACGCCTAAAAACCGGCGCGACATGAATGATTACGGCCGTTACTTCATCACGAACCCAAACGCCCCGCGCGACAAACGCTCGTTCCAATGCCCGAGCCTGGCCTCGGACCAAATCTCGTTCGGCCTGCTCATCGAAGAATACCTGCGCGCGAAAGAACAGGCGCGCCTGGGCAACCGGATCCCGCTGCGCGAATTCTGGCTCAAGCGCATGGCGCAACCATACGACCCGGTGTTGCACGACGACGTCGAGACCTTCCCCACGATCGAGCTCGTGAGCGATCCCGCCGGCGCCGTCGTGCACGACGGGAAAACGTTCACCATCTTCCTGATGGCCGTCGACGTGCAAACTTACGGGTTCTGGGTGGTCGTCGAGGCCTGGACGGCCGCGGGCGACGACCTGGTCCTCTGGGCGGGCATGCTCGTCACGTGGGAAGACGTGCGCGCGAAACAGCTCGAGCACAAAGTCCCGGACGGCCTCGTCACCGTCGATTGCCGGTTCCGTCCGCACGATGTTTTCGTGCAATGCACGAGAAACGGTTCGTGGGAGAACGTTCCCGGCGGCAAACGCTGGCAATGCTGGCGCGCGGCCAAGGGCGAAGCTGGCGACGGCTTTTTCTACAGGCCGCGGCACGGCCCGCAAAAGGGCAAGGCGATCCTGATGCCCTACGTGTGGCCGTTGCCCAAGGGCGACCCGTGCCACGGCCTGGCGCACGACGACACGCGGGTTCTGGACGTCCGCGGACGTTTCTGTTCGATCGTCGTGTGGTATCATGGGTGGATCAAGAGCGTCCTGGCGGAGCGCAGGGATCGGGGGCAGAGAATCGGAGAGACGGAGAACCGGCGAGCCGGCGAAACGGAGATCATCAGCTCCTCCTACGTCCTCAAGGCCGCCTGGAACCAGACATACGCCCGGCAGATGTACAGCGAGCGAAAAGAATTCAATCCGCTGACGCGCAAGTGGGTTTGGAAAAAGTTTCGCGATAACCACATTTGGGACTGTCGCGGGATGAACCTCACCCGCGCGTTCATGCTGCGGATTATCGGCGACACCGCAGCGAGTCCAGCAACCGAGGATTCATGAGCGCCATTCAAAACGGGAGGGACGTTGTCCCCAAGGTCCCTGATCTCTCCGCGCCGAAGCCTGAGGGCACCCTTACAAAATGCGATCCAGGGACGTTGGGGACAACGTCCCTCCCTCCCCACATGAGCGAAGGCGAGCGTCAGCGCCGAATGATCGAGTGCGAGCTGCGCATGCTGCGCAATCAACTTGAAACTTGTAAGGCGCAGAACGCGGCCCTGGTCGCTTACATCCTCAAGATTCAAAAGGCAAAGCGGACCCAGGTAAAAAGACGGGACGAACGCAGGTATTATGCTAGGCTTGCCCGCGCGAGCAGAGCGCCCCCTCACCCCGTCCCTCTCCCCCAAGGGGGCGAGGGAGTGAAGCGCCGGCGGCATCGGCACATGCGCCGCTCGCCACGCCGGTTCAACGCTTCAACGGTTTAACGGTTCAACGCTTTCCACCATTGACTTGAGCGCTCTTTAGAACAGATGCCGCTCAACTATTTCATAGGTAAATCCCAGGCCTGGCTCGAGGACGCCCTGGCCAGCGCCCAGGCCGACGCGGCGGCCGGCAAGACCACCACCTCAGTCACCACCAGCGACCTTTCCACCGGCAAAGTGATCCAGGTCGACGTCCGCACCCGCATCGAGTGGATCCTTTACGCCCTGGGCCTATTGGACCCGGTTAATTATCCGCTGACGGGCAGCCGGCGAATTACGCGCACGCGCGCGATATTTTCATGAGAGCCATCCAAAACGGGAGGGACGTTGTCCCCAACGTCCCTGATCTCTCCGCGTCGAAACCTGAGGACACCCTTACAAATGCGATCCAGGGACGTTGGGGACAACATCCCTCCCCCCTATGAGCGTCGCCCCCTACAAATTCATCGAGAAACGCTCCAGCCAGGGCTACGTGAACAACCGCCTGGTGAAAGCGGCCACGCAGAACACCGATCGCGAACAGATCGCCCCGCTCGACAACGACGTCCACAAAAACGTCTCGTGGCTCGGCCGGCGCACCCTCATGACCCTCGGCCGCTGGGTGTACGCGAACATCCCGATTGTCAAAGGCGCGCTGCACGAAAAGGCGGAGTACGCCTCGAGCCATTACCTGGCCCAATACACCGGCGCGACCAAAGCGTGGGGCGACCTCGCTGAAGAGTTTTTGTACGAACACGGGAAAAGTTGCGACATCGCGGGCGCGCCTTACAATTTTAGAACCTACCGCCGCAATCTCATCATCGCGGTGCATCGTGATGGAGACTGTGGCACCCTCCTCACCCGGCGGGACGATGGCTACCCTCAGCTCCAGGTCATCCCCGCCCACCGAATTGCCAGCCAACCCTACGAACTGACCGTCGTTGGCGGCCCCTACGACGGCGCCAATATAATCGACGGCGTCATTTGTAACGATTACGGCGCCCCGCTCGCTTACCGGATCCTCACCGGCAACCCGTTCGACTACACCACGCACCAGGACATCAGCGCGCGCGATATGTTTTTGACCTTCGTGCCGACCTTTGCCGGCCAGGTGCGCGGGTTCAGCACCCTGGGCGCGGCGATGTTCGATTGGCAGGACGTCGGCGAATGGCGCAACACCGAATTGATCTCCCAAAAAATCAACTCAGCAATCTCGCTCGTCGAAGAAAACGAAGAGGGGGAGCCGGCGCCTGGATCGGACTTCATCGTGGACAGTTCCGGCGGCACCGCGCAACCCGGCACCCCCACCGGCCTCGTCTACGAGAAATTCGACAAGGGCCTCGTGCGCTATTTCAAGAGCAAGACCGGTTCCGGTCTCAAGGCGCACATCAGCGATCGGCCCACGGCGAACCAGGGCGAATTCGAAGCCCGGATCATCCGCGCGAACTTCGCGGGGATGGAATGGTCCGTCGATTTCAGTTTAGACCCGACGAAAGTTGGCGGCGCGCCCATGCGCGTGGTGGTGGATAAAATCAACCGCTCGATCACTTCGGACCAGGACCTGATCCTGGACGGCGCATGCCGGCGTTATTATTCGTATGTCCTGGCCCAGGCCATGAGCGTGCCCCTCAGCCTGCTCCCCTTCAACACCGAGTGGTTCAAGTGGGAATTTCAAGGCCCGGCCAAACTCACCGCCGACGCGAAATACAACAGCGACGTCGACGCCCAGGAAATCCGAATCGGCATCAAGGCACGCACGAAGGCATTGGCCGAACGCGGCGAGAGCCTCGAGGACGTGCGCAACCTGCGCGAGAAAGAAGCGATCGACCTTTTCACCCGCGCGCAGCGCGTTGCGAAAATGTTCGATCTCCCCATCGACGTCGTCCTCGCGCGCTTCGAGCAAGACCAGCTCGGCGGCCAGACACCGTTAGCCGAGGCCCCGCCCCAGCCGCCAGCGCCAGCGGTTGAAGGGAAGCCGTGAGCGGTGTAGCAGCGGACGTGAGTCCGCTCACTTATTTGATCAGAGCGAACTCACGTTCGCTGCTACGGCAATGAGCGACATCGTAACCGTCATCGTCACCACGCCCGACCCGGCCATCAACCTCACCGTCACCACGCCCGAGACGGTCATCACCGATCTAGTCGTCAACAACATCGGCCCGCGCGGAACCCAGGGCACAGCGGCGCAATTAACCGGCCCGAGCGGCCCGACCGGTCCCGCGGGCGCGAGCGGCCCGACGGGATCCCAAGGCACCGCCGCGATCCTCACGGGTCCCACGGGCCCGACAGGTGCGGGCACAACTGGCCCGAGCGGCCCGACGGGATCCCAAGGCACCGC
>Ga0105249_10000884_pt1 | contig 26608 bp, 21 predicted proteins | sample KBSS44metaG_FD_81522 | JGI IMG/M metagenome (GOLD analysis project Ga0105249, IMG submission 81522) | Switchgrass rhizosphere microbial communities from Kellogg Biological Station, Michigan, USA - KBS S4-4 metaG | ecosystem: Host-associated > Plants > Roots > Rhizosphere > Soil | place...
CGCCGATCAAACCACTCTGACCCCTCTGGTATCATGCGCTCGACCACATGGATGGCGCTCCTGGTCACTGTCGCCGTCGCCGCGTGCACGAAGACGACGACGTCGTCGTACGATCTCGTGGTCGCCAACGGGCGCGTCATGGACCCCGAGTCCGGGCTCGATGCCGTTCGGCACGTCGGGATCACCGGCGCGCGCATCGCCGCGGTGTCGGAAACGCCGCTCGCGGGCACGCGCGTCATCGATGCGGCGAACCACGTCGTCGCCCCAGGCTTCATCGACCTTCACGAGCACGGCCAGCAGGAAGAGTCCTACCGCATGATGGTGCGCGACGGCGTCACGGCCGCGCTCGAGCTGGAGGTCGGCAACGAGGACATCGCGAAGTGGTACGCGGACCATGAGCCCGGTCAGATCGTCAACTACGGCGTGAGCGTCGGCCACATTCGCGCGCGCATGAAAGTCCTCGGCGATCCGGGCACGGAGCTGCTCCCGGCCGGTGTGGGAGGCAGCGGGAAGGCGACCGAGGCGCAGATGGCGGAGATGGAAACCATCCTGCGCAAAGGCCTCGCCGAAGGCGCGGTGGCCGTGGGGTTCGGAAGCGCCTATACGCCGGGCGCGTCGATGGACGAGATCCAGCGGATGTTCAAAGTGGCCGCGGAAGGCAACGCGTCGGCCCACATCCATATGAGGAACGGCGTCCCCGGCCTCGACTCCACGATCGCCGCCGCGAAGGCGGCCGGCGCGAAGCTCCACATCGTGCACGTCAACTCGAGCGGGGACACGAACCTCATCGCGTTCCTCGCGCGGATCCAGGCGGCGCGCGAGGCGGGGCAGGACGTGACGACGGAGGCCTACCCCTACGGGGCCGGAATGACGGAGATCCAGTCGGCGCTGTTCGACGACTGGAAGACGTGGCCCGACTCGCGGTTCGGGCTGCACCAGCTGGTCTCGACCGGGGAGCGCCTAACGCGGAAGACGTTCGAGGAGCATCGGGCGAAGGGCGGCACGGTCATCATCCACGGGCGGAGCGAGGAGCAGACGCGCATGGCGATCGTGAGTCCCCTGACGATGATCGCGAGCGACGGCTTCATCGAGAACGGGCGCGGCCACCCGCGGACATCGGGCAGCTATGCGAAGGTGTTGGGGAAGTACGTACGCGATGAGAAGGCCCTGACGCTCATGGATGCGCTGCGGAAGATGACGATCGACCCGGCGCGCCGACTGGAGGCGCGAGTTCCGTCCATGGCGACGAAGGGCCGCATCAAAGTCGGCGCCGATGCCGACCTGACGATCTTCGATCCGGCGACGGTCATCGACAAGTCGACGTACGAGGACGCGACGATCCCGTCCGTAGGGATTCCCTTCGTGATTGTAGGCGGGCAGGTCGTGGTGGACAGCGGCCAGGTCACCAGCGCGCGGCCAGGCCGCGCGATTCGAGCGCCCGTGCGCGGAACAGCGACGGCGTCGCAGTGACAGGCCGATGGCCGGCGCGAAAACGGCGCCGGCCAAAGGGCTGCATCCGAGGCGTGACGGCCACATCGCGAATCGTCGGGCGAGCCGCTCAGTCGACGCGAATGAGCTTGAACGTCGCCGGGTTCGCGACCGGACCACGAAGATCGCGCTGTTGTGTCAGCCACAGCGTGTCGCCGTCGAGCTTGAACGTGTAGGTGGTGAACGAACCGGGAGCCATCGCCGCCGGGTTCTTCGACTGGACGGAGTGCATGGTCAGGACGTTGCCGTGCGACAGCTCGTACGTTCCGGCGTCGGCGTAGAACGGGCCCCAGGCCGCGCGCAGCTCCTCGGCGGTCGCCGTGGCGGCGTCCCGCACGGTCGGTCGGGGCCCCCCCGCATGCCACTCGACTCGGCTGTAGTGTTTCGGTGTGAGAATGCCCAGGTTCGGCTCCTCCTGCCGAAACGTGCGAGCGCCCGGGCCCGTGAACGTCACTTCGCTCGTGCGCCAGACCCCCTGGATCGAGGCCGGGCGAGACCGTGTGGCGGCGGCGAGGCCGGCGAGCGATACTGCAGCCAGCGCCAGTACGGGTAGCTTGTGCGTGCACATGGGATTCCTCCTCTAGTCGATCAGTCAATCGTTCGCGACTCGCGACCGCTGTTCGATCGCGCAATCAGTGTGAGCCCCCGCGGCGTAGCCCTCAAGCGACATGACACGTCACCAGCCGCGTGGCGCCTTTTGGCGCACCGCTCAGCCGGCGCAGACGCTCGTCCTGTCTCGGCCTGATCGTGCTCGAGGGTCACACTCCGCCTTCGGTCCCGGACTCCGGTCGTTCGCTCGAGAGCCGGCTGGATTCGTGGAAGGAGATCGCGGTGTATCTCGGCCGCGGCGTGCGCACCGTGCAGCGGTGGGAGCGCGAAGAAGGGCTGCCGGTGCATCGTCTCGCGCACGAGAAGCGCGGCACCGTCTACGCCCACCGCGAGGAGATCGACGCGTGGTGGGCGAGTCGCCGCCTGACGCTGTCAACGGCCGAGGTCGGCGAGTCGACCCGATCCGCCGACGTGAGCGAAGCACGTACGGCGGTGCCACTACAGCGAGTCACCTGGACGTCGGTCGCGACGTTCTGGCCGGCGATCTCCTCCGACGGACGGATGCTCGCGTATGTCTCCGACGGCGGCGAGGACGGGGCGACGCCGCAGATCTGGCTCCAGCAGATCGGTGGCGCGGCGATGCGACTCACGAGTGACCGGCGCGACTATCAGGACCTCTCGTTTTCGGGAGGCGACACGCGCCTGGTGTTCACGGCGAAGGATGACACGGGCCAGCACGTGGTCGAGATGCCGACGCTGGGCGGCGAGCCACGAGTGTTGAAGCGATCGGCCCGAACAGGGTTCGTCTCGCCCGACGGGAACTGGCTTGCCTACATCGCGCTCGATCCGCCGGGACAGCTGCGGTTCGCGTCGCTGCACGGGGGTGGTGATCGGCCTGCGGCTGGCGAGCTGGTCGACGTCTCGTCGGTGACGTGGTCGCCCGATGGCAAGCATGTCGTCGTACGGGCTCACCCAGATCCGACGATGGAGCCCGACTACTGGGTCGTTGCGCTCGACAGCGGCGCGGTGACGAATACGGGCGTCGTTCGCCGGCTCCTGCAGCAGGGATACTGGCTCATCCCAGCGGCGCCGGCGTGGGTGCTCGACTCGCTCGTCTTCTCGGCGGTCGCGATGGGGCGCGAGGGCATGAACCTCTGGCGGCAGCGCCTCGATCCCACGACGCTCCTGCCCGCCGGCGACGCCGAGCGCCTAACGATGGGCACCGAGATGGACTGGTTCCCTACGGGCGCGAATGGGCGAGTCGTGTACGTCACGATTCACACGGATCAGAATCTCTGGTCGGTGTCGATCGACGCGTCGAGTGGCGTGGCGTCCGGTCCGCTTCGTCGCCTGACGCGAGGTCCAGGCATTCTCGGCCACCTCTCCGTCACGCGCGACGGTCGTACGCTCGTGTATTACTCGGTTCGCGCGAGAGCGGCGGACGTCCTCCTGATCAGAGACCTCGCGCGCAACTCGGAGACTGTGTTTGTCGACGACGCCTTCAACGGCGACAAGGGATTTCCGGCGATCTCACCGAGTGGTGGACAGCTGGCGTACTCCACGAGGGTTGCGGGCCCGCGAGCGATGAGACCCATCTACATCGCCCGGCTGCCGGGCGCCAGCTCGCGCCTGTTGTGCGAGGATTGTGGCGGGCGTCCGCGGCAGTGGCTGGATGAACGCATGCTCCTGATCGAGACGTTCGGCTCTCGCCGGAACACACTCGTGCTGCTGGACACTGCGACCGGGGAACGCCATGAGCTCGTCGCGAGTCCGGAACGCTCGGTCACGAATCCGCGCGTGTCTCCGAATGGCCGGTGGATCACCTTCGACGCAACGCGCCCTGGTGGATCGCCTGACGTCTACATCGCTTCACTCGGCAGCAGTACGATGATACCGGAGTCCGACTGGGTAGCTGTGGAACGCTCGGCCAGCCACCCGTTCTGGTCCGCAGACGGAACTCTGCTCTACTATCTGCCCACCACTCCGAGCGCCGAGCTTCGCAACACGGTGCGGGCGCGGCGTTTCGATCGCTCATCGGGGCAGCCGGATGGTGACGCGTTCACCGCGTTCACCTCGACCGAGATGGTCGTTCCGGCGATTATCACGGGTGTCGCGCCGGTCGCGACGGCCGACCAGATCATCTTCGTGCTTGGCGACTTCCGGGGCGACATCTGGACGATGGACCTGGATCCCTCATCCCGTCGTCGGTAGTCCGGGGTTGTCATCCCTCGTCGCCTTCGGCTGCTCGGGATGACAACCGGGCGAGGTATTTCATGCCCGTGTCGCACATGATCGTGACGACGGTCGCGTCAGGCCCCAGCTCCTCGGCCAGTCGCATCGCGGCGATGACGTTCGCGCCGGTGGACGTTCCCGCGAACAGGCCTTCTTTGCGCGCGAGGCGCAGCGTCATCGCCACGGCGTCCTCCGTCGAGACTCGCTCGATGCGGTCGGCGACATCGCGCCGCCAGAGTGGCACGACGAATCCCGCTCCCACGCCGTCGATCTTGTGCGCGCCGGGCGCGCCACCCGAGAGCACCGCTGACTCCGCGGGCTCCACCGCGACGGCCCTCAGGCGTGGGTTGCGCTGCCGCAGCGATTCCGCGAGTCCACGGAACGACGCTGCCGTTCCGACGCTCTGCACGAATCCGTCGATGCGCCCACCGGTCTGCGTCCAGATCTCCTCGGCCATGGTGCGATAGGCCGAGAGCTGGTCCGTGTTCCTGAGCTGATCGGTCCACACACCGCCGGTTTCCTCGGTGATGATGCGCGCCGCTTCGATCATGTCGCGCGTGAGCTTCTCCGTCATGCGGCCGCTGTCACTGTGCACGATCCGGAGCTTCGCGCCGAGCACGGCCATGTGATCGAGCTTCTCCCGGGCGAACGCGTCCGAGGTCACGATGTGCAGCGGATACCGCTTCACGGCGCAGATGAGCGACAGCGAGACGCCGGTGCTGCCGCCGGTGTACTCGACGACGGAGCGGCCGGCGGTCAGTCGGCCATCCGCTTCGGCGGCCTCGATCATCGCGAGCGCCACACGGTCCTTCATGCTGCCCGTGGGGTTCTCGCTTTCCACCTTCAGCAGCACGCGGGCCGAGGTGTTCGGCACGATGTGACGCAGGCGTACGATCGACGTGCGGCCGATACCCTCCAGGATGTTCGCCCGCGGACCGGCGGGTATCTCCGCGGCGTGTGCCAACGATCTGGACGACGGCATGACGAATCTCCTCTGGACCATTCCATGACGGACGCCTAACGTAGGCATCGCCGCGCCCGCAATGCCATGGGCAAGAACGCCATCTTTGCTATCATAATTGCCATGCGTATCGCTGTCCTCGCCCTCGACGGCGTCTTCGATCTCGGTCTCTCCGCCGTGCTCGACGCCTTTCAGACGGCGAACGAGCTGATCGAGATGTCCGGCCTCACCGTGCCGGCGTTCGAGACGCGAGTCGTGGGCGTGCGAAAGGGCGTGCGAACGTCGCACGGTCTGCGGGTTCCGGTGCACCCGGTTGGTCGATGGGCACCCGACTGCGTGGTCGTGCCGGCGATCGGATTCAAGATGCCCGGCCCCCTGGAAACGGCACTCACTCGCGCGGACGTGCGTGATGCCGGCGAGGTGCTGCGGCAGTGGGATCGCCGCGGCGCCATGATGACCGCCGCCTGCGTCGGGACGTTCGTGATGGCGGAGTCGGGGCTGCTCGATGGTCATCACGCGACGACGACGTGGTGGCTGGCGCCGCTGTTCGCCAAGCGTTACCCCGAGGTGGTGCTCGACGAATCACAGATGATCGTGAAGTCCGGCCGCTATGTGACCGCAGGTGCGGCGCTGAGCCACATGGATCTCGCGCTCTGGATCGTTCGCAGCGTGAGCCCACAGCTCGCGTCGCTCGCGGCGAAGTACCTGATCGTCGACTCGCGGCCGTCGCAGTCGGCGTATGCGCTGACCGATCACCTGGTGCACTCCGATCCCGTCGTTCAGCGCTTCGAGCGATGGGCGCGGGCGCGGCTCGCGCAGGGGTTCTCGCTCGACGACGCGGCGAAGGCCGTGGGCGCCAGCAAGCGCACGCTCGCGCGTCGAATGCAGAGCGCGCTCGGCAAGACGCCGCTGTCGTACTTCCAGAGCCTGCGCGTGGAGCGTGCGGTGCACCTGCTGAAGACAGGCAGCGCCAGCGTCGACGACATCGCGGCGCGCGTCGGGTATGCGGACGGCGCGACGCTGCGCGCGCTGCTGCGTCGTCGTCTCGATCTCGGCGTCAGGGAGATCCGTCGAGCGCGCTGACCCGCGCGCACGACGCGATCGACCTCGCTGTCCGGTCTGGGGTCAGCGATCCGTTTCCCAGGGGCGGCACTGCACGAGCGTGCATCGCCGGCATCTCGAGCCCTGCGTCCCTGGAAAACGTATGCGTGTCGTAACCGCGTTCGGTGTCGTGACCCTGGTGACGGCGGGCTGCGGCTACGACCGCAGCAGCGGTGTGTCGTATCCGTCAGGTACGGCGGCGACGGTCGCGCTCTCCGTGCCGTCGACGGAACCCCTGGTCTCCGCGGGCGAAACGCGGTCGGTCACCGCCGTCGTCAGGGACGGAAAGGGCTCGACGATCCCGGCGCCGTCACTCTCATGGCGGACGAACGCACCCGCGGTCGCGACGGTGATCGGGACCGATGCCGGTGCGACCATCACCGCTATCGATGATGGCACCGCCGTCATCACCGCAACGAGCGGTACCGCCGAGGGTACGGTCACTATCACCGTTCGTCGCCGCGTCGTCGAGATTGACCTGTCCGCGCCGGATTCCGTGGTCGTGGCCGGCTCCACCACGCAGCTCACAGTCGTCGGACGCGACGCCCGCCAGCAGGAGATCCGCGGGTTGACGGGTGTGACCTTCACCACCAGCAATCCGTTCAGCGTGCTCGTCTCGCCGAACGGGCTGGTCACGGCGCTGTTCAGTCCATTCCAGCCGCTCAGCTCCGTCCTGACGGCCACCGTGACCAGGGACGGCGTGACATTGAGGGACACGACGCGCATCCGCGTGGGGAGCGCGGCGCCGCCGGTCTTCGACTTCGTGTCTCTGATGCTGCCCGAATTCGTTCGGCCGGAGCCCGTGATCGGCGTTGGCCAGGGCGTGCTCTTCCTCACGCGCGCTGGCCCGCGGATCGAGTACAAGATGCTCTGGTCGCTGCTCACCGGATCGCCGGTCAGCGCGCACATCCACGGTCCCGACACGAGTGACGGCGTGGCCCCGGTGCTCGTGGAGCTGGCGTTAGGTGATCAGCCCACTGCGAACGGTGTGTGGAGCGGCTCATTCTCGGCGACGGACATACGTTCGCCCGACGGGCGGCCGACGATCACGCTCGATTCCCTCGCCACGCTGCTGGGAACGTTCTCGTCGGCGTACATCGACATTCACACGACACTGTTCGGCGACGGGGAATTACGCGGCGCGATTGGCAGCATCCGGTGAAGTCTGGCGGCGGCAGCGTCGGCGTCTCAGGGGCGCCAGCCTTCCGCTCTCGCCGCCTCGCCGAGCGCGCCGAGGAATCGATCGACACGCTCCGGCTGCGCGTTGTGTCCCATCACCCCGACGCGCCACACCTTTCCAGTCAGCGCGCCGAGCCCGCCGCCCATCTCGACGCCCATCTCGAGCAGGCGCGAGCGCACCTTCGCCTCATCCAGACCCGCGGGGACGCTGACCACGTTGATGGTGGGCGCGCGATGGCTCGCCGGCGTGAAGAGCTGGAAGCCTAACGCATTCAGTCCGCGCACCAGCGTCTCGTGGGCCTCCTGATGTCGCGCCCAGCGTGCCTCGAGGCCCTCCTCGACGATCAATCGCGCGGCCTCGTGAATACCGTAGATGGACGAGATGGGCGCCGTGTGGTGAAACGCGCGCTTCTTCGTCGCTCCGGTCTCGCCCCAGTACTGAAACAGCAGCTGAAAGTCGAAGTACCAGGTGTGCGGCTTCTGCTTACGCGCCTTCACGCGCTCCATGGCCCTCGGACTCACCGTGATGGGCGCGAGCCCGGGCGGCGCACCGAGGCACTTCTGCGTGCAGCTGCCGGCGGCATCGACACCCAGCGCGTCGATCTCGATCGGCATTCCGCCAAGGCTCGTGACGCAGTCCATGACCGTCAGGGCGCCGTGCCTGCGCGCCACCGCCACCATGGGCTCGATGGGCTGACACGCACCCGTCGTCGTCTCGAGGTGCACGAACGCCACCAGCTTCGCCGGCTTCGCCTCGAGCAATCGCTCGACCTCGGCGGGATCCACGATCTCGCCAGGCGGCACCTCGACGACGCGCACGTCCGCTCCCGCGCGAGTGGCCAGCTCGGCGAGACGCTGGCCGAAGTAGCCGGTGATGCACACCACCGCGCCGTCGCCGGGCTCGAGCAGGTTCATCATGATCGCCTCGAGCCCGCCGGATCCGGTGGCCGAGATCGGAAGCGTGTGATGGCTCGCCGTGCGATACACCTCACGCAGCGCGCCCATCGCCTGATCCATCAGCTCCACGAAGTACGGATCGAGATGGCCGACGAGCCGCTTGCTCATCGCCGCGAGCACGCGCGGGTCAGGGTTGCTCGGTCCCGGACCCATCAGCAGACGCTCGGGCGGGTCGAGCGGCGGGATCGTCACGTGAGGCATGTACGTCTGTGTCATCCGAGTCCGAGCTTCTGTGCGAGACCAATGCGCTGGAGCTTGCCGGTCGCGCCGACCGGAATCTCCTGCAGAATGAGAATCTTCTTGGGCACCTTGAAGTCAGCGAGCTTCACCTTTGCGAAATCGCGCAGCTCGGCGTCGCTCGCCTGCGCGCCCTGCTTGAGCACGACCGCGGCGGCGACCTCTTCGCCAAGCATGGCGTGCGGCATGCCGAACGTGACCCACTGATGCACCGCGGGATGCGCCATCATGATCTCATCGACTTCCCGCGGCGAGATCTTCTCGCCGCCGCGGTTGATGATCTCCTTGAGGCGTCCGGTGATGGTGACGTAGCCCTGAACGTCCATGGTGCCCTGATCGCCGGTGCGGAACCAGTCGCCGTAGAACGCGTCCGCATTCGCCGTCGGATTGTTCTCGTAGGCGGTCATCACGTTAGGCCCGCGGATCACGATCTCGCCAGGCGCGCCGGGAGGAACGGTCGCGCCGGTCGTGTCGACGACGCGAATCTCGGGGCCGGCGGCCGGTCCCACCGTGCCCGGCTTGCGCGGGCGTGGTGGGAGGGCGTTGCTGGCCATCTGATGGGCCGCCTCTGTCATCCCGTACGCCTCGATGACCGGAATCCCGTAGAGCGATTCCAGCTGCTCGATCACCGTCACCGGCATCGACGACGACGACGAGCGGATGAACCGCAGCCGATGGTTCCTGATCACTTCGGCGTTCCCCGGAGCGCGGAGCAGGATCGCCTGATGCATCGTCGGCACGCCGGTGTACCAGGTCGGCTTCACCTCGTCCATCCAGCCGAAGAACTTGAGCGCGTTGAAGCCGGTGGAGCAGTACACCTCGCCGCCGACCGACAGCGGCGCGAGGAGCGCGGCCATCAGGCCGTGAATGTGAAACAGCGGCATGATCACGAGGTTGCGATCCTCGCTCGTGAGCGCCAGCGACGCCGCAATGTTCCGTGCCGATGCGCAGACGTTGCGATGCGCGAGCGGCACGATCTTCGGTCGCGACGTGGTGCCGGACGTGTGCAGCACGAGCGCGATGTCGTCCGGCGTCACCGGCGGCCTGGTGCCTGACGGCGCGGCGTCGGTCGCGAACTCCAGCGTGAACGTACCGGCGCCACGCTCGGGGTGCGGCACGAGCCGCGCGATCGGCACGCCCAGTCGAGTGGCCACCTCGACGGACGGCGAGTCCTTGCCCCTGGCGACGATCAGCAGCTTCGCGCGCAAATCCGTGAGATAGAACTCGAACTCGTCCGAGCGATATCCCGGGTTGAGCGGCGCTGCCGTGGCTGCCGATCCGACGGACAGAAATGCGGCAGCCATCTCCGGTCCGTTGTCGAGCACGATCGCGACGCGGTCGCCGGGCCCGATGCCCCGGGTCTCGAGCGCCTGCCTAACGTCGGCAACCAGGGTGCGCAGCGCCTGGTACGTGAGGGGCGTGCCGCCGGGCGCGCCGAGTGCCGTCGCGTCGGCGGCGCCGCGCTCGAGGAGGCCCGCGATGGTCTGTGGAAAATCCGTCATGATGTGAGGGGTTCGATCCGAAGGTGACCGTTCTGATCGGCAAGCGTTTTGGCGAGGAGGCTGGCGCACGCGTACACGGCGTCGATGTGGGGCGTCGGCGTCCCCGTCAGGCGGCCGAGCTCCACCACGGCGCCCACGAGCGCGTCGAGCTCGATCGGCTTTCCAGCCTCGACGTCCTGCAGCATCGACGTCTTGTGCGCACCCACTTTCTCGGCCCCAGCGATCCGCTTGTCGATCCCTACCCGAAATCTTACGCCGAGCGTGTTCGCGATCGTCTCGGCCTCCCGCATCATGGCGATGCTGAGCTCGCGTGTCAGCGGGAACTGGAGCAGGTCGACGAGTGTCGCGTGCGAGAGAGCGCTGATGGGGTTGAAGCTCAGGTTTCCCCAGATCTTGAGCCAGATCTCGCCACGGATGTCGCTCGTGACGGGCGCCTTGAAGCCTGCCCGGCCTAACGCCGCGGACAGGGCCTGCACGCGCGCGGACTCGGAGCCGTCGAGCTCACCGAGCGTGAAGCGTTTGCCTTCGACGACCTGGACGACGCCTGGCGATACCAGCGTTGCCGCGGGATACACGACCGAGCCGATGATGCGATCCGAATCGATGTGACGCGCGATCGTTCCATCCGGGTCCGCCGAGGCCACCTGGCGCCCGTCGAACTCGCCGCCGTGCTTGTGGAAGTACCACCAGGGGATGCCGTTCTGCATCGTCACGATGGTGGTATCATCCGACATCAGCGCGGACAGGTCCGCGGCTACGGCCGCCACCTGGTGCGCCTTCACGGTGAGCAGCACGGCGTCCTGCGGCCCTGCGTCGCGCATCGTCCGTACGGCGCGCGCGCCCCTGGATGTCACTTCGGCGCCGTCCTCACCGATGACGCGCATGCCATTCGTCGTGATGGCGTCGAGGTTCGCGCCTCGCGCGATGAACGTGACGTCTTCTCCGGCGGCGGACAGCCAGCCACCGAGATACCCGCCGATTGCCCCAGCACCGACGACCGCGATCCTCATCGCGTGGCTGTATGCAGTCGCCCGCGCATCGGTTTGAGGACGAACAGCGCGAGGCCCGCGGCGACGATGTTCATGATCGCGCTGACGACGAACACGCTGCTCCAGCCGCCGAAGTTGAGGGCGATCACGCTGCTGACCGGAACGATGAGCGAGGCCGTCCCCTTCGCCGTGTAGAGCAGCCCCGCATTGGCCGATGCGAACTTCTTCCCGTACGTGTCGGCGCACGTCGCCGGGAACAGGCTGAAGATCTGACCGTAGGTGAAGAACACGAGACACGTCGCGATGACGAAGGCGGTCGGACTGGCGCCGACTCGGCTCAGGAACAGGAAGCTGAGCCCCTCGAGCGTGAATGCGGTGACCATCGTGTTCTCACGCCCGATGTGATCGGAGATCCAGCCGAAGAACGGCCGGCTCACCCCGTTGAGGACACGGCTCACGGCCAGCGTGAACGGCAGCGCCATCACGGTCAAACCGAGGAGTGATGCCTGGGCGTTCGCGAATCCGAAGTCCCTCGCGACCGGCTTGAGCTGCGCGGTGACGATCAGCCCGCCCGTCGCGGTCAGCACGAACATCACGTACAGCACCCAGAATGGCGGCGAGCGCAACATCTGCGTGGGCGTGTATTCAGGTGTTGGCGCCGCGGCTGCCTTGAGTGCTCCGGCAGCATGCTTCACCGAATCGTCCGGTGCCTTGAGCAGCCATCCCACCAGGAAGACGACAAGACCCTGCGCCAGGCCGAATTTCAGGAAGGCCGCTTCGTAGCCCTGCGACTGGATCATGTTGGCGATGGGATACACGGTCAGCGCCGAGCCGGCGCCGAATCCCATCGCGGTGATGCCGGCGGCGAGTCCTCGTCGGTCGGGGAACCACTTGAGCGCGTTTCCGACACACGCCCCATATACGCCACCCGCACCAATGCCGCCGACGATCGCGCCGACGTAGAGCATGGCGAGTGAATCGGCGTAGGCGTTGATGGCCCACGCCGCGGCGACGAGCACGCCCGAGCCGACGCCCACGAGTTTCGGTCCGAAGCGGTCGACCGCGTAGCCCTCCAGCGGGACGAGCCACGTCTCCACGACGATGAAGATCGTGAAGGCCACCTGGATGGCCGGCAGGCCCCAGTGGTGCTTGTCCTCGATCGGGTTGACGAACAGCGTCCAACCGTACTGGAGATTGGCGATCATCGACATGCAGATGACGCCGAGCGTCAGCTGCCACCATCGTCCTGGCGCGGCGATACGCACGCGCTCGACGGGTACCGCGGCGGTTTCACCCATAGGGGCAGCAAACTGCGTCGCGAACCAGCGGGTCGCAACACGTGCTAACGAGCGGCGCTCACATCCGTTGTCTGTTCCAGCCGCCGTCGCACGTCGGCGACGAGCGGACCGAGCTCATGATCCGCGCCGCGCCAGAGCTGCAGCAGGGCGGCATACTGCGCCGCCGCCCGGCTGCGGTCATTCTGCTGCTGATAGAGCTCGCCGAGCCGCTTCATGGCGAGCCCCAGCTCGACGCCATCGGTTTCGAACCGTCGCTGCCATGGCGCGCGCAGGTACAGTTCGTAGATGGCGCTCGCGGAATCCGGCTTGCCCGCGACCTCGTACGCCCGAGCGAGATCCGGCAGGGCGCAGATGGGGCACGGGTGCGTGTTCGCGGCGGCCTGAATCTCGATCTCGCCTTCCCACGCGCGTCGTTCGGCCATGGCGATCGCGCCGGCAGTCCAGCGACGGTTGGCGTCGGTGCCAGGCCGAGCGCCCGCGCGGGCGGCCTGCGCCATCACCTCCGCCGCACGTGCCGGCTGTCCGGCGTCGGCGAAAAGGCGAGCGATCTCTTCGTAGGGCCGGTCCTCGGGATCGAGTCTCCCGAGCGAAAGCCGGGCGAGCGTGCCGTTCACGGTGGACACCGCGGCAGCGGGCGAGTGGCGGTACCGAAGCTCCAGGTACGCCAGGCTCAGCGTCGCGGCGTACGATGGCCGGCCAGCCCGCCGTCGCGCACCTAACGCGATGAGGCGGCGGAGCTCCTGTTCGGCGTCGTTGAGCCGTCCCTGCGCCATGAGGATGGTGCCGAGCGTGTGTCGGGTATCCAGCGCGTCGATCGAGTCGATCGGCGCGCGCGAGACGGCGTCTCGCGCCTCGCGCTCCGCCGTTTCCCAGTCGCGCTGCGACGCCGCGAACGCGATTCGTGCGAGCTGTGTGCCTTGCAGGCCGGGGAACCTGCGCTCCGTCCGCTCGAGCGCGCGACGGGCGTCGTCGTACTTGCCCTGGTTCACCTCCGCCATGGCCAGCGCAATGTTGAGCAGCGATGCGTCCGAATCGACGGCGATCGCGCGCACCAGCAGGCTTTCCTGCACGGCGTACTCACGCCGCGCCGCATGCACGGCCCCGAGGCTGGCGAGGATGCGCGCGTTGCGCGGATCGCGGCTGAGGAGGCGGTTGTACGCATCGACCGCAGCGGCGTAGTCGCCGGTCACGGTCATCGCGTGGCTCGCGATGGTCTGATTGCGCTCCGTGAACGGCAACCGTTCCCGGTTCGTGACCGCGTTGCCCATTGCCTCCGCAGACCGCAACCGATCGCCGAGCTCACGGTAGGTGAGACCCAGGAGACGGTAGGCGGACGCGAATCCGCTATCCAGGGCGACGGCCGCGACGAGCGATCGGATTCCACTGGCGCGATCGCCGGCGCGGATCGCGCTCGAGGCGCTCTCGAAGGCGCGGAGGGCAGGCAGCGACGCAGTCGTCACGTCCTCGAGTCGCGGTGTCGCCGCGATGCTCGTCGGCGACTCGCCGAACTGCTCGCGCAGTCGCTGCGACAGGCGGCCGAGCGCGGGGATCACGTCGCTCGAATCGAGCGCGATCTCGTGCAGGGTTCGTGGTCCAGCGTCGTCACGCGACGTCGTGAGCTGCACGGTGAGCGTGTACCCGGCGCCCGCCCCACGCTCGATGCTGCCCGTGATCTCCGCGCCGGTGGTCTGCGGCGTCGACGCGACGGCAATGGACGGCGACTCGGTGAGTCCGGTGCGGAGCGCGTCGCTCAGCGCCGCGGCGAGTGGAGGATCCTGGGCGCGGTCCGCGAGATCGCCCACGAGCACACGGGTGCGGAGCGGGCGCGCCTCGGCCTGCGGGGCCACGGGGGCGCTTTCGGCGCGGTGCCCCAGGAGCGGCCACACCCAGGCGCCTAACGCAACGACCACGACGGCCGCGAGCGCGCAGGCGGCGACGGCACTGACACGGCGCCGAGGCGGCGTCGCGGGCCGCGTGCGCCGAGCGTCGCGGCGTTCGCGCGCGGGCGACGTCTCGAGCTGCCGCCGGATGTCGTCCGCGAGCGCCTCGACGGATTCGTAGCGCCACTGACCGTCCTTCCGCAGCGCCTTGAGCACGGTGCCGTCGACCTGGCGCCGCAGGGGACGTCGGTGGGCGGTCGTCACCCCGACGGCGAGGAGCCGGTCGAGCACGATGCCTAACGCCGCGATGTCCGCGGCCGGCGTCGGATCGTCGTCGCCGAGGCCGGCATCGGGAAGCGCCGGGACGCCCGCGGCAGTGACGAGGATGTTCTCCGGTGCCAGTGCTCCGTGCGCGAGGCCGCGCCGATGGGCGTTGGCCACGGCGTTGCAGAGCTGCAGGAACAGCTCGAGGCGCTCGGTGACGGAGAGCTGGTGGTTGTCGGCATAGGCCTCGATCGGCTCGCCCTCGAGCGCCCGATCGTCGCCCATTGCCGCGCCAGGCGGCGCAGCCGGATCGATGTCGGGTGTCGTATCGGTCGCGTCGTGCGCAGGTAACGCAGGCAACGGTGCGGCGCTGACGACAGGGGCAGGGCCCGTCGGCCGGCTGACCCGGTGATGGGCGACGATCATGCGCTCGACGTCGGCCTGCAATACGGGATCATCGCCGCACTCCTCGGCCAGGAGGGTGGCGCGCTCGTCCGCCGGCAGCGACACGGCGGAGTGATACAGGTCGATCAGGCGCTCCCAGCGATCGTTCATGGGAGGTGTTCTCGGTCGGCTGCGGGTATGTGAACATCTTCTCATCTGAAGGACGATCGACGTCACAGTCCGCAAGCCGGGAGCTCCCTATCTCAGGTCAGCGCACCCGTGGCGCGCCACCAATGCCGGTTGTCCTCGCAGACCGACATCGCGGGGTCCCAGTTCGTGCCGTTCCTGATCATGAGGTCGATGACATCAGTTCGCTCGTCTGCCGCAGCGTTCGTTAGGCCGTGCGGTCATCGAGGCGTGAATAGCTCAAGCTCGACGACGGCCCTACCAAGACTAGTGGCGCGCGTCTGAGTTTCGGATCGCACCTTACGCGACCGATGTAGCGACGCGGGTGGGCACGCGGGCGACGTCCCTCGCACATCCACACGTGCAGCACAGCGGCATCGCCGAGCCCAATTGCCGTTACTCTTCTCGAGGCTCCCGAGTGAGTGCGTCCGGATGATCCGCGTGCGTCCGCGGCAGTCAACCGTCAGCGTGCCTCCGCGATGACGCTTCTCAGCGAGGCTCCCGACCGAGTGACCTTCACGCCACACCGCTATCCCATCCTCGGACTTACTCCACTACGGGGCGCGTATAGTTCGGACGTCTCGATACTTGGTGTTGTCCGGGAGTCGCAATTCACCAACGAGGCTGTCATTGCGCGCGCTGAAGTGCCAGACCCCCTGCGGCATAGTGCAAGTGAGTCCAGTCGGCGGCATCAGGCGGCAGGTGAGGACGCCCATTTCCTGTTCCTCACCACGTACGATCCTCCGCGCATCCACTGCCACGCTGTCCGGTGACTTCATGTGCGTTATCCGATAAACGACGACCTCGTCGTTGCACGGCGACGGGCGCACGAGGCACAATGACGTGCCGCGCCAGATACCCACTGGCGTCGCGGCCGCCGCCGGTTGTTGGGCTGGCGATTGCGCGCTCGCGGCAAGTGCGAACAGGCTAGCGACGGCAACGGCGGCAAGGTGAGTCCTCATGGTCACGAATACTCGAAGGTCTATTGAGATGCGTCGCCGAAGCGCACGCGACGGGTCTCCTGTTCCTGGCCCGTGGGGCGCGTCAACGACTCGTACAGGTCTGGCCGGCGCGCCCGCAGCCAGCGCCGTCCGGACGACGTGAGGAGGAGGGACGCGTCGAGATCTGCCACGACGATGTCGTCCCCCGACTCGCGCGTCTCGGCGATCACCTCACCATAGGGGTCGAGCACCATCGCGTTGCCGGTGCGGATCTCATCGTCGTCGGGGCCGACGCCGTTGCTGAACAGCAGGAACATGCCGTTGTCGTGCGCCCGGCTCGGGAGCCAGCGCATGAGCCAACCCCGCCCCTTGGGCCCGCGCAGCTCCGCCTCGCACGCCGCAGGGTCCTCGTGCCGACGTGCCCAGACGGCGGGATCTATGGGTTTCATGCCGCGCGGGCTCACCGAGTTGCAGCCGCCCGTCTGGTGGGGCGCGAGCAGGATCTCGGCGCCGAGCAGCGCCGTGGCGCGGGCGTTCTCGACGATGTTGTTGTCGTAGCAGATCAGTACGCCCACCCGGCAGCCGTGCGGCGTGTCGAACACGGTGTATCGGTCCCCCGCGCAGATGTTCGGGTGCTCGAATACGTGCAGCTTGCGGTGGACTGCCCACGCCCCATGCGGCATGGCGACGACGTAGGCATTGTAGACGCACCCATCGGGCCCGCGCTCGAGCAGCCCCGCGCCAATGGTCATCCCGTGCTCCCGGGAGAGGTGCAGGAGGTCCTGGGCGCACGGACCGTCCGGAACCGGCTCGGCGAGCGCCTCGAACGCCTCGCGCGAGAGCTTGCGCACATGCCAGTAGCCCGTGAGGCACATCTCGGGGAACGCGATGATCTCCACGCCCGAGCGGACGGCCTCCGACACGAAGTGTCGGACGCGCCGGAGGTTGTACGCCTTGTCGCCCGCGGCGTGCTGAAACTGGACCGTCGCCACGCGGATGTCGCGCATACAGCAGCTGGTTTCGATCGAACGTTTCGGAGTCCGGCGCGCCCGAGTGGCTCGTCGGGGGCGAACTGGCCTCACCGGGCAATCGCCCGCGGACGCGACGCCACCAGGCAATATCTCCGGCGTGCACCACGGGCGCGAGCCGGGTGCGGCGCGAGCCGGAGGGGAGGAAGGCGCAGGGCTCGCGCCGGTAGCCGTAGGGGAAGATACCGCGATCTCAAGCCACCCGTTCGGGATAGGGATCAGCGGCGCGCCGGTTCAATCCGCACGAGGTACCGGCGCGGTGCCGCTGGAAGGTCGCCGATAGGCGGGAGCGTATCCTCCGCCACGAGCGCGGTGATCATCACGGTCACTGGCGTGTGTCGGGACGCACATCCGGGCGGCGGTGGACCCGCGACGAACACCATCACGCCATCGGCCGCGAACTGCCACACGATCACGCCGCCGCGTGGCGGGCCGAGCTCGAACGAGTTTTGTTGCGTTAGGCATCGCCCGATCAGACGCACGCGACGTCCCACCAGCGCGCTCGACGCCACGATCTCGCTGAGCGATGCCGTGGCGTCGGACGGCGCTTCGGCGCCGGGTTCCGACGCCGGCACAGATCGGTCAGCGCCACAGCCAGCGAGCGCGATGGCAAGGAGAACCGATCCGGCGCGGCGTCGGCACGCGGCGCTCAGCGAGCTGACGTCATGCCCTGCCACGACATCCCGATCCCTAGCTGCGTGGTGCCGCCTTGGCCTTTCAGCACTCGCTGAAATCCTACGTTTGCCCCGATACCCGAGGTGCCGAATTCGAGTCCGAGACCGCCACCGACCATGAGAGCGAACGTTCCGTGAGACGTCGCCGTTTCGTCCTCGAAGTACGAGACGTGGCTCAACCGGCCATAGCCGATCCCCGGCGTGATGAACGGTGTGATGCGCACCGTGCCGCTCTGGAAGGCGAGTGCCGTCGGTATCCCGGCGCCGATGGCCATCGCTGTTTCGCCCTGGCGCGGTGAATACCCGATGGACCCATCGAATCCGACCAGCAGCCGCGGCTCGTTGGATGCGCGCGCCGGAGCCCGTCTCCCCTTCACTGGCGGAGGCGGATCCCCTTGGCCGACGACCCGGCTGGTGAGCAACGTTCGCACGCTGCCACCAAGCATGATGTCGCCCGCACAATCGCTGTCTCCTTCCCAGGCCGCGCCACAGCTCGCGGACATGTACGCGAGCGTCGCGCCCAGTCGCATTCGGCCTCTCGGAACCTCGACGCCGACGCCAAACGCGTTGAGCGACAACCCGCCATTGCGTGACATGTGGCCGAGCCGACCCAGCAGACTGACTCCGGATGCGCCTTTCTGCCCTGACGAGTCCGAAACCGGCGGGAGCGGCGCAAGCCCGGCGACCGGGGTGTAGATGAGCGCCACGTACGCCGACTGTTCGTCGGCACTCTGGGCGCGGGACGTGTTCAGCGCCAGCGTGAGGCTGGCGAGCGCCAGACCGAGCGCGCTGATGCGCGTCGCGGGCCGGCCTTTCGTGAAGTTGATCATGTGAGACACCCGGTGAGAGTTTGTGCGCGCGCTCATTTTCGGTACTGGAACGTGTAGGGCACGAACTTCCCCTCGCCGATCAGGTCGAGGTCCATACTGATGCTTCCCTTCGCGATCGTCGCCGTCGTGAACCCGTTGCTGCCGTCCGGCGTCAGGGTGATCTCGTTGTCATCCACTTCCCACGTCCCGTTGACCGGCCTGGTCACGGTGGCCTCCTGTCCGTCACGGTTCACATAGAAGTCCACGGCGAAGTGAAAGCGGCCGCCGTCCTGCAGCACGAGCTCGCCGCCGGTGATCTTCACGATGAGCAGGTTGTAGAAGCGCGGCGGCACCACCGTGGCATCGAGGAAGGGGCCGTGCTTGATCTCGGTGGGAATCGCCTTCGTGTTGACCTGCATCAGTGCGTAGAGCCCGAGCGGATCGTTGGTGCTCGGACCGGTGCTCGAGTCGCCGCCGCCACAGGCGGTGGCGCTGGCGAGCGTGGTGCAGAGGAGCAGCGCGGCTGCAAGCCGCGTGATGTGCGGGGTGTGCCGGGATCGTGACCCGGCCGTGGTCGTATGCATGGCATGCCTCGTTATGCAATGTGTGAGTTGATCGAGAGACGGCCTATCGTGCCGTCACGAGCGCCGGCCACCCGGCCGCCAGTTCACGCCGAGACGCAGGCGGATGCTGGTGGTGGCATTTGCCTTGGGGTCATACTCCTCTTCGCCGAACTTGACGTTGTTGAACTTGCCGTAGCCGACACCGATGCCCGCATCGAGGGCCATCGACTGGGAGAAGAAGTGCTCGATACCGCCTCCCAACCCGATCATCGGGCCGGTGATCGCGCTGTCGAACTGCTCGCCATCCTCGTTCGTCGTGCGCGCCGCCATCGCCCGCCGACCCACGCTCGCGCTGATGTACGGCACGGTGGACGACGCGCCTAACGCGAGGTTGGCGCGTCCACCGACCTCGACGTGTGACAGCCCCCAGCTACCGGCCGGCTCCACGTCCTGCGCCGTCTTCTGCTTCGCGACGTCGAGGGACGCGAACACGCTGAACCGTCGGGTGAACCCGTAACCGGCGGTCACGCCCGCGCCCGCCCCGAACTTCGTGATGAACTCGCCGCCGATCTCTCCACCGGTGAGCGTCAGGCCAGGCGCGGCAATCGAATGCACGCCGAGCATGAAACCGCGCATGCGGTCGCTGCCGGTCGGTTGCGTGCCGTTTGCCCGGAGGGCCGCGGTGCTCGGCTTGGCGCCGGTGGTTGCGCTCTGTGCGCGGGCCGTAGCGGGAACGGTGATCGTCGTGAGCATGGCGAGGAGGGTCGCCGCCACGCGAAATGTCGTGTAGGTCATGGTAGTGTCTCGTGTATGGTGAAAGTCGTTAGGCTGGAGTCAGCTCGAGCGTCGCGCGGTCGGCCGCCACATCACGCCGAATTTGAGGCGCACGGTCGTGTTGCCGTTCATGTCCGCGGTCCCCGACTCGCCGTCCCAGTCGTAGTGGCTGAACCGCCCGAATCCGAGCTCCATGCCGCCATCCAGCGTCAGCGACGGCGAGAGGACGTGCTGAATTCCGCCACCCAGGCCGAGCATCGCGCCGGAAAACGATGCGTCGTAGGGCGTCGTGTGCTCCTCGTCGGTGACACGGGCGCCGATGGCGCGACGGCCGTAGCTGGCGCTCACGTACGGCAGGTTCGCCGGCGAGCCGTACGGCAGGTTGGCCCGCGCCCCGACCTCGAAGTGCACCAGCCCGAAGCTCCCGTCGTAATCGCCGGCGGAGGTGCCTTGTTTCGCGACATCCAGCGACGTGAAGGCGCTCCAGATCCGGTTGAAGCCGTACCCGACCATGAGACCGATGCCCGGTCCGAGGCTGGTCTTGATCGAGCCGTCGAAGTCGTTACCGCTCACCGTGAGCCCCGGAGCAGCGACCGTGTACGCCCCGAGAGAGAATCCGCGCATTCGTGCGTCATCACTTATGCGCTTTCGCTCCGCCGCGAGTGCGGCGCGGCGTCCCGTCGACCGCTGCGCCTGCGCTGCGCTCGCGAATGACAACAACACGACGGCTGCGAGCATCACCGCTCGAGTGGTCGTGTCCTTCATCGTGCCGTCCATCATTCCTCCTGCGTTGAACTCCGTTTTCGCACGCCCTCGGCTGCCGTAGTTCCGGAGCACTGGTTGTTGACCGTCGGTCGGCTCTGCGGCATCCTGTCGGGCGCAATTGGTTGATCACGTGGCCCTAGGTTATCGTTCTCGCTCAACCGCTCCTCACCGCATCAACACGTTGCGGGGCAATCGCTTCCGACTCGTCACGCTAGGCCGGCCGACCCTCCGTGGATCTGCCGGTGACGAGGACGCGTCGCTCGCGAAACGGCGGCGCAAGCTCGCGCTGCTCGCGGTCCTGGCGATGGCCAGGCGGCCCGTCGCGCGCGACACTCTGATCGAGCTGTTCTGGGGCGAGCAGGAGGAGGCACGTGCGCGCCACTCGCTCAGCAACGCGCTCTCGTCTCTCCGGCGCGCGCTCGGTCAGCAGTCCATCACCACGCGCGACGCGGACGTCGCCCTCGCGCCCGACGCGCCGCTCGACGTCGATGCACTCGAGATCGGCGATGCCGCGGAAGGCCGCGACTTTGCGCGCGTCGTCGAGCTCTATGGCGGTCCGTTCCTCGACGGCGTGTACGTCGACGACAGTCCGTCGTTCGACCAGTGGATGACGCGCGAGCGGCGACGCCTCGAGGCGGTGTTCCTGCAGGCGTGCAGCCAGCAGTGCGCGTCGCTCGCTCGCGCCCGTCGCTGGCCGGAGTCCCACGCGCTGGCTGCGCGCTGGATCGAAGCCGACCCGGTCTCACCAGACGCCGCGCTCTACATTCTCAACGCGACGAAGGCACCGGGCACGCGGGCAGCGCTGGTTCAGGCGCTGGACGAATTCGACCACCTGCGCGTCCGGCTCGCGCGCGACTACGAGGTCGCCCCTTCGCCGGTGGTGCGCGATCTGGAGACGCGGATTCGCGAGCAGCTCGCCGCGCTCGAGCCTGTGGGCTTGACCGAAAGCGTCGAGAGTCCAATACCGGTTCGGGTCGAGGCGGAACCGCCCACTCCTTCGCCGGCCCCTCGACCGCCGTCGCACCCTCGGCGCACACGGTGGCGTGTGCTCGGTGCGCTCGGCGCGGCCGCCGTCATCTCAGTCATCGCGTTTCGCACCGTCGCCAGTCGCGCGGAGCGAGGCGACGAAAGGGACGACGTCGGCAACGGCCGCAAGCCGGTCATCGCGGTGTTCGAGATGGAGCGGCGGGGCGGAGATTCCACTATTACCTGGCTCGCCCACGGGCTCCCCGAGATGATTTCCGGGAAGCTCGCTCAGGTCAGCGCGGTCGATGTCGTACCACCTGCTCGCGTGCGTGCGGTACTCGTGCGCAGCGGCAGTCCGTCCGGCGAACAACTCGGCGCTGGAACAGCGCGTGATCTCGCGCGGCGCGTCGGTGCAACGCTCGCGGTGCGCGGCACGATCGCCCGCGATGGCAACAACCTCGTGCTCGACCTCACGCTGCACGATGTGCGATCAGGCAAGCTCGTAAAGAGCGTCGTGCTGACGCGACGGGACGCACTCGCCCTCGCCGATGAAGCCGCCGCGCGAATTCTTGCTGCCGCGAACGTGAAGGATCAGGGCGCGCAGCTCGCGGAGCTCGAAACATCGAGCGTCGAGGCCTATCAGCACTATATGAAGGCGCAGGAAGCCGGCCGCGCAGGTCGGGTCAGAGAAGCACTGAGCGAGCTCGACGCCGCTGTCGCGCTGGACTCCGGATTCATCACCGCGCTACGGGACCGAATCGCGCTGTCGGTCGGCGTCAACGATACCGCGCTCACACGCCGCTTGCGTGAGACGCTGCGCCGGCACGCCGATCGTGCAACCGAGTTCGATCGGTTGGATCAGGACGCACTCGATGCGAACTTCGCCGGAGAGCGTGAGCGCAGTGAGGCACTGGCCCGCGCGCTGGTGCGCCGGTACCCCCGTGACCCTCGGGGCTATCAGCGGCTCGAAGGGATTCTCGCGGGACACGGCCAAGTCGACGAGGCCCTGCGCGTCGCCATACATGCCGTGGAGCTCGACTCGCTGGCGATAAAAGCAGGCAGCGGCCCGTGCACCCAGTGCGCGGGATTCTTCAATGTCGTGAGCCTGCACACGGTGCTCGGCGATTATCGCGGAGCGGCGGACTGGGCTCGACGATGGATCCGCGCGCAGCCGGATGCGCCTGCGGCGTGGAGCGCGCTCGCGTGGACGTACTCCTTCACACAGCGTCCCGACTCGGCGCTGCCTCTCATGCAGCGTGCGGTGTCGTTGTCCGGCGGCGACGCGTGGGCGGTGGACGAGCTCGCACGGATGCTGATGATCGCGCGCCGATACGACGACGCCGACTCGGCGATCGCGGCGATGGAAGCGAGTGCGACGGCCGAGCGGCGCGAGGCGATTACCGACCTGCGCACGCTGCTCGACCGCGAGCACGGCCGTTTTCGGGCGGCGAACCTGGCATTGGACCGTCTGGTCGCGGTGTCGCCGACGTCCTTCGGACTGGCCAACATGGTGCGCGGCAGCAACCTCCGTTCGTTAGGCGATTACGCGGCTGGGGCGCGAAAATACGAGACGCCCGCCCACCCGCCCGGCGAGACGCCGTTGCAGTTGCCGGTGCCGCCTCCCTCCGCGCGCGGCTTCTGCTGGCATCACGCGCTCGCGGCGGATACGTATGCGCCCACCGGCGACACGATCGCGCTGCGCGCGGTGGCCGACACGCTCGAGGCGGGGTGCGAGCTTAGCTACTATGGTCGCGACTGGCGGCTGTACCATCACGTGCGCGGACTCATCGCGATGCAGGGGGAACGCTATGCCGAGGCCGAGAGGGAATTGACGCAGGCGGTGTGGACGCAATCGGAGGGATGGGGCCGCACGGTCGTCGAGTTGGCGAAGGCGCGAGCGGCCCTCGGCCGGCCACGCGACGCGATCGAGACGCTCCGTACCGGATATGCGACCCGGCTCAATGCGATGGGACGATACGTGCCCGTGAGCGAGCTCGATTACTGGATGGCGCGGACCTTCGCGCAGGCCGGAGCGCAGGACAGCGCACGGGTATATGCGGCGTATGTCCGGAGAGCATGGCGCGACGCCGATCCCGAGGTCCGTCGCCTGCTCGCGCAGTTGCCGTAACGCGCGTCGCTCGGCCTAACGCACCTCGGAGTTGCGGCGCGCGCGGCTCAGCCGCGCGGCTATTGAGGCGCCTGCGGAAGCGAGTTGACCAGCTCGATCATGCGCCGCCGCTGATCCGCGTTAGGGAGACGCGAAACGGTTCAATGTTCTAATCACCGCGCCCGGCGAATAGCAGGAGACTGCCGTCCGGATCACGAACGATGAAGGTTCGAGCGCCCCAGGGCTCGGTCCGTAGCGGTTGGACAAACTCGACCCCCGCTTCCTGGTATTCCAGAAAGAGCGGTTTTGCGTCCTCCAACGTGATCGTAGCGGCGAGCAACTGCTCGGTGTCACGCCGGTCCATTACTGGGTGATCTACCTGGCGAAGGTTCAATCGGGCGCCGTCGCGGAATACCTGTCCGTAGAATGGTGGCTCACCGTAGGTGAAGGCGACGGAGAACCCGAGCATCCTTGTATAGAACTCGACCGAGGCGAGGATGTCTCGGACGTAGAGCTGGGGTTCGGCTGCGACGAGGGTGGTCATGGCGGTGGTACCGGTGCGGGTATGCGTCACGAGGTGACTTCCCCAACGGAGCGCCTCCCAACTGTTGAATCCGACGGTTCGTGCAACGAGCTCCTGAGCATCGGACAGCCGGAAGGGCTGAGCCAGGACTTCCCGGTCGGTCAGGCGCCGGTAGCGGGGCAACACCGCTCGGATTCGCGCGGCAACTGGATAGTATTGCTCGCGGTGCCAGCGCAGAAACAGTTTCGCCTGCTTTCGCAGATGGCCGATGTTGAGCATCGGGGGCGCATTCCAGGGGACGTCGCGTAGGCGGGCAATGCCCATCCGGCCCCGGAGGCCGTTGCGCCCTACAGCACGCGCCAAGATCGCCATCGGCGCAGCGCTTTGTCAACGTGAACCGCGCGAGGCAAAGCCGATCGACGATCGCGCCGCCGTGAAGATAGCTATTCCGCGCCGACGAGACCTTCGTGCCGTGGCCCACGGACACGACGGCGCTCACCGAATCGTTTCGCCGCGCCGTGCTTCGCCTCGTCGTGCGCCGGGGTCTGCTCGAGCCCGTGCCCGCGAGCAGGTGTCGGGCTCGCGCCTGTTCGGAGTGCGCCCGCCACCCGTCCACCTCCCGCTTCCGACCGATGTCCCCGCGGTTCCCGCGCCCTTCACACCATTTCCCCGCGAGCGCACCGCGTGCCGCTGGGATTGACCTCAGCCGCGCCGGCGCCGCAGTTGGTCGATCGCCTTTGCGGCGTCGATCGCGCCCGATGCAAGGCCGTCCAGTACCTCGTCGACGCTCGCAGCCGGGGAAGGATCGGAAGCCGCGCCCTCGTCGACCGACCCGCCCACCGCTTGCACGATCTCGTCGAGCCGCGCGCGCGCAGTGTTGTAGGCGATTCCGATGTCACCCGCGAGACGCTGCACGTTCGCGCGATGCTTTACCAGCAAGCCAACGAAGTCGAGTTGCTCTCGCGTAAGGCGACCGACCCAGCCAAGGTCGAAGCGACCCTCGATGACGGTCCCCGTTTCCAGGTTCTCGAGACGCGTGACGACGAGCCTGCCGCCGTCGAAGGGATCGCGAGGTGGGACGGGCAGCAAACGACGAGTCATTCGTCGTTGAGCTCACCCCGCCGAAACGACTCGGCGAGCTTCGGGTCGACCCCGTTGCCCGACAGCTCGACGATCTCTTCGACTGTAAGGCCCTCCAGGCCGGCATTCACCAGATCGCGGACGTAGTCGGCCTCGACACCATTGGACGCGAGCTCAACGATCTCGGACACTGCCAAGTTGCGCAGTCCCGCCCCGGCGAGCGACTTGACGTAGTCGGCGTCGACGCCGTTGGACGCAAGCTCGACGAGTTCTTCGACTGTTAGCCGCAGTCCGACCCGATCGCCGGCGGGTCTGGAAGGACGACGGGCCGACGCAACCGGCTCCGCCATCGCCCCGAGTAACTCCTCGGCCTGATCGGCGTCGATCGTACCTAGGAGCAGCATGTCCAGCACCTTCCGCGTCGTAGTGGCCATACTTCCCCCCTAACTGGTGATAATTGACATTATACTACTCATAATTTCTAAAGCGCAATTGGCTGCGTGTGAACCCTCGGGTACGCTTCGACGCGAACCATGATCCGCCCTCGGATCGCCGGTGGAATCGAGCTGGCCGAGTCGCGACATGGCGAATGGCGGTGGTCGCGCCGAATGAGCTGGTCGACCTGAAACTTCCGGGGCCAATCCAGGGCAGCGATTCCTGCAGCCAGTCAGGCTGTGGGGACGGGGTCATCTGGAGCTACCCGATGCTGCGGGACCTCGAGCGCTCGCAGACGGGCCTGGCCGGCATTGCCGGGCACCGTAGCTTCGGCGCGAGCATCGCGCTCGGCGACGAGCCCACGGTGGGCGAAGGGTCGTGGGTGACCGGCCGCTACATCTCGACGCTTGGCCTTCGTCCCGCGCTCGGCCGCCTGCTCGAGGTCAGGGGACAATGAGCCGGCTGCGGACAACATGGTGGCGGTGATCGGACGCCGCCTCTGGATGGAGTGGGGCATTGCATGAACAGCTGAGGCGTACGCCTAACGCATATAGCCAAGCTGCCGGCGAACCATACAAGAGCGCGGGCGAAGCCCGCGCAACTCCGTAGATCGCCGGTCAGCTTCAGCGTTCGTTAGGCCGCACGCAGCTCGGGAGTTCGCCCGAGCGAGCGCCGAAGCGTCACCGGCGGTCCGGTCGCTTTGTCGGAGTAGCGGGAACCGGTTTGACATTCTTCA
>Ga0105249_10000887_pt1 | contig 26498 bp, 21 predicted proteins | sample KBSS44metaG_FD_81522 | JGI IMG/M metagenome (GOLD analysis project Ga0105249, IMG submission 81522) | Switchgrass rhizosphere microbial communities from Kellogg Biological Station, Michigan, USA - KBS S4-4 metaG | ecosystem: Host-associated > Plants > Roots > Rhizosphere > Soil | place...
TAAAGTCGGCATTGCTGCTTGCACCTTCAAGAAACACGGTAGTGTGATAAACCGTTTTACCATTTTTGTACGGCTCTTTCCAGTCACAGATCTTTTCTTTTACAGTTCCTTCCAGGGCTTTATCATCATTTTTAAACCGGAGTGTTATTTTTTGAGGGTCTGTTTGCAGGAAGATCGAATCTAATTTCGTATCCATCAAGCCGCCGTTTGCATCATACATCTCACCTTTAGTGCCATACCAGTTTACTTTTTTATCACATTGGGATATGGCATGCAAACTTGCGATAGATAGTATAAATGATAAGAGAATAACTTTCATAAAATTGTTTAATGTATAAGACTACTAAACAGTTTCCCGGGTTACAAGTAAACAATTTCAGGTTTGCTTTGCTCAGGGCAGGATGCGATAACCCTGCTAAGAACAGGACTCTGGAAAGAAGTGATATTTTTGAAATTATAATTTTAAAAATTTTGGAAAGCGTCAACTTCACCGATTTCGAAGCATTCAATCACTGGGTCTAGGACAAGATAAAGAGCCGTATGGTAGTTATTCATCGTAACTGTGAGGATTATGAGGGCATGGTGTTGTGCATTGCAATAAAATTTGATACCAGCCGGTCAAAATATGAGTTGGATCTGCAATGGGAATGTTTAGGGGCCTGGATCTTTATGGTGATACATTGCAGGAATGCTACGTGTACCAATTTAAAACCTAGAAAAATTATTGGAGTACATGGAGAAAAAATATTCTATTAAGGTTACAGATATTCCGGTGAAATATAGCTTTGATGGTAAACAGTTTCCCAACCCCATTTATCATGGCGCAAAAAAGCCGGCGGTTGAAGCGGGTTGGCGAAAGTTCCGGGATGATTTTAAATCCGGTATTTTTTTAGATCCATCATTAAAACTGGTGTATGCTTCGGGTGATTAAGAATTATTTTCATGATAAACGAATATAAAATCAATCGAACCATTCTCCGGTTGTCCGTACTGTTTCTTTCTTCTCAAATCAATAAAGAGTATAAAAATTAGAGAATTGTTATCGAAGGATCAGTACCGGCATGCTTAGTCTATAATAAATATCAAATTGAACAAATCATTTAAGAGATTTCCGAACTGTATAAAAATAATCCAGACATGGCCAGGCAAGAACATTTGAGCCTTACTTACTGTCGGGAGTGAATGGGTTCCTCTTTCAAGAGAAGGGACCGCCCTGGTTCGTATTCGTTAAAGTTGGTTTAAACAGTTGTTTAAAAATTAATTGTTGGTGCTGAATGATTTATTATGGTCTAATCGTTGAAGTACTGCAATAATTATTTAATCGTATGATCATTTCTGTTTTGCATACTGTACAGAAATCTGAATTTACATTCTCCATCAGACAGTGGAATTGAGGTCTGAATATTCCTTTACTGGCGTAAAAACCACCTTCAAATAATCCGACAACGCCGAATGGACGATCTTTTTTGGTTGGAACAGGTGTAGCCTGAAGTATGAATTGACTCCATTTTATTTTAGAACGATTATTTTGTATTGTCAAATTGACTTGCACAGGTTCAGTTCCATGATAAGTAGCGGCTGGTTCACCAGGATCACAATTGAGGCATTGGTACTCATCACCAAGATTTGCAATCTTATGTCCCAACTCATGTGTAACAATTCCGGCAAAGCCGGTAGCAATAGTAGAAAATACCAGGCCTCCTTCACAGCCACCCCACTGCTGATCATTTACTAAAATAAATACGGCATCATATGCAGGGGCATACCCGGCGGCTTCATAGCATTTATTGGAAAAATTTGTGAAAATACATCTCTCGACTTCATTTTTTTTCCTATCTCCAAACCGGCAACCAAGTTCAGTATTTCGGGTAATTCCTGAATTGGGATTTGAAATTCCTGATTCCTTCGATATTACATTTACTTTCCAAATATTGAAGCTACATATTTTACTGGCATAAGGTTCTGAGCTTCGAAGAGCATTTACAGCTTCATTTACCTTTGTATTAAATAACTGTTGATCTGATGCGGTAAAGCCATCTCCAATAAATACCAGATCATATTTAGCCGAAACGGCGCCATTCAGTAATATTTTTGAATATCGTTTTCCGTCAGGCTGAATTTGAACATTTACTTGGGCCTGCGTTATTAATATAGAAAATAATGCAATGAGGGATAAGAAAAATCTCATACGATTAGTTTTGGATGTTAAATACTTGCCAGGGATTATCTAATTTTTTTGTAAATCCTGCTTTTGATAATTTTTTTTGCATTCTATTTTTGTAAAAATATAGTTTGTGAGAACCTTTTTGGTTTGGGATGATAATAGAAAAAGTGGAAGGCAAACTATCCTTTCGGGTAATTTTCCCTGAAGGATCAGCAAAAATTTCCAGGCTACCTGTTTGATTAATGATAGCACCTTGGGTAACTACATTATTATCCGGGTTTCGCAATTCAAAACTTATAGTTGCGGTGGCATTATTGAATGAAACAGTTTCAGCAGGTTCGTTAGTGAATTTATCACCTATAATTTTCATCTCGTTCCCGTCAAGCCCAAAAACCAGTTTACGATTTGGATGCGGAAGAATTGTTAATTGTGTTCTTCCAATGATTTTCTTTTCCTGCTCTAATCGGATAGATATTTTTCCAGGTTCAATTTCCGGTATAAGGAATACGACGGTTTGGGAATCAACTGAAACAATATCAGCCGGGATCTCTTTCACATAAACCGATAGGCTGGTTTCGCTGATTCCTTTTACTGCAGGCAAAGTAATAACAGCAGTCTCACCGGAATAAGATTGTTCAGGATTAATTTTTAAAATTTGTTCCTGATCGGTTTTGCCATTTGTTGAATTATTATTACAACAACAAAACTGTAAAACCATAACAGCAAAAAATATTAATTTGAAGATTGATATTTTTCCCATCTTTAAGATTTTTTACCAACAGGGACTGTTACGAAATTGAATGTTAACCCAATAAACCAACTGGATTTCCACTTCTCATAAGTTGCAGGATTTGTGCCACTAAAGTTTTTGGGAAGATCATATTTGCTGTTAATTAAAGTTGATCCTCCATTCCAATAATATTGATTGTTTTCGGATGATAATGTTTTTTCTCTGCCCCTGGCATAACCACCCACTATTGCAACACGGCTTTTACCAACGTTAAACATTAATGAACCTCCTAGTAAAAATTGTACCTGCCCGTTATTGTCGAGAATAACACCGGCAGAACCTCCTGCATTAACCGCTCCGCCTGATCGGGGATAAAAATGAACGTAGAAGCCTGTGCCAAAACTTAACCTTTTATTTTTCCTGATCACGGAAAGAGTGGTATCACGAACATCGCCTGTATAAATAATGCTATCCTTACCAGAAGCCAGAATTGTATCTCTTGTCTCTTTAAAACGAAAAAATTGAGAACCTGTTGTGAAATCAGAAGATGATAAACCACTATGGAAAAAGCCGGTGCTAAAATCTATTTTAAATCCTCCGCTAATCTGATATGTTCTTGGTTTTAGTATTTCAACTCCATTTTTTGTTTTTATCGATAATTCAAATTCATCCTCGTTCGGAACATAAATTTCTTGAGAGGAGACGAAGTATTTCACTTTTTTGTTTATCGCTTCATCATACTTTACTTTTATTTCCTGAATAAGCGTACAAAAATCCTGGTAATATTTGTAAGGAACCTTTATGTCTTCAACCTGATTGGCTAAAGTATCTGCAAATTGGTCTCCGGATTTTGGAATAGGAATATTAAATATTCGGGCAATATTTTTTTGCAGACAGGAAAGTTCACGTTGATAGGCATCTTCTGAAAAATCTATGGTGGGGAAAAGGACTGTATTGAATTCTGATAAATCCCTGCTTAAGTCATACATTTTAGTTTTTAGCTCTCTTGCTTTTTGTAACTCATCTTTTGGTGCCGGCTTTGTTGTTGAATCTTTTTTTGCTGTTGAATCTGTTTTTGTTGCAGGTGTAGCTCCCGCAGTGCTAATATTTTCAAGGGCCTTCGCAAAATCCCCTTCATATTCCATAAAATTCTGTGTTGAATTGGAAGTAATAATGTATGTTGAATCCTTTTCACCGATTACGGTTACAACCAGTTCTCTTTTTGCAATCGGATTAATTCTTTTTTTTACTGTATAATATTCGTAGCCCTTACCCTTCTTTAACTTCAGTATGGTAAAGGGTTCCGGCATTTTCCGTACATCATAAACCAGTCTGTAGGTTGAAGTAAGCGCATTGCCTTTCGAATCAAGACATGGGCTAAGGAACTTATAATTATAGTTACTTTGAACGTTTATTGGGCAACCATTCAAGGTGTCTTGTGGTGTTGCTCTTCGACAAAGAAAATTAAAAAGAGCATGTGCTTGTTCAAGCTTTAAAATCTCTTGTGCATCATCAGGAAGTTTGTCACAAATAGTCTTTTCCCGGGTGCTTATTGAAGGTTTTTCCGGGGTTTGTGCAATCTCGGTTTGCTTAGGTTCTAAAATTTTTAAATAGAATTTCCCTTTTTCCAAATAGATTTTTTTGGGCTTGTCTAACAGTCTGTTGCCAATTCCTATAAGAAACTCGCCACTAAACTTTAATTCAATATTCTTCTCCTTTATGTCAGTTAAAAATAATTTTACACAAGAAGAGTCATTTTTACATTGAAAGCCGACGAGAAATTTTTGTTTCGATGTGTCGGAATGAATTTGCAACTGGTAAGATTGAAAATTGTCATCTGGAAATACAATTGATAATACAGAAGGAAGTTCGCTAAGATTGATAACTCCTTTTCCAGTTGCATTTTCAACAAACCATTTTTTTTGAGATAAATCAATTGTTATCCTGCTGCTTTCTTGTGTGTAAACGCCAGTGTAACAAAAAAGAAGAACGAAGACGATATAATTTGGTTTCATGCTTATTATTTTAAGAAAAAAATTTCCTTATTTACAATTAGTGCAAATAAGATTTTATTATTTCTTAATCAAAGCGTTTAATCAAGGGAATTCAAAGGGGTGAAATAACGGTAGGAGGCTCTAAGATAAGATTAAAATAAATTGTACTGGCAAATATTCTCCTGTTGTCCTTAGTGTTCTTGTTCTTCAGGCTTATTTTTACTCCTTACGTGGTATTGTTTTCCCCTGTGCCTGGTAGTATCTTCGAAAGTCATCATCGTTCCATCTTGTCCCTATCATCGCTCTCTCTGGTAAATAGCAGGTTGTAAATAATCAGGTCCGGGTAACAGCTTTTCAGGCTGGATTGTCAAAACACTTCGCCAAATAAAGCAACAAAAATTGTCACTATGCACACTATTATCAATTCAAAACACAGCAACACAAAAAAAATGTTTTGGGATTCATCCCTTATCAAACATTTTATCACTGCTATCATCCTGTTCACATTTGTAATTCCTTCCTTTAGCCAGGACCAGGGAAAGAAAGGAAGAATCCAAAGCCTTGGCCAGCTCAACATTAAAGAACTCCAGGAAAGAGAAAAGAAACTTCCGGTTGATTCATTGCGAAACAAAAAATTCGATGAAGGTCCTGAAGAAGATGCACGTTTCAGACCACTGCCAATACCAGCAAACGCTATTATCAAAAGATCTGATATCAGGGCTGGTTTTATGAAACTGGATACTTCGCAGCAAAGAAATATCAATAATGAAAAGCCCGGAGAACAATCAGCACCCTTGTTTCCGGGTGGTATCGGCGGTGGTATGTTTGGTAATCTTCGTCCACCCGATATGGGAGGAGCCGTCAGCAGTGATTATGTCGTTGAGAGCATCAACACACAGGTTATTGTATTTAATCGCACAGGTACTGTTCTAACTGCTGTATCTCTTGCTGGTTTTTTCTCTTCTATTGGTACCGTACCCGATGTTTTTGATCCGCATGTATTATTTGACAATTACCAGCAGCGATGGATCATCACTGCTGCAGCAAACCGGATCTCACCTACTTCGGGTCTTGTCGTTGGCGTGTCAAATACTGCCGATCCAACAGGCACATGGAACCGGTTTTTTATCGATGCCGATGCTACCGACCTGGCCTGGCTCGATTTTCCAATGATGGGTCTTAATAAAAATTGGATCGCTATCAGTGGAAATCTTTATCCCGCAAGAACCGGTGGAATAACAGCAGCAACCAATGCAGCGAATTGCCAGATCACAAGTGCCGGTCATGGTCTCGCTACCGGTAACACTGTTGTCATCCAGGGCGTAACCGGTATGACTCAATTGAATGGTAATACGTATACGATAACAGTAGTTGACGCAAACAATTTTTTATTGAATGTAAATTCTACAGCCTTCGGTGTTTTTATAGATACTCCAAACGATGTGTGGTTCAGACCGATCCCTAATTATGGTATTACCTGGGTACTTGATAAAGCAGCTATTTATGGCGGTGCAGCAGCAGCCCCAACCATCTTTAATCCTGTACAGGGCTCATACCCTGCATTAGTCGGCGATAATACCACAAACAATTTATTGCTGGTGGCCACAATCAATGGTAATTTTAGCAGCAATGGATATCTTGGTGCCTATACTATTAGTGGAACGGCAGCAGCTCCTTCCATTTCAGCAATCCAATATATAACTACTCCCAATACCTGGGCCGATAGCGGACCCGGGGGCCCTCAGCAAGGATCGGCTCAATTAATGGCCACCAATGATTCAAGAATGGAACAAGTGATCATGCGCAATGGTTCACTATGGTGTGCACATACGGTATTTCTTCCTGCTGTTTCACCTACACGTGCCTCCGTTCAATGGTGGCAAATAAATCCAACCACATTTGCGGTGCAGCAACTCGGCAGGATCGACGATGCTACCGCTGCAAAATTTTATGTGTTCCCTTCTATCGATGTAAATGCATATAATGACGTACTCGTTGGCTTTTCACGATATTCAGCTACACAATTCGGAAGCGCTAATTATGCTTATCACCTGCATACCGATGCAGCAGGAGCCACAAATCCGGATGTGGTATTCAAAGCAGGTCTCGCAAAATACGATGGTGGCAGATGGGGAGATTATTCCAGCACTACTGTTGATCCCGATCTCAATTCATTTTGGACCTTACAGGAATATGCAGAAACGCCTGTCAGTGGCCAGGATCGCTGGGGTACCGAATGGCAACATGTAATATTGCCTGTTGCCGAACTCTATGTAAAAGACAGACCTGAAGATGCAGGTGCAGAACCTAACCCCTCCACATCACCGATGTGGCAAACCGACGATATCTGGTTACGAAAAGCACAAGATGCAGCTCATGCTTTTGCACACATGACTGAAGATGCTGAGTACAGAACCATCGCAGCAAACCCTAATTATATATATGTAGAAGTGCGTAACCGTGGCGGTGCACCCAGTTCCGGCACCGAACAATTGTCAATGTACTGGGCAAAAGCCGGTTCAAGTCTGACATGGCCGGCATCCTGGAATGGAAGTACTTATTTTGATCCGGGTCCTAATACAATGCTGATGGGTGCGCCTATTTCAACGCAAACGATTCCCGTCATAGCAGCCGGTTCATCAGTCATTCTTGAATTTCCATGGATGCCGCCAAACCCGGCAACTTATACAGGCGCCCTGGCAGCTGATCAAAATCACTTTTGCCTGCTGGCAAGAATAACAACAAGCGCGGCAGCTCCATATGGTATGACCTTTCCTGAAACAGGTGCATTGTATTCAAATGTTCAAAACAATAATAATATTGTTTGGAAAAACATTTCCGTGTTTAATCTGAATATGTCCGATGCACCCGCTTATGCAGTTGTCGGCAATTTTGGCGACCAACCTATGAAAGCCCGGATCAGGTTTCAGGTGATGAATGAAGAAGGTATAGGCGGTTTGCTTAATAAAGGAGTCATAAAGGTTAGTGTAAACGGTAAACTAAAAGAGATATTTACACAAAATCGCCCTGCCGGTGAAGGGATCAAAGTAACAGGTGATGGCACATTCGAAGTAAGTAAAGATGGCGCTTTCCTGGATAATATCGTATTGCAGCCACATGATTATGGCACTATGAAACTGGAATTTATTCCTGCTAATAAAAAAGATCTTGGAAAAGGATTTGCTGTTACAGTTACCCATATTGATATCACAAATGGTACCGAACAGATCATAGGAGGCCAGACCTTTGTTTTTGGAAAAGTAAAAGGATTTGGAACAGCAACCGCTGCCGAAACAAAACCAGGGTTTACATGGCATTGGTGGTATTGGATCCTTATCGCATTACTATTACTGTTATTACTATTCCTGCTGCGAAAGAAAAAATAAATGGAACTTGATCTAAGTTGCAAACAAAACATAAGCAAAAAAGAGCCGGTATGGTGAAACTATACCGGCTCTTCATTTAGTACTTATGATGATTCAATATTTATATATCTATCGGTTCCCGCTGCCTGTACTATCCTTCTTCTTATTTTTCTGCCTGGTTGAATCTTTTTTCATTTCACCCGGTGTGATCTCTGTTTTTTTGACTTTCGCATCTTTTGGAATGGGTAATGGTTTCGATTGTGTATTCTGTTCAGGACCGGTTTCAAATTTTTTCTGTTTCAATGTATCAGGATTTTTCTTTTCTTTTTGCTGCAACTCTTTCATATTTACTGTATCAGTTTTTTCAATCTTTGCTTTCTTTGGTTTTGTATTCTGGCCGCACGCCATCAATGCTGCAGTGAAAAGAGATGATAAGATCATTAAATGTTTAAGAGGCCAGGCCGGGAACACTTTTTTCATTTTTACACAATTTGATGTTGCTTCTCTTGCCTTGTTCGGCCTTACTAAGTTACTGCGAAAAGGCCTGCTGACACATCATGCTATCCAATTTTACAAATATGTTTTGTTTCAGTCAACCCGGAGTCATGACACGGATGAATGATTAGGCAGATCCCTTTGAGACATAAACACTAAGAAATATTAAAACGGTTTGGCATATTGCGCCGGCTTGCCTGGGCCGGGTAATGTTTTTAAAATAAACTCCCGCAGATCGTTCGTACTGGTTTCAAGGTCCGGCTTGCGCAAATACATCATATGCCCGCTGCGGTAACCTTTAAAACTTAAACGACTTTTCATTTTACCAGCCGGGTCCAGTTGCCACATATTATACTTGGCATTGAAATAATCACAGGCACCATCATAATAGCCGCTTTGTACCATTACATGCATAAATGGATTCTCTGCCATAGCGAGACGAAGATTTTCACCTGTACGGTCGCCCGTACGATCCCAGGGAGATACAGGTCCGAACATATAATACTTAAGATCGGTCTTGTAGTTCAGTTCATCACGCAGGTAAATATTCATAGCAGGAGAGAAAGCATGGTTCCATGCAATCAGCTCTGCATTATATTCTACTGTATCACCGGCATCCTGTTTATCAATACCAAGATAACGACTGTCTAATCTCCCCACACTATATCCTTTATCACGCAATAATTCTTTCCAGAAAAATTGCGCAGGAATAAACAAGTTACGTTGCAGAATTATTTTTTCATTCAGCCCCGAATACCGGCTCATCTTTGCAGCAATGGCTTTACGTTTATCATCTTCAATAGAACCACCGCGGGTTAAGGCCGGTATCAATTCATTGATCGTAAATTCTTCTACTTCAGGCAATACATCGGTGAGATCTTTTTTTTGCAGATCAGGAGGTAACATTTTATGATACCAGGCAGTAGCGGCATAATAGGGTAATCGTGAAGCCATATCTACCGGTCCTGTTCTTTCTACTCCTAAAATAGTTGGTGATACCAGCACCACGCCATTTAAAAACATCCATTGGCGATTCTGCAATTCCAGTGCAAGACCCGATACACGGTTAGTGCCATAGCTTTCGCCGATCAAATATTTGGGTGATGCCCAGCGACCGTAACGGCTCACAAAAGTGCTGAGCCATTCAGCTAAATATTTGATATCTGCATTCACACCAAAAAATTTTGAAGGAGCTGCATTGCCGGTAATGCGTGAGTAACCGGTATTCACCGGGTCTACATAAACAATATCAGCCATGTCCACAAGCGAATGCGGATTTTCTTTTACACCATAGGGCTGTACAGGATAACCTTCATCATCTATATTCACGAGTCTCGGCCCGGTATAGCCCATCTCCATCCATACGGAAGAAGTGCCGGGACCTCCATTAAAAGAAATGATCAACGGTCTTGTGCTGCGGTCTTTAATATCCGTACGTTCATAGTAGGTAAAGAATACGCCAGCTATCACTTTACCCGAATCACCGTACACCGGCAATGTGCCGGCAATTGCTTTATAAGGAACCTTCATGCCTTTTACTGTTACGGTATGTTCGGTAGTTACAGTTTGATCGGGATTTAATAGTTGCCCGGTTTGAGCAACCGGGTAATGCGCAATAAATAAAACAAACAAAAAAAGAATAAATAATTTTCTCATAGCCGTTTTGATTTGGATACCGAATATAAGAAATGGAGAGGAGATAAAAGCCCCGTTGTCCTTCGTGTTCACTTCAGCTAAAGATATTTAGTGAAGTTTTTAAAAAAAATATATCCCTAAGTTTGTATCCAATAGCAATAATGAATGGGGGCGGCGAGTTTACATAAAAAGTATCCGGCAAACCAAAAAAGACCTCCTGATATTTCATCAGTGATTGCCGTATTGGATTATTTCTATCCTTTAAGTGAGGGTGTAAAAGATTATTTCGCAAAGCATAGCTATTCCTGTTCGTTCCGTAAAGGGAAATTATTGTTGAAAGCGGGCGAGATATGCGAATATATTTATTTTATAAAAAAGGGAGCCGTTCGCGGATTCATTACAGAAGGAAAAAAAGATATTACAACATGGATCACAGCTGAAAATGAAGTGGTCAGTTCTATATCGGCTCTTGATGTAAGAGTGCCTGCAGTGGAAAACATGCAGGCCATTGAAAATTGTGAGCTGCTTGCATTAACATATGATGATTATCAAAACTTATATATTAAGTTCCCCGAATTCAATATTGTTGCCAGGAAGGTTTTGCAAAAGTATTACCAGGATGCAGAGGGACGTGCCTTTATTGCAAGACTTACCAAGGCGGAAAATAAATACCGGCTGTTTGTAACAAGATATGGTCACCTGGCCAACCGGATTCCATTAAAATATATAGCATCCTTTCTTGGTATGACTCTTGAAACTTTAAGCCGGGTTAGAAAAAAAATTTCTTTAAAAAAGTGATTTATAAATCGCTGGTAAAGCTGCACCGTATAAGCCACCCGAAATCCTGAAAGCTATTCTCTGCACACACTTACCTGAAATAAATATTGACAATTGTCAAAAATTTCAAACATTGAATATTCCAAAGAAGAGCAGGTTTATGTCGCTATAAAAACCGTAAACCCTTTATGGGTAAGGGTTTAGAAGCCTTTGCATTTCTTTCGACTTCAATATTACCGGTATGTTATTCCATTTGCTGCTGTACGGTGATATTGATGAATCTATGTTACTTTATTATAATTGATTTCTGAGAGGAAGTCACGAACCACTAACTCTCCGATGAATATATAAGATCCAGGCAAGATAAAAAGATTGAAACCATCCTCTTTTTTAATTCTGCCTGGATTTTTTTGCCTGTCAATAACAAACTCACAGAAAGCTGCGCCAATCAGAAATCAAGCCTGCTCCTTAAACATGATTAAAATAAGAATATAGGTAAGCACAGCTAATAAGATACCCCACGAAAAAAAATAGTATGCTACTTTCAGCAATTTATATTTGATCGACAACAGCCTGCCATAAAAATATAGCTCCTTGATGAAGGCATCAATTTTCCGGGTATCATCCAGCATCGTTGAGTTGATCTGTGACCGATATTCATCCAGGGTAAGTTCAATACATTTCTTATAATGAAGGATATTGTTTTCTGCTTCTTCATTTTTTGCCCTGGTAAACTCCGGTCTTACAGATTGAACGGAAAAGAAAAGAGAAAGAACATTTGAAAACATCAGGATGGATGCAAAAAGCCAGCTATAGGCAATAGTTGTAATAACCTTGCTGATCAATGTAACGCTTAGTGTAAGAAAAACCGAGTTGACCACCAGCATGATCCTGGCCTTCCGGTCGGCGTCGCCAATCAATCTTATATAGTTGCTTGAAGTTTCTTTTAAAATGAGATCTGTTTTGATCCTCTTCTTTTTTTCTTCTTTCATGGCGCCGGGGTTTAATTCTTAAGCATAAGATACAAAATTCAATCCAGGTAAGCCAATGGCGGGCACCAGCCTGTCGACCTGAACTGTAATTCCGGCCATCCCGCTTAAACTATCTTTGCGCTGTTATCACAAATGTGTAAATCAACAGCAATTATAAAATTGGTATCATGAAAAATATTTTCTTATTTCTCTTTCTGAATTTAACCGGTGTAGTATTATATGGACAGGGCAGCAACCCGGATGACTACCAGCGAAAAGCGATTACTTCGTTAATTGATCAGTATTCGGAAGCCCGGGAAAAAAGCGATACAATATTGCTTAAAAAAATTCTCACCACTGATGTGGACCAGTTGGTTTCGACCGGTGAATGGCGTATTGGTATAAGTGCTGCGGTGCAGGGCATGTTGAAGAGTTCCGCAACCAGCCCGGGTACCCGGACGCTCCGGGTTGAAAATATAAGGATGTTCAACCCCGTCACTGCTATCGTTGACTGCAGGTATGAAATACAAAATACAGATGGCAGCATGCGAAAAATGTGGAGTACTTTTCTTGTTGTCGCTGTTAATGAAACATGGAAAATAAGTGCGATCCGGAATATGCAGCTTTCGATCCCATAACACCATCATTGTTTATTGAAAATGTTATTTATGAAAATAGGCATTGCCGCTGACCACGGAGGATTTGAATTAAAGAATATTTTACATTCCTATCTTTCTGCATCAAACTACGAAGTAGTTGATTTTGGTGCGCATGAAAAAAATGACCTGGATGATTACCCTGATATGGTTATTCCATTAGCCAAAGCTGTTGCCGGCAGGGAAGTGGAAAGAGGCATTGCAATCTGTGGCAGCGGTGTTGGCGCAGCTATTGCAGCAAATAAAATTGCCGGCGTAAGAGCCTCTTTGGTCAATGATCATTTTTCTGCCCACCAGGGTGTGGAAGATGATGATATGAATCTGCTATGCCTGGGTGGACGTATCACGGGCGTTGCTGTTGCAAAAGAATTGGCAACAACTTTTTTGACAGCTGAATTTTCAGGAGGTGAAAAATATATTCGGCGGCTTAATAAAATAATTGCGCTGGAAAAAACAAATAGTTAATGCTTTTGCAAAATAGGATATAATTTGTGGCATACAATAGTAAAGATCAGCCAGTATATTTTATAAAAGGAATAACTAATCAATTATGGCAACTGGTAAGTTTCGTTTGGGAATGATCGGACTTGGAACAATGGGACGCAATTTATTATTGAACCTGGCAGATCATGGTTTTGATGTGGCCGGCCACGATAAGGATCCTAATAAAATAACATTACTTGAAAAAGAAGGAGCAGGTAAAAATGTGAAAGGCTTTTTATCGGTAAAAGATCTCATTGAAAGCCTCGAAGTACCCCGGGTAATTATATTATTAGTACCGGCAGGAAAAATAGTGGACGCAGTGATCAATGAACTGCATCCATTACTTTCTAAAGGAGATATCATTATTGATGCCGGCAATTCGCATTTCACGGACACCACAGAAAGAGTTATCCGCCTGGAAAAATCGGGATTGCATTTTTTTGGAATGGGTATTTCCGGGGGAGAGGAAGGCGCAAGAAAGGGGCCAAGCATGATGCCTGGTGGTGATATAACGGCCTACACTTATTTGCAACCCGTATTCGAAGCGATCGCTGCCAGGGTAAACGGCGAACCTTGTGTTGCCTATATAGGGCCCGGCGCATCGGGACATTTTGTAAAAATGGTTCACAATGGAATTGAATATGCACTGATGCAATTGATCGCTGATACCTATATGGTATTAAAAAACTACCTGCAATTGAATAATGAAAAGATCGCTATGATCTTTGCAAAATGGAACAAAGGCAGGTTGCAATCCTACCTCCTAGAAATTACAGCAACCATTTTTGCTTACAAAAATCCGGATGGCACTTACCTGGTTGACGAGATAAAGGACGAAGCCAAATCAAAAGGAACCGGTAAATGGACCACACAGATCTCCACTGATCTAGAATTACCTATTCATACCATCGATCTAGCTGTTGCAATGCGGGATCTCTCAAAATATAAATCGTTAAGAGAAAAAACAGCCATTACTTACCCCCCAAAAAATAAACTATCATCAGTTGATGGTGAAGTATGGATCAATAAACTGGAAGATGCCTATTATTTTTCCATGATCATTATCTATGCGCAAGGGATGCACTTATTATCCAAAGCTTCTGCTGTGTATGCATATAATTTAAAGCCGGATGAGATCTCAAAGATCTGGCGGGGCGGTTGTATCATCAGGGCAGCCTTGCTGGAAAATATGTACCAGGCTTATCGATCCAATCCACAGCTGGAACATTTGTTGCTGGATAACGATATCCGGGCATTAATAAAATCAAGTGTCGACAGCGCACGTGAAGTAGTAGTAAAATTGACGGAGGAAGCCATTTCAATTCCTGCGTACACGAGTGCTCTCAGTTATTTTGATGCGATAAGAACCGGCAGTATGCCATCAAACCTGATACAGGCACAAAGAGATTTATTTGGAGCACATACTTATGAGTTGATCGGTAAAGAAGGAGTATTTCATACAGATTGGATAAAACCTGTTGCTTAACAAAAATAATGGTAATAAAAAAGAATAGAAGCGGGGTACAAAAGAACAATTCATACAAAATAAAATAACAACATTTGAAAGCGATCAAATCTCAACCAACAATATTTATTATTTATGGCGCTACCGGTGACCTGTGCTGGCGAAAATTAATACCTGCTCTTTATAATCTTTTTTTGGACGATTGGATGCCTGAAAAATTCTGTATCGTTGGAACCGGTCGGTCAAAACTCAGTAACGATGAGTTCAGCGCCAAAATGCTGTATGGCGTAAATGAGTTTTCACGAAGTGGTAAAGCGGCAAATGATAAATGGAAAGAATTTGCCGGCCACCTGGTTTATGAACCTGCCGACTTCAATAATTATGAAACATATGATGCATTTTGCAAACATATAGATGAAAAAGAAAAAGAATGGGGCGTCAAGCCCTACATGATACATTATCTCGCTGTGGCGCCTTCACTGTTCCCGGTTATTGCAGCTAATATTGCAAAAAAGAATCTGTCTGAGCATAGAGAGCATACCCGGATCGTAATTGAAAAACCATTTGGTCACGATCTTGAATCTGCAAAGGCATTAAATAAATTACTGAATGAAAACTACCGGGAAGAGCAGATCTATCGCATTGATCATTACCTCGGCAAAGAAACCGTACAAAATATTTTAGCCTTTCGCTTTGCTAATGCCATCCTGGAACCTTTATGGAACAGGAATTATATTCAGCATGTGCAGATCTCTGTTACAGAGCAATTGGGTGTGGAAGGCCGTGGTGAATACTATGAGTCATCCGGTGCTTTGAGAGATATGATTCAGAATCATATCCTCCAGTTGCTTTGCCTGGTCGCTATGGAACCCCCTAATAATTTTAATGCTGCGGAAATACATAGCCGTAAAGTTGATATCCTTCATGCCATGCGAAGATTTGATCCCGACCATGTTCGTAAATTAATAGTACGTGGTCAGTATGGTCCCGGCTGGATGCAGGGAAAAGAAGTGCCGGGGTACAGGGAAGAAACGAATGTAAACCCACATTCGGGCACAGAAACTTTTGCTGCTATCAAATTTTTTATAGACAACTGGCGCTGGCAGGATGTTCCCTTCTATGTAAGAACAGGCAAAAGATTGCACCAGTCTTCTTCAATTATTTTCATACAGTTCAAAGATCAGCCGCATTTTATTTTTCCACAGGAAGCAATTGAAAGCTGGCAACAAAACCGGTTGATCATAAGTATACAACCGGAAATGAGTATTCACCTGCAGGTACAGGGTAAAAGACCCGGGCTGGATATGCTGTTGAATACAGTGGATATGGTGTTTGATTACAAATCCGCTTATACGAGTTATACACCTGAAGCCTACGAGACATTGTTGTTGGATATCATGCAGGGCGATCAAACATTATTTATGCGTGGCGACCAGGTAGAAGCGGCCTGGGATCTTTTAATGCCAGTAATCAATGCCTGGGAAAATAAACCTTCGGTAAACTTTCCAAACTATTCAGCTGATTCATGGGGCCCTGAACTGGCGGAAGCTTTGATTGCCGCTGATGGATTTCACTGGTACACATTACCGGTTAACGGGAAAAAATAGATGATGCAAATACATGTTTTTAATACACCGAGTGAAACAATCAAAGCCCTGGCGGATTTTTTTATTGACACAGCTAACAAGGCCATTAAAAAAAATGGTGAATGCAGCGTGGTGTTATCAGGCGGCAACTCGCCAAAAGAATTATATGAATTGCTGACCACACCGGTCTATAAAAACAAAACAGACTGGACAAAATTTTGGTTTTTTTTTGGTGACGAACGTTATGTCCCCTTTACTGACAAAGACAACAATGGGCGGATGACCAAACAAGCTCTTTTTGATTCATTGAATATTGATACTACAAAAATAGTTTATATCAACACTGGTTTGTCTCCTGACGCTGCTGCTGCTGATTATGAAAAAAAAATTATAACACATTTTGGTGATAAGCCAGTTCACTTCGATCTCATTTTATTGGGACTCGGAGATAACGCCCATACAGCTTCTTTATTTCCACATACAAATGTGTTACAAGAAAAGAAGGCTTTAATGCGTGCAGTGTATGTGGATGAATTAAATAGTTATCGCATTACCATGACCGCACCACTGATCAACAAAGCACATGAAATTGCTTTTTTAGTGTATGGAGCTGCTAAAGCAGGAGCAGTTTATCATGTACTAAAAGGAAAAAAAAGTATCGAAGACTACCCGGCGCAGTTGATCGGTGCAGCGGGTGAACCGGTGCATTGGTTTTTAGATAAAGCCGCAGCGGAAGGGATTACGGACTTATTTTAAAATACTTCAGCAACCCTTTATACAGGACGATCTGTAAATAAAAAATCAAATTGTTATTTTAAGCCACGGTTATATAGTTATATTACAGATCAAACAGGACTTGTTCTTATCAAAAAGATCAATAATTATTCTGCTATGAATTCCCTCAACCAAAACCGTCTTGTCTCCATTGATATTTTGCGGGCACTAACCATGACGCTTATGATCTTTGTAAATGATCTGTGGTCATTGACCGGCATCCCCGGATGGTTGGAGCATACTGCGGCTGCTGAGGATGGAATGGGTCTTGCAGATACTGTCTTTCCCGCTTTTCTTTTCTTAACCGGGATGTCAATTCCGCTCGCAATTAATTACCGCAGAAGCAAAGGAGATGGGAATGAAAAAATCGTTGTTCATATTCTGCTCCGGACCGTAGCATTATTGGTGATGGGTCTTTATTTAGTTAACGGGGAATATATTAATGAAGCGGCCACAGGCATGAAAAGAGTAGTATGGAACAGCATCTGCTGCACCTGTTTTATTTTATTATGGAATCAATGGCCGGTCACAGCGAACAAATGGATATTGCGTATAATAAAGGTGATCGCTATTCTTGTATTGCTTGTTCTTGCCTGGGTGTACCGGGGAGGCGAAGACGGAAAGATCTATGGTTTTACTACACATTGGTGGGGTATCCTGGGTTTGATCGGCTGGGCTTATTTTGTAAGCGCCCTGGTCTTTACATTCGCCGGTAAGAATTTTATCATTCTTACCCTTGCATGGTTGTTGTTTATTTTTTTATGTATTGCAAGCCATGCAGCGTGGCTGCCCGCCGATGGTTGGTTGAAAACGATCATCTCTCCGTTAGGTGACGGATCAATGCCTGCCTTTGTGATGGGAGGTATCTTAACCACCCTGATCTTTTTGCATTTCCGAAACAGGCATGAATACAAAAAGCTTTTCGGGTTTCTTTTTCTGTTTGCTTTATTACTGCTGGCTGCCGGCTTTTACACCCGTACATTCTGGGGCATCTCCAAGATAAGAGCCACATCCGCATGGGTATTAATTTGCAGCGGCATCACTATTATTATTTTTCTGATTGTTTATTGGCTTGTTGATCTTAAATCAAAATCAAATTGGTTTACGATCATAAAACCTGCCGGAACAAATACATTAGTTTGTTACCTGTTGCCTTATTATGCTTATGCTATCGTGGTGCTGTCAGGTCTTTCTTTACCGGCCGTGTTACTTACCGGCGCTATCGGCCTGGTTAAATCAATCGTTTTTTCGTTGCTGATCGTAGTGATTGCAGGCTGGCTGGGCAAAGCAGGGATCAGGATGAGGTTATAGATCTTGCTAACAGCAAAAATACCGCGAACGGATCTGTGCCAACCTGTGAATGTACAAGCCTGGGAAGCATAGCAAGATTCCTAAGTTCATCTAAGTTCAGGGCAGATAACTTTGGGTTACTAACAAAAAATGTTTTTATGAAAAAAACGATCCTTGGTTTTTTTGCTCTTTCTTTTTTTTATAACCCTGGCTCACGGCAACCCAATGCCGATGAGATGATGATCTTAAAGGAGCTGAACGCAAAATTCATACACAACTTTGTTACGAATGATACAGTAAGGCATAGTAAGATCATCCACAAAGATTTTGTGTGCATTACGCCATCAGGACAATATGTTAACCGGAAAGATTACATGATTGCATGGCTTCATGGATTTGATGGCTTTACTTATTGGGATTACCGGGATGAAAGAATAAATATTTTTGGTAATACGGCCCTGGTTCATGCAACAAATAAATATGTGATGATACGGGATGGCAAAGAAAGCACCGGCATGTCTATGTACACAGATACCTATATAAAGGAAAATGGCGAATGGAAATGTGTGCAGGCGCAGCTATCAAAACTGGCTCCCGAATTTTATCCCGGTGATGAGACGATCGTGAGAAAGTATGATTACAGGAAATAGAATGATAGATGGGTTTGTATCAAAGAGACAAATCTGTGTCAACAGCAAATGGAGTTGTTAAGCCGCATTAATTATTTCAACAGAAGGGCAACAGCTGTCCAGTCATGATCACCGAGACCACTTGCAATGCCTTCATTGAATCTTTGCTGCAGTAATTGTCCAACCGGCATGTCGGCATTTACTTCACGTGATTGTTCCATTATCAGGTTTACGTCTTTCAATCCAAGCTTGAGTGTAAAACCTGCGGGCTGATACATTTCTTTTAAAAGAATGTTGCTGTAATTGATATAAACAGGCGCAGCAAAAAGGCTTTGTGTAAGCATGTTCATCCATGCAGTTGCATCAATGCCGCTTTTCTTTGCAAGATGAATGGCTTCTGCCATTGATTCAATGGCCGAGACAATAAGAGAATTACTGCAGAGCTTTGCCACATTTGCTGCAGCAGGATCATTACCAAATTCCCAAATGCCCGCACCACCGGCATCCTGCAGCAAGGGCTTTATCTTATCCAGAATTGGCTTTTCTCCCGCTACCAGAAAATTTAATTTTCCTGCGCGGGCTGCTTCGGGTCGCCCCATTACAGGAGCAGCAATATAATAACTGTTGTTTTGTTTATGAATTGCTGCAAGCTGTGATGCTGTTGCAGGTAAAATGGTGCTCATACAAATATGAATACCGCCTGCTTTCAAATTTTGTGCAAGACCCTCATTGCCTTTTGTGATATGATTCAATGCTGCATCATCAGATAACATACTGAAAACAACATCACAATTTGAAGCAATTTCTTTTATGCTGCTGCAAAGACCAGCGCCTTTATCAACAAGCGGTTGCGTTTTTGACAGGGTGCGGTTATAAACAAAAAGTTGTTGTTGCTTATTCAAAATATTTTCTGCGATGGGGGTTCCCAGGTTGCCAAGACCAATAAAACCGATTTGCATAATTTTATTTTTAGTGTAAATGAAAAAACGAATGATAAAATTAAATAGAATACATGGATAGTATCGTGGTACCTGCTGGCCCCTTTTTACTGCTTTCTTTACTTTGTCTTGAATCCGCTCCCTTAATTGTTATGTTTGTGGCGGCAACCCTGGCTGACCGGGAGCAATTAAAAATCTTTTATTCCTAAAACATAAGCAATGAAAAGAAATTATAAAAGCCGGTTGATCATTTTAGTTTTATCTCTCACGCTGTCTTATTTCTCCGCGGCACAGGCAAAACTGGATAGCATTTTACCTGTAAGGGGACTTTGTATTGCTGCACCAAGACCTGCGGGTGTAGATGCATTTATTAAATTTATTTCCGATGAACTGGCGCCGAGAAAAGTAAATACACTTATACTTCGGGTAGATTTTAATTATCAGTACACAAGTCATCCTGAACTAAGAGACAGCATAGCGCTTTCTAAGATGGATGTAAAAAAAATAGTTGAGGTATGTAAGAAAAATAACATCCGGCTCATGCCTCAAATAAATTTACTGGGTCATCAATCCTGGGCGAGTACCACGAATAAGCTGTTGCAGGCTTACCCTCAATTTGATGAAACCCCGCATGTAAAAATGCCTGAAAAATACGTATGGCCAAATCCGGATGGCCTGTATTGCAAAAGTTATTGCCCGCTTCATCCCGAGGTTCATAAAATAGTTTTTGATATGGTAAATGAGATCTGTGATGTGTTTGAAGCGAATGCTTTTCATGCAGGGATGGACGAAGTTTTTTATCTCGGTGATGATAAATGTCCGCGTTGCCAGGGAAGAGATAAAGCAGAATTATTTGCAGGTGAAGTAAGAACGATCCGGGATCACCTTGCAAACACAAACAGGGAGCTTTGGATATGGGGAGACAGGTTGCTGGATGGAAAAACGACAGGGTATGGAATGTGGGAAGCCAGTTATAATAATACGTACCGGGCTATTGATATGATACCAAAAGATGTAATAATATGTGACTGGCATTATGAACGGGCAGATAAATCGGCTGTGTACTTTGCAATGAAAGGCCTGAGAGTGACGACCTGTCCATGGCGCAATCCCGCACTGGCAGTAAAGCAGGCAGTCGATATGGTAAACTTTCGCAGCGAAGCAACACCTGTGATGAAAGATAGATTCCAGGGAATGGTGCAAACGGTATGGTCGGGTGCTGAAAATTTTTTAAAGGAATACCAGGCAGCAAAGGAGGGTAAGAAAACAGAAGGATTTAGCCAATGGAATTGTTTTGATAAAATGTTTGAGAAAATAAATGAACTGGGTAAGTAAAGAAATCTATGCGAATGCATTAAACTCTTTAAGGGTTAATAGAACTTGCTGGCAGATATGTTATCAAATCCTGGTTTGCCTTAACAGGACATAACGGTATGCCAGGCTCTGACATTTGTGTTTTTCTTTGATTTTTAAATGAAACACTACCAATAATCAGGCATTTTTTTTGACAAGTTTCTTTTACCGATCTTGCATGTTGAAAAATAACCAGATGAAAAGATTTGTTCTATTAGGCGGCTTCCTTTTTACTTTTTTATCAGTTACTGCACAAAAAGAATTGGCCTCTAATTACCGGGCTTATTTGGTCAGGCAGGATGGGAATACTGTTGTTTTTACAATAGAAGTACAGAAAGAAGAGGGTGAAACTGTTTTATATATCATCAATGCGGATGAAAGAATAAAAATAAGTCCTGTAACAATTACAAAGGATTCAGTAAACTTTTCCATGCCGGTTTTTGAATCTTCCTTTGCTTCCAAAAGAAATCCGGATGGAACTTTAGAAGGAATATGGACAAAAGGAACAAGCAAAGATTTTCAGCACTGGAATTTTTTTGCAGATCCCCACCTTCCTTATCGTTTTGAAAAAAATCGCGGCCCTGCAAATAATAATATCAGCGGGAAATGGGATGTTACGATCACAAAGGCAAACGGAACTCCAAGAAAAGCAGTTGCGGAATTTGAACAGGATGACGATAAGCTAATGGGCAGTTTTATAACGCCAACAGGCGATTATCGCTATCTCGACGGGATTGTGACCGGCGATTCATTAATGCTATCAACCTTTGACGGAGCGCATGCCTATACCTTCTATGCAAATATTAAAAATGCAGAAAATATTTCCGGTGGTGTCTTCTTATCTGGTTATGATGGAAAAGAAACATGGACCGCTGTGAAAAATGAAAATGTAAAAGAGCCTGCACAAGAATCGCCAACAAGACTTAAGAAAGGAGAAGGCAAACTGAATTTTACTTTTAATGACCTGGATGGTAAACCGGTTTCGATAAATGATCAACGATTTAAAAATAAAGTTGTGGTCGTACAATTGATGGGCAGCTGGTGCCCGAATTGTATGGATGAAACAAAATTTCTCAGTGAGTTTTATGATGCTTACCGCAGCAAGGGTGTGGAGATCGTTTCACTGGCTTATGAATATTCAACAGACCGGGAACGTTCAGTAAAGAGTTTGCGAAAATTTCAGAAACTTTTTAATGTGCAATACCCTATGCTGATAACCGGTGTTACGGCAGGCGATGAACAGAAAACAGAAAAGACATTACCCCAGATAACCCCTATACAGTCATTTCCTACCAGTATTTTTCTGGATAGAAAAGGAAACGTAAGAGATATTCATCCCGTGTTTTATGGTCCGGGAACAAAAAAATACTTTGAAGTGTACAAGAAGGTTTTTACGGAAATAGTCGATGACTTATTGAAAGAAAAATAAAGCTCCAAGGCTCCTAAAACTATTTTCCTTTGTATACAAGTCTGTAGTTATCACTCTTCCGGGTCAATATCAAAATAAACCTCTTCAAATCCACTGAATTTCAGCTAAATCATGCGTGGTAGCAGTTTTACTATTGTATCCTTCCGTATCGGGTATTAGTTTAGCGCTGTATTTCATCGGAAATCTTCTTCGCTTGCAAACCAGTAATTAAAATTTTTTCGTGTGAGAAACACGAATATTTCGCACTGGTTTTCCCTATAGTATCCAAAGTCTTTATATCCATTCCTGTGATAGCCGAAAATTTAATCAACCCTTATGAAAAAGGTCCTGTTCCTTGTATGGTTAGGTGTTTTTTCTTTCGATCGGCTTCACGCCCAGGCTTCGTGCACTGCTATAACCTATACTGTTGATCTTTCAGCCTCCATTGATACGTCTGTTGTTATTCAATCTACGCGAAACGGTGATTGTTGCGGTGGTACCAATTGTATTCGATTCAATATAACCATGAACCCCGCGTGCAGCTATGTAAATTTTACCGTAGAAAACCCGGCACCTCCGGGAAATGCAGCCTATTACCAGGTGAATTGCGGACCTCCAACTTCATTGGGAACTCCCATTTGTGTCGTAGGACAAAGTTTTATAACAATTACTTTTTGTAAACCCGGAAATGATAACCCGATCTATACGATCACTGCTGCAGGAGCTATTAAAGCTTCGGATGATATAACTGTTCGTGAAGGATGTACCGGTGCAATGAGTGTTAGCGGATTAATTCTTTCAACAATAAACTGGACCTCGGTTTACCCCGGTGTGCAGGGTAGTTATGATTCTTATTTAAGTTGTACGTCGGGTTGTTCAGGCACAACTGTTACACCACAACAAGGTGCACCCGCTTATATCGATTATATGGTTAGTGGTAATCGTTTATGCGGACCGGTTGTTAGTGATACGGTTCGTGTTTATACAACGCCCCAGATAGCCACAGCAATTACGCCAAATAACATTACAATATGTGCAGGTGACTTTACAACACTCACGGCAACAGCATCAGGTGGTGATGCTCCATATAATTTTATTTGGAGCAACGGCCAGCCAGGTCAATCTATCAGTGTTAACAGCGGGGGAACTTACTCGGTAGCTGTTACTGATATTCATAATTGCCTTCCTGCCATAAGCACCGCAACAGTAGTAGTTGCTCCTGTGCCGACGGCTCCGTCAGTAACAAGCAATTCTCCTGTTTGCGCAGGCAGCACATTAAATTTATTTGCATCAACAGTGCCGGGAGCTATTTATAGCTGGACCGGGCCAAATGGTTTCATTTCATCAAATCAAAATCCGGTTATAAATAATGTGACTGCCGCTAATGCAGGTTCTTATTCAGTAGTTGTAACTGTTGGACAATGCACCAGCCTTGCAGCAAGCACTTCAGTTGTGATCAACGCAATTCCGGCGCCTCCGCTTGCATCAACTAATTCGCCTCTTTGTGAAGGAATGAATTTAAATCTGAGTGCATCTTTAATTTCAGCAGCTACTTATAGCTGGACAGGGCCAAATGGTTTCATTTCATCAAATCAAAATCCGGTTATAAATAATGTCGGGGTAATCAATGCAGGAATATACACCGTAACAGCAACCGTAAATGGATGCACAAGCACTCCTTCATCTGCAACTGTTGTTGTTAATGCGCTTCCTGCTGCTCCTGTTGTTTCAGGTAATAGTTCATTATGCGCGGGCAGTTCAATAAACTTATCGGCCGGAACGATTAACGGGGCATCTTATTCATGGAACGGTCCGAACGGATTTACTTCCGCATCACAAAATCCGGTGGTATCCAATGCAGGTATAAATAACTCAGGCGTGTACTCAGTTACTGCGACAGTCAATGGCTGTACAGGTGCAGCCGGTACATTACAAGTAACCGTTAACCCTATTCCGTCACCACCGGTTGCTGCATCTAACAGCTCGTTATGTGCGGGTTCGACTTTAAGCTTGTCAGCATCTGCAATAGCAGGATCTTCTTATTCATGGACAGGTCCAAATGGTTTTACTTCAGCAACTCAAAATAATATTATTGCAGGCGTTACCAGTACAAATGCAGGGTTCTATTATGTAACAGCAACGGTGAATGGTTGTACAAGTGCGTCAGCAAGCACGATGGTAGTAATTGAGCAACCCGCTATCGTAAATGCAGGTACTAATCAAACCGTTTGTAGCCTGGCCGGATTTGTAAATCTGAATGGAAGTTTGAGTGCAGGGCATGGCGGAATTTGGAGTAGTAACGGAAGCGGCAGTTTTTCACCTGCGAATTCAAATTTGAATGCAACGTATTATCCATCTGCAGCAGATATTTCAACGGGTAACGTAACATTAACGTTGACCTCTGCAAATAATGGATCTTGTCCTGCTTCATCTTCATCAACGCTAATTTCATTCACCACGTCTCCGTCGGTGAATGCAGGCAACACTCAAATTATTTGTGCAGGAACAGCATTAAACTTATCTGCATCAACAGTGCCGGGAGCTATTTATAGCTGGACCGGGCCGAATGGTTATACTTCATCTCAACAGAACCCGGTAATAAATAATGTAACCGCAGCTAATGCCGGTTCTTATTCAGTAGTTGTAACTGTTGGACAATGTACCAGCATTACATCAAGCACTTCAGTTGTGATCAATGCAATACCGTCATCACCGCTTGCGTCGACTAATTCGCCCCTTTGTGCAGGAATGAATTTAAGTCTGAATGCGTCGTTTATTTCAGGGGCCACTTATAGTTGGTCAGGACCCAATAATTTCAGTTCATCAAATCAAAATGCAGCTATAAATAATGCCGGAGTGATCAATGCAGGAACCTATACAGTTACTGCTACAGTAAATGGATGCACCAGCACGCCTTCATCTGCAACCGTTGTTGTTAATGCGCTTCCTGCGGCTCCTGTTGTTTCAGGTAATAGTCCTTTATGTGCCGGCAGTTCTATAAACTTATCGGCCGGAACGATTAACAGTGCATCCTATTCATGGTTGGGGCCAAATGGATTTACTGCTGCATCACAAAATCCTGCAATACCAAATGCAGGTGTAAATAATTCTGGTATGTACTCAGTTGCCGCAACAGTCAATGGATGTACAGGTGCAGCCGGTACCTTACAAGTAACCGTCAACCCGATTCCGTCATCCCCGGTTGTTACGTCGAATAGTCCATTGTGTACAGGTTCAACCTTAAATTTATCCGCATCCGCAATAGCAGGAGCTTCTTATTCATGGACAGGTCCAAACGGTTATATTTCATCAACTCAAAATAATTCATTGACAGGGACTGTTAATACAAATTCAGGTTTATATTCTGTAACAGTAAAGGTTAATGGTTGTGCCAGTTTACCTGCAAGCACAATGGTAGTAATTGACAAGCCTGCACTGGTAAATGCCGGGAACAATCAAACCATTTGCAGCCTGGACAAATTTGCAAATCTGAATGGAAATGTATCAAATGCAGGGAACAGCGGTGTTTGGAGCAGTAATGGAAGCGGCAATTTTTCACCGGCAAATTCAATTTTGAATGCAAGCTATTATCCATCTGCAACAGATATTTCAGCTGGTAGTATTAGATTAACGCTGACTTCTACTAATAATGGAGCGTGCCCGGCTTCATCTTCATCAACCGTGATTTCATTTGCACCGGCTCCATCAGTGAATGCCGGTAACAATCAAATTGTATGTGCTAATAATGCAGCTATCCAATTAAGCTGGAAATCAAACAATACTCA
>Ga0105249_10000888_pt1 | contig 26478 bp, 15 predicted proteins | sample KBSS44metaG_FD_81522 | JGI IMG/M metagenome (GOLD analysis project Ga0105249, IMG submission 81522) | Switchgrass rhizosphere microbial communities from Kellogg Biological Station, Michigan, USA - KBS S4-4 metaG | ecosystem: Host-associated > Plants > Roots > Rhizosphere > Soil | place...
ACGTCGGTTCTTCACCGAGTTCGGCACGGTCACGGATAGCGCCTGGTCCAGGCTGCAGCGCGCGTCACTGCTCGCCACCCGCAATGCGACGCCGGCGACAGGACGCTACCCGCTCGTCGTCGGCCAGCTTCGAAGCCTGTCGACGACGGTCACCAACGAGTATCTCGCGAGCCACGGCTACGTGATCGCGATGGTGGACGGCGTGAGCCCGGACATTCCGGACCCGGGCGCAGGTCTGGAGCTCGCGCTCCGCGACATGGAATTCATCGTCCCCGCGATGAGGAAGCTCCCGTTCGTCGACCCCACGAAGCTCGCCGCGTTAGGCTTCAGCGGCTCGGGCTTCTCCCAGATCCTGTTTGCCATGCGGCACCCCGACGTCGACGCCGTCTCCGATCTCGAGAGCGCGATCTTCGATGATGGCGTGTTCTGGCCGCTGTCCGGCGGCTGGGGCTACAGCGTCACCGCGATGCGGGTGCCGTTCCTCCACATGTACAGCGTTCCGTTGTCGAAGCGGGAGAACCGCTTCGCGGAATTCGAGGCGATGCGGTATTCCAATCGCCATCACTATCTCGTGGACGCGCCCGGCATCCATCACTGGGACTTCGCGACGGAGGGGATGGCGGCCAGCACCGTGTTGGGCATGCGCGGCGCCAACGCAACGCGCTTGCGCCAGGCGTTCGAGACGACGAACCGGTATCTGCTCGCGTTCTTCAACGGATACGTCAAGCGCGACGCGGCCGAGCTCGCGTTTCTGCGACGGGATCCGGCGGCGAATGGAGCGCCTGCCGGGCTGGCGACAATCCGCGAGCTCGCGGCAGTCGAGCCGGCCCCAACGGTCCAGGCGTTTCAGGACATGATCGCAACGCAGGGAGTGCAGGCCGCGCTGGCCACCTTCGACGCCGCCCGCACCCGCGATCCCGAAGCGCCGCTCTTCCAGGAGGCGCGGTTGAACCAGGTCGCGTACCGGTTGCTGCGGAACAGCAGGCAATCCGACGCGATCGTCGTCTTCCGAAAGATCGTGGAGCTCTATCCGGGCTCCTCGAACGCGCACGACTCACTGGCCGAGGCGTTGGAGGGGGCGGGCGAAAAGGCCGAGGCGGTGTCGGTGTCGCGGAAGGGCCTGGAGGTGCTGGAGCGGGAGCAGTTGCCGGACGCGCGCCGGCAGCAAATGAGGGAGGTGCTGGAAGGACGGCTGAGGCGGTTGGCGCCCTAACCTGTCGTCATTCCGAGCGGAGGCCGCAGGCCGAAGGCGAGGAATCGCCATCGTCCCCGACCGGGAGGTCCCTCTACCGGGATGACTGCGATTCCTCGCCTCCGGCCTGTGGCCTCCGCTCGGAATGACAATCGTCTGGCGATTCCTCGCCTCCGGCCTGCGGCCTCCGCTCGGAATGACAGGGCATACAAACCTTTCCGACCTCTAGCCCGTCTAAAGGAGCATGACCGACGCCAACGCGCCGTCACGCTCCGACATTCTCCAGGGCACCCTGGAGATGCTCACGCTCAAGGCGCTGACCCTGCAGCCGATGCACGGCTGGGGCATCTCCATCCGGCTGCGCCAGATCTCCGGCGACGTCTTCGACGTCAACCAGGGATCGCTCTACCCGGCGCTCCAGCGCATGCTACGGCGCGGTTGGATCCGCGCCTACTACGCCGACAGCGAGAACAACCGCAAGGCGCGCTACTACGAGATCACCCGCGGCGGGCTGGCCCAGCTCGAGGTCCAGATGGCCGAGTGGGACCGGTCGTCGCGCGCGGTGAATCGAATCCTTCGGTTCGCGCCCCAGGGCGGCTGAGACCGACCCATGGCCTGGTATCACGCGCTTCACACGGCGTTCAACGCCCTCGCGCAACGACGCCGCGAGGAGCGCCAGATGGCCGACGAGATGCGCTTCCACCTCGAGATGGAGACCCGCTGGCTCATGAGTGAAAAAGGATTGCCCGAAGACGAGGCCAAATGGGCCGCACAGCGCGCCTTCGGCGGCGTGGAAGCACACAAGGACGCTGTCCGCGATGAGCGCGGGACCTCATGGCTCGAGGACCTCGTCCAGGACGCCCGCTTCGGGTTCCGCACGCTCCGGCGTCGTCCCGGATTCACCACCGTCGCATCGCTGACGCTCGCGCTCGGGATCGGCGCGAGCACCGCGCTCTTCGGCGTCGTGAAGGCCGTGCTCCTCACGCCGCTACCATATAGTCGTCCCGAAGGGATCGCGGTCCTCTGGAGCTCATGGACCGGCTTCGACCAGACGTGGCTCTCGTACGACGAATACGAGGAATGGAAGACGGACATTCCCGCATTCGCGAACGTCGGCCTGTTCAGCGATGGCGCCGTGAACCTCACCGCGGACGGCGAGTCCGAGCGCATTCGCACCGGATTCATCGATCGGGACATCCTGCCGATCCTCGGCGTGCAGCCGGCACTGGGTCGCAACTTCACGGCCGAGGAGGACATCCCGAACGGGCCGGCAGTGATCATCCTCGGGGACGACGTCTGGCGGAGCCGCTTCAGCGCGGACTCATCGGTCGTCGGTCGGACGATCCAGGTGAACGGGCGGGACAGAGTAGTCGTGGGCGTGATGCCGGCCGGTTTCAAGCTCCCGCTCGACTTCGGTGCCGACGGTCCGACACGACTCTGGGTGCCGTTAGGCACGAACGCCCAGGCCAGCGGCGCCATCGAAGGCCCGGGCTTCCAGCAGGGAGGAGGCAACCACGGCTTCTACTCGGCTGCACGTCTCAAGGCCGGTGCGACGCTCGCGCAGGCGAATGCGCAGCTCGCCGACCGCGTCGCCAAGCTCACGAAGGACGGCATGTATTCGAGCGATCGGCACTTCCGGGCATTCGCCGTCGGGGTCGAGCAGCAGGTGACGGGACGACTCAAACCGATCCTGCTCGTGGTGTTCGCCGCGGTCGGCTTCGTCCTGCTCATTGCGTGCGCGAACGTCGCCGGGCTGCTGCTCGTGCGCGGTGAGCAGCGTCGACGCGAGATGGCGGTGCGAGTGGCGCTTGGAGCCGGCGGCCGCCGTCTGTCTCGCCAGCTGCTGGCGGAGACGATCGTGCTCGCCGGTATCGGTGGCACGTTAGGCGTGGCGCTCGCGGCGCTTGGCGTCTGGGTTCTGCGGAATACCGCCCCTGCCGCGCTGCCGAGGGTGGCCGAGACGCGGCTGGATCCGCTCGTGCTGGGGTTTGCGCTGGGTGTGGCCGTGATCGCGGCGATCATCGCCGGCCTGCTGCCCGCGATGCAGGCAACGTCGGTGACGCCGCAGACCGAGTTGCGCGAAGGCGGCCGCTCGGCGACCAGCGGCCCCGGACGACTCCGGTGGCGCCAGACGCTCGTCGCGGCGGAAGTCGCGCTCGCGGTCGTGCTGGTCGTGGGTGCCGGCCTGATGATCCGGAGCGTCGTGAACCTGTTTGCGATCGACGCCGGCATCCGCCCCGATGGCGTGCTGACCATGCGTCTCTCGACCCCGGCGGCGTGGTATCCCGATTCGATTCGCGTGACGGCGTTCCACGACGAGCTCAGACGCCGCGTGGCGGCGATCCCCGGAGTCTCGGCCGTCGGGTTCGTGCGGAACCTTCCGCTCGCCAACGAGATGGGCGATTGGGGCCTGCAGGTCGAGGGCTACACCCCGCCGCCTAACCAGGGGACGCCGGGCGACTGGCAGGTGGTGACCCCCGGGTACTTCGAGGCGATGGGGCTGCGCCTCAGGGAGGGCCGGTTCTTCGATGACCGCGACCGCATGGACGCGCCACCCGCCATGATCGTGAACCGCCGGTTCACCGAACTGTATCTGAAGGGTCGTCCGGCGATCGGCACTCACGTGCGCATTGGCGGGGCGAACGCCAACAGGCCGCAGTACACGATCGTCGGCATCGTGGACAACGTGAAGCACAACGGCCTGACCCGCGAGGTGAAAGCGCAGTTCTACGCGCCGCAGCCGCAGTTCGCGACGAATCCCGGGAACACGAGCCGGTCGATGACACTCGTCGTGCGAGGGACCGGCGATCCGATGCGGCTCGTGGCGCCGGTGCGCTCCGCGATCAGGAGTCTCGATCCGCGCGTTCCGGTCTCCGAGGTGCGCAGCATGACCGACGTGGTGGAGCAGGCCATCGCCGCGCCGCGGTTCGCCATGCAGCTGCTCGGGCTGTTCGGCGTGCTCGCGCTGGTGCTCTCGGCGATCGGGATCTTCGGCATCGTGTCGCAGGTGGTCGCATCGCGGACACAAGAGTTCGGCATCCGCGCGGCGTTAGGCGCCACGCCGCAGAATCTGCTCGTCCTGAGCCTCGGCAGTGGCGTCCGGCAGGCGGCCGCGGGGCTCGTCGTGGGCGTCGCGGCGGCGCTCGCGCTGACGCGAACGATGACGACGATGCTCGAGGGCGTGACGCCGACGGATCCGCTGACGTTCGTGACGGTCGTTGCGGTCACGGCGGTCGTGGCGGTCGGTGCGAGCCTGATCCCGGCGCGACGCGCGGCGAAGACGGATCTCGCGAAGGTGATGACGGGATAATGTCATCCCGAGAAGCGAGGGGTCCGTGGCGCCCGATTGAGGGCCCGTCGTCACCGCGTCCGATGCTTGTCCAGAAACGCCGTGACGTGAGGCGGCAGCATCAGGTTGTCGGCAATGCCTGCGACGCGCTCCGCCTCGCGCCACGCCGCCTCCAGCTCCGCGAGCTCACCTTCCATCGCGCGGCGCTCGGCCTCCTCGTGCAGCGCCATCTCGATCGCCAGACGGATCGCGGTCGGGTACGCGCGAATCGGGCTGTATGCCTGCCCCGCCTTCCGCACGAGCTCCAGAGCGCGCGGAATGACGCGCTCGGCTGTGCCCGCCTCCTCGATCACGGCGACCGCGCCCTGCACCGCTCCTGGCGAGGCCCCGCCTCCGTTGATTCGCGGCATCAGCAGTCGCGCGGCGCGCACGGCTTCGCGCCCCGAGATCGTGACGTAATGCACCTCCTGCCGCGGCGCGAGCTTGGTTCCGGCCTCCTCCATCGTTCCCATGGCAAGCTGAATCCCGCCAGGGCCATCGTCGGCGCGCATCTCGATGTCGAACGTGAACTTGCGACCCAGCTCGATGATCGTTCCGTCGTCTGCGACGATGCGAACTGGTCGCGTGAACGAGAACGGTGACGTGCGAACCCCGCTCGCCGCGGTGAGCGCGCCGCTCACGATCAGGCCCGGACCAAGGAGGGGAAGAATCACGCTGCCCGCGATTCCGGCGATCGTCACTCCCGCGCCCGCCAGCGCGGCACTCGCACCCACCGTGCGAAGAATGAAGTTGCGACGCCGCACGCCGAACCGGCTGCCGTAACGCCAGGCCGCGAACTCCGGCCGCAGCGGCGCACCGACTCGGATGAGATCCATGCCGTCGGGCAGCCGGGCCAACCCGATCTCGGCCGTGGACACCCGGGCACGCACGCGGCGAAACTCGCGCTCGCAATCCTCCACGGCTTCCCATCGCTCCTCGAGTGGCGCAAGGTTCCACTGCGCACACCGAGCGCACACGGCCCACAGTCTGCCCTTCGCCGAATCGAACGCAAGTCGTCGTCCGATCGGGAAGTGCGCGATGTGGTTGTTCGTGCCGAGCGTGCTCTGGCAGAAGATGCAGTGGGAGTACATCGCCGTGCGCGAAAGGATTTCGCGAACCGTACATCGTGGGAGGATCCGTGGCTACTCACGACAGGCCGATCGTGTTCGTCGAGGAGACGCGTCCGCTTCCTCGTCCGATCAGGGACGTCGAGACGGCGATTCCCGCGTTCATCGGCGCGACGCAGAAAGCGTCGAGCGCCATCGACCGGGTGAATGCGGTGGATCCTGCAGGCAGCGCCAACACCGATCTGCTCCTCAAGCCGACGCTCATCCGCTCGATGCGCGACTTCGAGGAGTTCTTCGGCGACGCTGGTGCGATCGGCGCGACGGTTCACGTCACGGAGAATGCGGGCGCGTACACCGCGATCCGCGTGGATGACCCGACGACGCACTACCCGCTCTACTTCGCGGTCAGGATGTTCTTCGACAACGGCGGGCAACGCTGCTTCGTGGCATCGGTCGGAACGCGGACCGCGCTCGCGCCCGTACCGACGCTGGCGAGCCTGACGAGTGGCGTCGACGCCGTCGCGGCCGAGGAAGACCCGACGCTGATCGTCGTCCCCGAAGCCGTCTCGCTCCCCCGGGCCGACTACGCGACGCTGGCCGCGGGCATCATCGCCCAGTGCGCACGCCGCCGCGACCGGTTCGCGATCTTGGACCTGTTCGACGGCGCGAATCCCAACCTCGACGTCGCGACCGCACGTGCCGCGTTTCCCACGTCGCGCGATCTGCAGTTCGCCGCGGTCTATTACCCGTTCCTGCGCACGACGCTGACGTACCCCTACGTCCAACGCGAAGGGACGTCGAACGCTCTGGTAGCGCTTGGGACATCGGCACCGGCGGACGTCGCGTCGGTGGCCGCGACCAACCCCGCCCTGTACGACGTCGCGACCACCGCACTTCGCAATCACCGCGTGACGTTGCCGCCGAGCGCGACGGTGGCTGGCGTCTACGCGGCGACGGACGCAGCGCGTGGTGTCTGGAAGGCGCCGGCCAACGTGGCGCTCGAGAGCGTCGTCGAGCCTTCGGTCGCGATCGACACGCGAACAGCGGAACGCCTGAATGTCGACACGGCCGAGGGGAAGTCGATCAACACGATCCGTGCGTTCGCGGATCGTGGCACCCTCGTGTGGGGCGCGCGCACGCTCGCGGGGAACGACAACGAGTGGAAGTACGTTCCCATCCGGCGCTTCTTCACGCTCGTCGAGCAATCCATCGACAAGGGCACGCAGTGGGTGGTGTTCGAGCCGAACGACGCTACGACCTGGGCGATGGCTCGGGCGTCGATCGAGAATTACCTGCTCGACAAGTGGAAGCAGGGCGCGCTTCTCGGCGCCAAGGCCGAGGAGGCCTTCTACGTACGCTGTGGGCTCGGCACGACGATGACGGCGCAGGATATCACCGATGGTCGCCTCATCGTCGAGATCGGCATGGCGCCGGTCAGGCCCGCGGAGTTCGTGATTCTCAGAATCTCGCATCGCATGCAGGCGCCGCCATGACCATCTACAACGTCGACGTGACCTGGAACGACCTGCACATGGGATTCACCGAGGTGACGGGTCTGGACCGGTCGGCGGCCCTCACACTCAAACGGGGTGTGCTGGATCGCAGGCTCTGGACGGCCTGGTTCGGAACGGCGTCGAGCCCGGCAACGTCGCAGACGCTCGTGATCCGACTGCTCGACGAACGGCGCCGGCTGGTCGGGACGTGGACGGTCCGGAACGCAATGCCGGCGAAGGTCACGGGCCCGGCTCTCGACGCCACGAGCAATGAGGTCGCGATCGAATCGCTCGAGCTGACGCACGAGGGTATCTCTCGCGCCTAACGCGGAACGCCTGCGTCGACCAGGGAGCACCGGCCGGGCGGCATTCCGAGCGGAGTCCGACGGCGGACGCGATCGATTCACTTCCCTAGCGGCCTATTTCTGAGTGAACGCCCGCGCCCGAAGCTGCGCGCGCCAATCGTGGATCACGAACGCCTGCGCATCACCAGCGCCTTTCACGAGCACGAACTCCTTGCCGTTGGGCGCGACATCGTAGTTCGCGTGCGTGTAGGTGAACAGGAATTCGCCCTCGAAGAGCTGCGTGCGATTCGCCACGCTGAACGACGGCGACTCCTTCACGTTCACGACGACGATCGCCTGGTTATGCGCGTAGAACAGCCGACGGCCATCGGGCGACCAGACGGGTTCATCGCCCCCACCGAGTGACACCTGTACGCGTGCGCCCGGCCCGGGAAAGGGTGTTACATACACTTCGCGCACGCCCGATTCGTCGGACGAGTACGCCACCCATTTCCCATTCAGGGAGAACCGCGGCGCCGTCTCGAAGGCCTGGCTGGTGATGAACGATTTGCGGCTGGTGTCACCCCGGAGACGGCGATACCACAGATCCTGCTGCATGCGCGGATTGTTCGTGCGATAGAGAATCCACTGGCCATCCGCCGAGGCCACGCCCTCGTTGATTTGCTCGTCTCTCGGCCCGATCAGACGCTCTGCGGAATCGCTGCGGTCGGCGGCGAGCCACCATAGGCCGGTGATGTCCCGCGTCGATCGAAAGAGGATTCGTGTGCCGTCGTGCGTCCACTCCGGGCGGTCGTTGGAAATCAAGCCGCCGCCGGCGGTGAGGCGCGTGAACGTGTTCGATCCGCGATCGAGCACCCAAACATCGCTCGCGCCGCCCTGCGCGATCGTGACGGCGATGCGACTGCCGTCGGGCGAAAACCGCGGATGGCTGAACGCCCGATTCTCAGGGAGGAGCGGACGAGTGGTTCCGCGGTCGTCCGCGAGAACGAGCGTCGATCCCAGCGACGCGCTCTGATAGAGGAGACTGCCGCTCGCCGAGAGCGTCGCGCGCGCGTAGCCGGACGTTGGGTCGGTGACCACCTGGTCGAGCACGGGCACAGGCGTCCCCTTCAGCCGGCGTCCGGCGCGATCGAACGGAACGCCCATCACCGCGCTCGTCGGCGACACGTACAGCAAGTCGCCGTCGATCATGCCAAGCGGAGCGCTCCCTTGAACGTCGAGCGGCGCGCGGTCGTCGCGGTCGACGGACCGCGTCCAGATCTGCGAGCGTGCGAACCCGCCGCGGTACGCGACGAAGACGACCGTCCGACCGTCCGCCAACACGATGGGCCATCGTTCGTCGGCAACGTCTCCGCCGATCGGCTTTCCCGGAAGACGGGTCGTATCGCCGCCGCCTGCGGGTACCGTCAACAGCACACCGTTGTTCCGACCGACAACGATCGCGTCATTGCCAGCCCAGGTGATTCCGCGAACGTTGGTCACGGGGATCGAGCCGAGGCGCAGCGGGGTTCCACCTGCAACCGGCACTTTCTTGACGTAGGCATCCGCCGCGAACGCGATCCACTGTCCGTCCGCCGAAAACGCAGGCTGAAACGCGCCCTCGGTGCCCGCGAGCGCCCGCGCGTTCAGGTCCGACAGGCGGCGAACGTACAACATCGCTGGCTCGCCGGGCTTCGACGCGGTGTACGCGATGACCTGGCCATTGGGCGAGATCGCGAACGGATTCCCGACGCCGTCGGCGAAACGCTCGCCGGTTCCGAGCATCAACGGAAAGTGAATGGTTGGCCCCGGTCGATCCGCCCGGCGGACGTGTGCTGCCAGGGCGACCGCAGCGATGACAGCGGCGATCGCTACGAAACCGGTCACCATCAGAGAACGCTGAAGTCGGCGAACGCGATCCGTCGGCGCAACTGACGCCTCGCGGGTGACGCCCGGGCGTGGTGTCGCGCGCCCCTCGAGCGCGGCGATCAGGTCGTGACTCGACGCCGGTCGATCCGCGGGCAATTTCTCGAGCGCTGTCATGATCGCTGCGCTCACATGCGCTGGCACGCTCGGCCGAACCGTTCGCAGGTCCCTCGGCCGCTCGGTAAGCACGCGCGCGATGACCGCTTGCGCCGTCGCGCCTGTGTGCGGCGGCTCGCTCGTGAGCATTTCGTACACCACCGCGCCGAGCGAATAGATGTCGGTGCGGGCGTCGAGCACCCGGTCGCCCGTCGCCTGCTCCGGCGACATGTACTGTGGTGTACCGAGCGAAAGCCCGGTTTGCGTGATGCGCTGCCCCCCGGCGTTACTCAGCGCGAGTGCGATGCCGAAATCGGCGACCAGCGGCTGGCCGTCGTGAAGCAGAATGTTCTCGGGTTTGAGATCGCGATGGATGACGCCCCGGCGGTGCGCATAGTCCAGCGCGCCGCCGATCGCGACGGCGAGCCGGATCGCGTCGTCGACCGGAAGCTGTTTCTCACGATCCAGCCGCGACCGCAGCGACTCGCCTTCGACGAACGGCATGACATAGAACAGCAGGCCGCCGGCTTCGCCCGAATCGAACAGCGGGAGCAGGTTCGGATGCTGCAGCTTCGCCGTGACTTTGATTTCGGCGAGAAAACGCTCGGCACCGAGCACCGCGCCAAGCTCCGGATCCAGCACCTTGAGTGCGACGCGCCGGTCATGTCGGACGTCGCGGGCGAGAAAGACGGTGGCCATTCCGCCGCGGCCGATCTCGCGTTCCACCTCATAACGGCCGGCGAGCGTTCCTTGCAGTTGATCGAGAAGCTGCACCATGTTCAGCTCCTGGAGCGAAGACGAGACGGCAAGGACCACAGGCGGCGGCCAATGTATCCCGCGGTGCGCTACGCGTCTACCCGGCTTGCGGCGCCGCGCGACCAATACCAAGGCGGCGGCTCGAGCACTTCTGTGGAAGGTTCGCTCGCTTGTCAGACGCCTCTGCGCTCTCCGCGTTCTCTGCGGTAAGACCCACTGGTTAGGCAGAGCGCGGTGCCGGTTGGTACTACCGGATCGCCCGGACTATCGCTGAAAGAGGAGAGGCAACACCTCCACCAGCTCCTGACGGAACGGGGCATGGAGTGGCCTCCGGCAAACTGTCGAAAAACGTGCGGGACCTTCACGGTTTGCAGATGATTGGCGAACGCTTTGGCCCCACCGAAGAAAAATGTCGTCGGTGCGCCAGCGCGGGATAGCAAACCAGTGAGACGACCAGAGCGGTTGCCGCATGCGTTGGGTCCGTACGCGAGGCTCGATTTCGCTACATGAATCCACCCGGCACGACAACGCCCGGGCAGCGCGACTCGGCAACACATTACGAGAGCGGCGACCACAGTCCAGAGCGGCGTTCGAGCACACTCCTCGCCTCACCGATCGTTCGCTCATCGGCGAACGCGACGAGACCTACCGCGAGCTCGACGACGCACGCATATCATGCGATCATGGCCACCCTCATTGCCCGGCGCCTCTGCGCCATCGCTCTCGTTTCCTCGCTGTCTCCGAGCGCAATCGCGGCGCAGGAGGCCGATGTCATCGTCCGCAACGCACGCATCTGGACCGGCGACACGCTACGACCGTCCGCGCAGGCGGTCGCCATTCGCGGCGACCGACTGATCGCAGTCGGTACGAATGCCGCCGCGGACGCGCATCGTACGAGTCGCACGCGCGTGATCGACGCCGGCGGACGGTTCATAACGCCTGGCTTCATCGACGACCATACGCACTTCAGTCAGGCCGGCGCGTTGCTCATCGGCGCGAACCTGCTCGACGTCAGTACCGCGGCGCCGTTCGCACAGCGCGTGAAGGCCGCCGTCGCTCGAATGAGTCCCGGCGCTTGGCTCTCCGGCGGCGACTGGGGCGCATACGAGGACTCGCCCGCTAACAGCACAGGCGCTGCGGCGGGGCAGCGACGCCCGGCGCGATTCACGCCGGATCGAACGATCATCGACTCGGTGAGCGGGACGACGCCGATCCTGCTCAACCGGTGGGATCGCAGTGCGTGGCTCGCGAACGGTATCGCGCTCGAGCGGGCGAATCTCTCGTGCGCCCAACCGGTCGCGGGCCTCGAGTGCGTAAGTGGGCGCGCCACGGGGCGCGTGGCGGACAGCGCGCTCGCGCGCGTGCGCCGAGCTATTTCAGCGAAGACTTTCGACCAGCGCCTTCGCGAAGCACGCGCCGCGCAGCAGCATCTCTCGGAGCTCGGCGTCACGACGATCCACGACATCACGCCGCCGTTCCAGCTTCCGGTCTACACGGAGCTCAAGCGTCGTGGTGAGCTCAGCGTGCGTGTGTTCGCGCGCCCGACGCTCGACAAGTGGAGTCGCCTGACGTACGCGGGGATCTCGCCGGGCTTTGGCGACGACTGGATTCGCATCCGCGCGCTCAAAGGCTTTGTCGACGGTATTCAGGGCAACTCGACCGCGCGTTTCTACGAGCCGCAGCTCCACTCGGGCAAGCGCGGCGAGTGGCGCGACAGCACGAACACGGCGGCGACGGACGGCCCGGGCTCCGGCATGGAGCCCGCCGGCAACATGGAGCGCCTGCTGTTCGGGCTCGACTCCGCCGGCTGGTGGGCAAACGTGCACGCGATCGGCGATCAGGCGATCGACAGCGTGCTCACCATCATGGAGAAGGTGATGACCGTGAACGGCCCGAAGGAGCGGCGGTGGCGGATCATCCACTCGCAGGTCATCCGCAACGCCACGGTCGCGCAGCGCTACAAGAAGCTCGGGCTAATCGCCGAGGTGCAGCCGTATCACGCCATCGATGACATGCGCTGGATGGAGGAGCGCATCGGCGATCGCGCGAAGTGGGCGTACGCATTCAAGACGTTCAAGGATGCGGGCGTCCCGCTGCTCTTCGGCTCGGACTGGCCGGGCACGAACGCGAGCTGGTACACGGCGAATCCGATGACGATTCTCTACGCGGCGGTCACTCGGCAGACACTCGACGGGAAGCCGGCGGGCGGCTGGTTCCCCGAGCAACGGCTCGATCTCGAGACGAGTCTGCGGAGCTACACGGTGAACAACGCGTGGGCGGAGGGCGAGGAGGCAAGCAAGGGGTCGCTCGCGACGGGCAAGCTCGCGGACCTGGTGGTGATCGACCGTGACCTGTTCGCCATCCCGCCGACTCAGCTCAAGGACGCGAAGGTGCTCCTGACGATGGTGGGCGGCCGTGTGGTCTACGCGGCGGCGCCATTCAGGCCGTGACCGGGTGTTGACTACGATGACGCTGAAAGATCCGAAACGACCGGATTGGACCACGGCGCAAGAAGGTCGTCGTCTCGCCGCGGCCACAATGAAACTTGGTGAACGACCTCGGGACGCGTTGGCATCCCGAGGTCGTCATTCAATCATTCATGGCTCGTTGCGCGACGCCACTGCGACTCCGTAACGGAACGATCCGGCCGTTTCAGATCTTTCAGCGTCATCGTAGTCAACACCGGCTCTGGTGCGATGATTCAGAACGCGATCAGCGGGAAATCCGGCGGCAGGCCGAGAAAGATCTGGCCGATCGACTCGAGCTTGTTCTCCGATACGAAGCCGTGCTGCCGCAGCGTGTGCACGTCGCGGAAGTAGCGGTCGAGCCGACTCTTCGTGTAGATGCCCGTCGTGCCCGCGAGTCGGTGCATCGTATCCGTCACCACCACTGCGCTCTTCACTGCGTGGATCGTCGCGAGCAGCACGTCCGCTCGTTGCTCGAGCGTATGGACCTGTTTCGACGACGTCCGTGCCCATGCTTCGGCCATCGTGTCATAGAACAGCGCGCGCGCCGCCCGCAGTGTCGCCTCCGACTCCGCGAGCGCCGACTGTACTGTTCCTCGCTCGCTGAGCGTCTTCAGCGACCCGAACGGCACCTTCCTGGTGGCCAGCTCACGCAGCTCGGTAATGGCGCCCCGGGCCGTCGCGAGCAGCACCGAGGCGCTGAAGATCGCGATGATGCCCGAGGCCGGGAATTGATAGAGCGGGCCCTGGAAGTGGCGGCCCGGCTGGAACTGGGGCGCGAGCGGGAACGTGCGAGACGCCGGAACGAACACATCGCGGAACGTCACGTCCTGGCTGTCGGTGCCACGCATGCCTAACGTGTGCCACGTATCGAGGATCTCGAGGTCCGATGTGCGCAGGATGAACGCGATCATGGCCGGACCAAACTCGGTCATCCGCGGGTGGCCATCGTCCATGATCATCCCGCTGAACAACGCCCAGTCGCAGTCGTGGATGTTGCTCGCGAGGGGCGAGCGGCCAGTCACGCGGAAGCCACCGGGGATCTCGATGGCCAGCTGTGGTGGGTGAAACGCGGCCGCCACCGGCGTGCTCGGGTCCGCGCCGTAGATCTCCTCGGCGCCCGTGTCCGCGAGACGGCACGCCCACCAGACGTTGACGTTCGGCGCCTGCAGCGCCCATCCGGCCGCGCTATCGAAGCCCGCGATCTCCTCCACGACCTGCGCGCACGTGACCGGATCGACCTCGAGCCCGCCTAACGATTTCGGCGCCAGCATGCGCTGGAACCCGGCGGCGCGCAGCGCGTCGCGCACCGGTGTCGCGAGTCGACGCTCGTGCTCGGCCTCCTCGAGGTGCTCGCGAATCACCGGTCCGAGCTCCCGTGCCCGCCCGATGAGCTGCTCGGCCTGCTCGCGCGTCGACCCAACGGCCGCCGTGCTGATCGGCGTCTGGTACGTTGCCCCCATCGTCCACCTCCAGCTGCTATGTAACGAGCCGAATCGGAAGCTTGCGCACACGCTTGCCCGTGAGCGCGAAGATCGCATTCGTCACGGCGGGCGCGAGCGGCGGCACCGCCGGCTCACCTACGCCCCCCGGCTCCTCGTGATTCGTCACGATGTGCACCCGGATGTCCGGCATCTCACGCATCCGCAGCATCTGATAGTCGTGGAAATTCGCCTGCTTCACCCGCCCTTTCTCGATGGTGATCTCGCCGTAGAGCGCGGCCGTGAGTCCCGCGACGATCGACCCGCTCAGCTGCGCTTCGGCGATCCCTGGATGAATGATCTGGCCGCAATCGGCGGCGCACGTGACCTTGTGTACGCGCACTCGATTGCCCTCGACCGACACCTCGGCCACCTCGACGACAAGGCTGCCGCGGTCATCGAGGAGTGCGATGCCGCGCGCTCGGCCTGCTGGCAACTTCGTTCCCCACCCCGACCGTTCGGCCGCGACCTCGAGCACGTGCTTCAGGCGAGGATGCTCGCTCAGCATCTCGCGACGAAACTCGAATGGATCGCGCCTCGCGGCGTGCGCCAACTCATCGAGGAAGCTCTCGAGCACGAACGTGTTCTGCGACGGGCCCACGGACCGCCAGAACCCAACCGGCACCGCGAGCTCCGCCCGCGCGTAGCCGACGTGCACGTTCGGTATCGCGTACGGCAGGTCGGTGAAGCCCGTGACGGCGGGGCCATCGACGCCGCGCCCGCCGCCGATCCCTTGCGCCGCAACGCGGACACGGAGCGCGTTCACGCGGCCGTTCGCGTCCACGGCGCCCTCGAGCCGAACGTGCGCCGCCGGGCGATAGAAATCGTGCTGCATGTCTTCTTCGCGCGACCACAGCACCTGGACCGGAGCGCCGACCTTCATCGACGTCTCCACCGCATCCTCGACGAAGTCGGTGCGACTACGCCGTCCCCATCCGCAGCCGAGGTTCGTGACGTGCACCGTCACGGCGTCGACGGGTAATCCCGTTAGGCGCGCAGCGGCGGACTGCGTTCCCTGCGGATTCTGCGTCGGCGCCCAGATCTCGCATCGGTCACGGCGGACGTCGGCCGTGCAGTTCATCGGCTCCATCGTCGCGTGCGCGAGATACGGCGCCTCGTACATCGCCTGGACTCGCGTCGTCGCGCTGGCGAGTGCCGCGGTGGCGTCGCCAGCCTCTTTCGCCTCGATCGTGGGGCCATCAGACAGCCGAGCGAGCTGTGCGGAGATCTCGGGCGTGCTCATCGCGAAGGAGCCGTTGTCCCATGCGATCACGAGGGCGCGCGCACCCTGAAACGCGGCCCACGTATTGTCGGCCGCCACGGCGACGCCCTGCGAGACCTGCACGACGTGCCGCACTCCGGGGATTGCCCGCGCCTTCGAGTCGTCGACGGATGACACCTTCGCGCCGAACACCGGCGGGTGTACCACCGTCGCGTAGAGCATGCCTGCCGTTCGCGCATCCAGGCCGAAGACCGCCTTGCCTGTCGCCTTGTCCTTCGTGTCGAGCAGCGCGGTCCGAGTTCCGATCAACTTGAACTGCGAAGGATCCTTGAGCTTCGGCTGTGCAGGCACCGGTATCGTTGCGGCCTCCTCGGCCAGCTCGCCGTAGCCAGCCGAGCGGCGCGATGCCGCGTGCACGACGTGGCCGTTCTCGGTCGTGAGCTCGGATGCGGGGACGTTCCAGCGAGCGGCAGCCGCGGCGACGAGCATCGCGCGCGCGGAAGCACCCGCGCGCCTGAGTGGCATCCATGCGCCGCCGCGCACGCTCGTGCTCCCGACGGTCATCATGCGACCGTACTTGTCGGGGTGGGCGTCGGCCTGGACGACACGAACGCGACTCCAGTCGGCGTCGAGCTCGTCCGCGACGATCATCGGCAGCGCCGTTCGCACGCCCTGCCCCATGTCCGAGCGGGCGAGCCAGATGGTCACGTCGCCGTTCGGGTCGACACGCAGGAAGACGTTCGGCGCGAACGGTGCGGCCGACCCGCTAGCGGACCGTTCGGGAACCCGAACGCCAAGGAGAAGCCCGCTACCCGCGATAGCGCCGAGCTTGAGGAAATCTCGGCGATCCAGCTTGGTGATCGCGCTCATGGTGTCGTCTCCGGTCCTCGTCGACACTACCATGAGCGGGGTCAGGCTTCAAGTCAGCCCCGGCGAATCGACGGCTGGACATTGGGGTCAGAGTCAGAAATCATCATTCCCACGCGCATGCGGGGAAATGATGATTTCTGACTCTGACCCCAATTCAGTACTGGCCGGCTCATCCGTGAGCTTCCACCGATCCTCGAGGAGTCCGACGTGTCGAACGAAATCACTTCAACCGCCGCCGCAGTCACACCCGAAGGGCTGCTCGCACACTGGCAGGGTCATCGACGCGTCACCCGGCGCGTGATCGAGGCGTTTCCGGAGGACAAGCTGTTCACGTATTCGATCGGCGGCATGCGGACGTTCGGCCAGCTCGCGATGGAGATCGTCACGATGGGCGTGCCGATGGTGCGCGGCGCCGTTACCGGCGAATGGGAGAACAACAAGGATCGCGGGCCACGTCCACGGGCCGAGGTGCTCCGTCTGTGGGATGAGTCAACGAAGCAGCTCGACGAGCTCTGGCCGCAGATCCCGGTCGAGCGGTTTCACGAGACGATCACGGCGTTCGGCATGTTCACCGGGCGCACGTCGGATCTGCTGCTCTACGTGATCGACAACGAGATCCACCATCGCGGACAGGGATACGTCTATCTGCGGAGTCTGGGAATCGAGCCGCCGGCGTTTTACGATCGGTCGTGATGGAACTACGATTGGACGGATCTGAACGGCGAAACGGCCGGATGGGATCGGGACAAGGACGGTTGTCATCCCGAGCGTCAGCTCCATGTCATCCCGAGCGTCAGCGAGGGATCTCCCGTGCGTCACTCGTGGCTGGCCACGAGCGCATTCGAGAAGATCCCTCGTCGCTACGCTCCTCGGGATGACAGACGTGCAGTATCCGGCCGTTTCACCGTTCAGATCCGCCCAATCGTAGTTCCCACCAATTATCCGTCGGCGCGGAGGGCGACCACCGGGTCAATGCGGGTGCTGGAGCGAGCCGGGATGATCGTCGCGAGCGCGGCGACGCACAGCAGCAGGCCCGCAACCAGCGTCAGGGTCAACGCGTCGGTGGGGCTCACCTCGTAGAGCATCGCCGACACGAGGTGGTTGGTCGCGAGGGCTCCGATCAACCCGGCCGCCGCGCCGCTCGCGGCAATGAGAAGTCCGCGCCCCAAGACCAGCGCGCGGACGTCCGCGGCCGTTGCGCCGAGTGCCATGCGCACGCCGAGCTCTCGGGTGCGTTGGCGCACCATCGTCATCATCACGCCGAAGAGACCAATCGCCGCGAGCGCGACGGCCGCGCCAGCGAACACGCCAAGCAGCAGCGCGTTGAGCCTCGGCTGCGCCAGCGGCTGCGCCAGAAACGTCTCGAACGGCGCGGCGTTCGACACGAGAACCCCCGGCGCAGCTTCCCCGACGGACCGACGGACCGACGGCACTACACTCGCCGGATCGCCAGTCGTTCGAATGACGAGACTCAGCGGGACGAATGGAAACGTCGATTGGCGAAGCGGGAAGTAGATCGTCGCGCGCGGGTCGCGCAGGTCGCGGAATCGCGTGTCGGACACGACGCCCACGACCGTGAGGAACTGACCCTTCTCGAACCCGACGAGTCGCTTGCCGATCGGGTCGCCGGTTGGCCAGTACGCGCGGCCCGCGGCTTGACTCAGGATTACGACGGGAGACGCACCTTGCCGATCGGCGGCGGTGAATGTCCGCCCGCGCAGCACCGGCGTGCCTAACGCCTCGAAGTACCGGTCGCCAACGACCTCCATGTTGAGCATGGGGTTCGTCGCCGCATCCTGCTCGGACTGACCCTCCACCGTCGGACGTCCGTCCCACCCTCTGGTGAACGGCACGGCAACGACCGGCGACAGCTCCACCACTCCAGGCGTCGCCTTCAGCCGAGCGTCGATCGCGTCGAGCATCGCGGTCTGGCTGGCTACCGACCCATACTGCTCCGATATCGCCAAACTCACCACGAGCAGGCGGGATGCATCGAGCGCGAGGTCCGCGCGCTGCAGCCCGAGCAGCGTCCTGCCAATGAGTCCCGCGGCCGAGAGCACGACGACCGCGAGCGCGAGCTGGGCCGCGACGAGCGATTCCGTCGTGAGCCGAGAGCGACGGCTGGCGGTCTCCCGTACGCCCGACCGCAGCATCCGCACGAGCGCCACACGGGATGTCAGCACCGCCGGTGCGATCGCGAACAGCACCAGAGCGAGCGCCGTTATCGCAACGGCGCCGAGGAGAGCAGTCGAATTCACGTGAATCTCGTCGAGCCGCGGCAGGTTGGACGGCGCCATCGCGACGAACATCCGCACCGCCGCGAACGCGAGGCCGATGCCAATCACGCCACCAGCCAGCGCCAACACCGCGTTCTCGGTGAGCAGTTGCTTCACCAACTGGGGTCGGGTCGCACCGAGCGCCGTGCGAACGGCGATTTCGCGCGCTCGGCCAAGCCCGCGGACGAGCAGAAGGGTCGCCACGTTCACGCACGTGATGAGCAACAGCAGCGCGACGGCGGCGGCGAAGACGATCACCGCGGGGCGAGTGTCCCCGACGATGAGACGCGGCAGCGTGTGCACGACACCGCGAACCTCCCGCGTGAACGCATTGCCGGACGCGCGAAAGAACGACGAGATCTCCGTTCGCGCGGTGGCGGGCGTCGCGCCCAGCGCGAGGCGACCGATGACGTCATACGCCATCAGCGGGAGAGCCGCGGGCGTCGTCGACGGAACGATCGCAGCCCAGAAGTCGACGCCGCGAGGATAGTCGAGTCCCTGCGGCATCACGCCGACGATCGAGAACGCCACTCGACTTCCATGCAGCGTGAGCCGCTTGCCGAGCACGCCGCGGTCTCCGCCGAACTGGCGCTGCCACGCCGTCCAGCTCAGCACCGCTACCGGCGCAGCGCCGGCGAGGTCATCCTCGGCGGTCAACGCTCGGCCTAACACTGGCCGAGCACCGAGAACGGAAAAGAAGTCGCCCGATACGAGCGCTTGCCGGAGGGTCGAGATTCGGTCGCCGTCACGAAACGTCGTGGGCCACGTCTGCTCGAACTGAAAATAGGCCGCGCGCTGGAGCGAGCGGCTCGTGCCCGCGAAGCGGCGGACCTCGGTGTAGTCGAGCGGAAAGTTCTTGAAGCGACCGTCAGCGGTCTCTCCCCAGAGCAGGACGACGCGATCCTGGTCGACGACAGGGAGCCGCCGGATCAACAGTGCGTCGGCGACCGTGAACACCGCGGTCGACAGGCCGATGCCGATCGCGAGCGTGAGAACGGCAGTCACGGTGAAGCCCGGGGTGCGTCGAAGGCTTCGGAATCCGACTCGAACGGTTCGCCACCAGCTGTCCATACGGGCCTCGCCTAACGTGACCATTACTCGATCGCAGTGCTCGCGGCCAGCTTGGCCTCCAGATCCTGCACGCGCGCGAGGAGTCTCGCATCGCCCATCTTCTCCGCCCACGCGGGGAACGCGGGCGTTGCGCCGGACCATCGAAGCTGGTCCACGTCCGTGAAGAGCGGCGCATCCGTGCGGAGGGTCGCGAGCGTCTTGAAGAGCAACGCGAGCTCCGTATTCGAGCCTAACACGTCCGGCGGGAAGTCGTCGATGCAGCCGTACTTGTTGACGAGGTTGGCCGCGGTCTTCGCCCCGATACCGGGAATGCCTGGATACCCGTCCGCGGAATCGCCCACAAGCGCGAGATAATCCGCAATGTGTGCGGGCGCGACACCGTACTTCGTACGAATGGCCTCGGCATTACGCACCTGACCGCTGCGCCTGTCCACCTGCACGACGCGATCGCCAATCACGCACTGCGCGAGATCCTTGTCCGGCGTCCAGATGCTCACTTTCTGTACGCGCGGGTCGAGTGCGGCGAGGTGCGCCGCCGACGCGAGCGCGTCGTCGGCCTCGAGCTCGACCATCGGCCACACGGTGACGCCCATCGCAGCGAGCGCTTCCTCGAGCGGATGGAACTGCGCCCACAAGGCTGGCTCGATCCCTTCGCCCGTCTTGTAGCCCGCCCACAGCTCATTGCGGAACGACTCGATGACGTGGTCCGTCGCCACGCCGATGTGCGTCGCCCCACCCTCGATCATCTGCACGACGGCCCGGAGCACACCGGCCACGGCGCCGAGGGGCGGATCCACGGGCTGCTTGGCACGTCGCAGCCCGTAGAAGATGCGGAACAGCTCGTAGGTACCGTCGAGCAGATGAACGATCATTCACCCTCGCTTCAGATATTCGTCGATCCAGTGCTGCATTTCCGGGTAGACATCGGTCCTCGCGCCCGCATCGATCAGTGCGCGAATCACCGCCGGATAGTCGACCCCCTTCACCGGACCGTTATACGCGTACCATAACGTGCCATCGAGCACGGTGCCGTCGTAACTGTTGAGCGTCTCGAGCGACGCGCCGTACGCGAGCAGGAGTCGGACAATATCCATATGGCCGAACGCGGCCGCAAAGTGAAGCGCCGTCGCGTCGTCGTCCTTGCCGTTCGGATCGACGCCCTTCTGTAACAGAAGCTCGACGGCGTCGCCCTTGCCCCAGTTCGCCGCCCACGTCAGCGCGTACCCGAGATGGATGCGCGCGTCGCGCTTGAGACGCGGCCACGGCACGGCGGCGAGATGCACGTCCGGCGCAAGCGTGGCGCCATCCACGACCCAGTCGGCGAGCAGATCCGTCCTGCCTAACGCAGCAGCCGAGATGACGTTGTCGACGCGGGCACCGCGCCGAACGAGTGCTTCGGCCGCTCGGGGATAATGGAAGCGGAACGCCGTCATGAGCGGCGACCCATCGTCGTTGACCCCGCTCGGGCGGGCGCCGTAGTCGACCAGGATGTCGACGAGCGCGACCTGCAGCCCGGCGATGTGCGGGTGAGCACTCGAGACGAGCATCTGCATCGGCGTGCACTCGTAACCGTACATCCGAGCCAGCGCGTCCGGTTCTGCGCCGGCGTCGAGCAGCACGCGCGCGATATCGACCGCGTTCTTCGGCGTCTTCTGCCGGTAGCCTTCGTGCCCGTTCGCGGCGATGTAATGGAGGAGCGTCGCCGCGTGATCTCGGGCCGACCGTGCGTGCGACAGCGACGGGTTCGTGCGCAGCATCGACGACAATCGCGCGATGTCCCCGGTCACCACAGCGTCCGCGGCGGTCTCGAACGCCGAGTCGGGCGAGCTTTCTCGCTCGAGCGCCTCGAGGTGATGGACGAACCTGGGCCAACTCGCGAAGTCGTGCAGCCGAGCGATGAACAACTGCGCGTCGGCGAGCGTGCACGACGCGTCTCCGTCCCCATCGATGAGGCGACTCGATCGTGCGTCCTTCTCGATGGCATCGATCTCACGATCGATCTCGGTCCACTTCAGGTACCTCGGCGTCTCCACGGCATCTGCTTCCGCCGAGCGGTTCTCATCGTGGAGCGCACCGAGCGACTCGAGCCATCCTCTCGCCCAGGATCGAACTGCGTCGGCGTCGCCGGACGCGCAGGCCTTTACGAGGCTCTTCGCCCGATGGCGGTACTGCTCGAGGTTCGGACGAGGCGGGAGCGGGATGGCATCCGTGCCACGGGGTTGCATACGAATCTCCTTTCACGAGATCGCCTGGGAGTCCGCACTGGTCAGGCTGAAAGAAGGTTCGCGATGTCGAATCGAACCGGTTGGGTGGGCATGGCCCTTTCCGCGGACTGGATGCGCCCCTCGCGCTGTGTTCAGCTTATCGCCGGACGAAGGCAAGGGGAAGACGGCAGACAGGAAACGGCAGCTGGTTGGGGGGTGCTCGAGCTGGGTTGCTGGCTGACGCTGGATGAACGAGCGGGGCGCTCGTTGACGCGGCCGGCTGTGGCGTGCATCGTCGCCGCCATGCATCCGCGACGAATCATTCGTGTTCTTGCGGCCACGTCACTCGCGCTCGCGGCGGACGCGTGCGCGCCGAAAGTCCAGGTCTCGACCGCGCCGGCAAGCGAGCCGCCACGCATCGTCGGCTATCTGGCATCATGGGGCGTGAGGTCCAAAGGGACGCGCATCGCCGAGCTGCCAGGCGCGCAGCTGACGCATATCATCTACGCGTTCGCGCGCATTGGCGAGGATGGACGCTTGGCGTTAGGCGACCCGTGCCTCGACACGGGCGCATGCGACTCGACGGGACTGTCTCGCACCGCCGACGGCGGCAACTTCGCCGAGCTCCGCCGACTGAAGGAACGGCATCCGCACCTCAAGTTGCTCGTGGCCGCCGGTGGATGGACGGGCTCGGGGCGGTTCTCGGACGTCGCGCTTACGCCGGAGTCGCGCCGCACGTTCGCGCAATCCGCCGTCGACCTGGTGATTCGACGCACGAATGGCCTGTTCGATGGCATTGACATCGATTGGGAGTATCCCGTTCGCGGCGGGCTCGCGACGAACGTGACTCGCCCCGAGGACAGGCAGAATTGCACGTTGCTGCTGCAAGCGCTCCGGGCCCAGCTCGATGAGCAGGGGGCACGCGATGGCCGGCGCTATCTCCTGACGATCGCGACGATCGCCGGGCCAGCGGTGTTCGCGCAGCTCGAGCTCGGAGCGGTCGCGGCGACCGTGGATTGGCTCAACGTCATGACGTACGACTACCACTCCGGCTCGAAGATCGCGCACTTCAACGCGCCGCTGTACACCGCCACGGGCGATCCAACGCCGGGCTTCACCGTGGACTCGACAGTGCGACGCTACGTGCACGGCGGCGTGAGTCCGACGAAGCTCGTGATCGGCCTTCCCTTCTATGGTCGTGTGTACGGCGGAGTCGCGAGCACGAACGACGGGCTTCCAGCCTGCACCCGGGCCGGTCCCGGACGAATGGCGCACGGGCACGGACTACCGAGCGATCACCCGCCGCGACCTTGAATCGCTCGGGTTCCGTCGCGTGCTTCACCCGGAGGCTCGCGTGCCGTTTCTCTACAATTCCGCCAACGGCGCCTGGATCACGTACGACGACGCCGAGTCCGTGCGTGAGAAGGCAGTCTACGCGCGCACGCATGGACTCGGTGGCGTCATGGCGTGGGAGCTAGGCGGCGATGATGGCACGCTCGTGCGCACGGTATACGACGTGTTCTCGGCAGTGTCATCCCGAGGAACGAAGTGACGAGGGACCTTCTATCCGGCCCGCGTAGCCGAACGGGCCACCGGCACGTTCGAGAAGATCCCTCGTCGCGGCTTCGCCACTCCTCGGGATGACAGGGGAAGCAGCTTCGCCGCTCCTCGGGATGACGTAGTCCGCCAAACCTTCGGCCGCGGCAGGGTGTCGTATAGAACGCTCACCGACGTTACCCGCATCCCGCCTGACATGACCGACCTCCGGGACGCCATTCGCGCTCTCCGCAGCACGCCCATCGTCACAGCCGTCGCCATCCTGTCGCTCGCGCTCGGCATGGGCGCGAACACGGCACTGTTCTCCATCGTCGACGCGCTCGTGCTCCGGCCGCTGCCCGTTCGCGACGCCGAGCGCCTAACGCTGCTGTCGTCGACGGTGAAGTCCGCGACGTCCGACGAGACGTGGGTCAACATCTCGTGGACGAATCCGATCTGGGAGGCGGTACGCGACCGGTCGAGCATGTTCGACGACGCATTCGCGTACAGCGACATCCAGCTCGATCTTTCGCAGCGCGGAACGGTCGATCCCATCGATGGTCTTCGCGCGAGTGGTCGGATGTTCGACGTGCTCGGCGTGAATGCCGCGCTCGGGCGCACGTTCACCGACGCCGACGACCGGCGTGGCGGTGGACCGGACGGCCCCGTCGCCGTGTTGAGCTACGGCTTCTGGCAGCGGCGATTCGGCGGGGCGCGTGACGTCATCGGACGGCAGATCACACTCAACCGGGTACCGTTCACCATCATCGGCGTCAGCCAGGCGAGCTTCTTCGGCCCCGACGTCGGCCGCACGTTCGACGTCGCCATACCGCTGGGGACGATGACGCTGCTCTCCGGCTATCAACAGTCGTTGCAGAGCCGAGACAGCTGGTGGCTTCGCGTGATGGTCCGGCTTGCTCCCGGTCAGTCAGCCGCGCAGGCCACCGCCGCGCTTCGTGCCGTGCAGTCGCAGATCGCCGACGAGACGCGCCCGGCAGCACGTGGACTCGACGGAGCGCCGCACCTTTCGCGGCCCTTCGACCTCGAGCCGGCAGCGGCCGGAAGCTCCGAGCTTCGAAAGAACTATCGACGGCCGGTGTTCGCGTTGATGGCGATCGTCGCGCTCACGCTGCTCATCGCCTGCGGGAACATCGCCAATCTGCTCCTCGCGCGTGCGACCGCACGGAGGCATGAGCTGAGCGTCCGCACGGCACTCGGCGCTAGCGCATGGCGGCTTGCGCGACAGCTGCTCGCCGAAAGCGCGGTGCTCTCGATGGTCGGCGCGGCACTCGGCGTCGCGTTCGCGTGGTGGGGTAGCCGGGTCATCGTCGCTCAGTTGTCGACGTCGACGAATCGCGTATTCCTCGACGTCGGGATCGATTGGCGAATCCTCGCATTCACGGGCGCCGTCGCCATCGGAACCACCGTGTTGTTCGGGATCGTGCCGGCCATGCGCGCGTCACGCGCGGCACCCATCGACGCCATGAAGGAACAGGGCCGAGGAACGTCGTCGGGCAGACGCGTCGGCCTCGCGGGCTCGCTCGTCATGGCGCAGGTCGCCCTGTCACTCGTGCTCGTCGTGGGCGCTGGCTTGTTCGTGCGGACGTTCGCATCGCTGGCGAGCCGCGACGTCGGGTTCGAGCGCGATCGCTCGCTGATCGTGAGCATCGGCGCGCAGCGCGCGGGCGTCGACTCCGCCGCGCGAGCCGCGATGTACGATCGCCTTCGTCAGGCGGCGCTCGCCGTCCCGGGGGTGTCGCATGCCACGATCTCGGTGACGGCGCCGTTAGGCGACAACACGCTCGTGCGTCGCATGGAGTTTCCCGGGCGTCCCGCGCTGCCCGACATGGAGCGACTTGTGCTTCGGAACGTTGTGAGCCCCGGCTTTTTCGCGACGCTCGGAACGCCGTTCATCTCCGGACGCGACTTCGACGAGCGCGATGGGGCTGGCAGTGCGCGAACCGTCATCGTGAATCAGGCGTTCGTGGCCAAATTCTTCGCCGGCGAGAATCCGATCGGCCGGGTGATCTCGGAGACGCCGGACCCGTACAGTGAAGCGGCGCCGCTCGAGATCGTCGGTGTCGTGGGCGATGCCATCTATCGTTCCTCACGTGAGTCGCCTCAGCCTACCATGTACTGGTCGCTGGCGCGGATGAAGCGGCCACCCGCCGCCGTGAAGCTCATCGTGCGAGCGGCTTCTGGGACTCCGTCCACGCTCACGAAGAGCGTTGCCGCCGCCGTGAGTGGCGTGAATCCGGAGCTGACGCTCGCCATCCGTCCATTCGAGGACCAGGTGGCCGCGTCGTTCGCGCAGGAGCGGATCGTCGCGACACTCTCGGGATTCTTCGGCGCGCTCGCGCTGGTGCTCGCCGGGCTTGGGCTGTACGGCATCACCGCGTACGCGGTGACGCGGCGCAACATCGAGCTCGGGATCCGCATGGCGCTCGGCACATCGCCGGCGGGCATCGTCAGGCTCGTCCTGTCGCGCATCGCGCTGCTCGTGGGCGGCGGCGTCGTTGCGGGCAGTGTGGTGAGCCTGTGGGCGGTGTCGTTCGTGGGGTCGTTGTTGTTCGAGATCGACGCGCGAGATCCTGCAACGTTCGCGGGCGCGGCCGCTCTGCTCGTTGGGGTGGCGGCGGCGGCCGGGTGGATCCCGGCGCGACGTGCGTCGCGCATCGACCCGGCGCAGGTGCTGCGGGAGGGCTAGACGAAATTGCCGAGCCAGCGCGGGATACCGAGATGCTGATGACTGTGGCCGAGTTCCTGGCCGCCGAGCTGCCGGAAGGAAAATCGGAGCTGGTGCGCGGTGAAGTGCGCATGACACCGCCGCCTGGCGGCTCTCACGGGACGAGCTCGTGCGCTTTCCTCACACGGTTCGCGTTCCCGATGCGTCGTTCGTTCGCACAGATCGCCTCCCTCCGGGCGGCGCGGGCCCTGAGCTATTCAGGTTCGCGCCCGACCTCGCCATCGAAGTGCTCTCGCCGAGCACCCGGGCGTCAGAGCTCGAGGAGAAGCTTCACGATTACACGGTCGCCGGTACGTCGCTCATGTGGATCGTCGATCCGGCTCGGCGTACCATCATGTTGATCGCGCCGGACGCACCGGTGCGATGGCTGTCCGAGGGCGACACGTTGGACGGCGGCACGACGATTCCCGGGTTCGCCTGTCCGGTCGCCGAGGTGTTCGAGGACATCGCGCGCGACACGCGATA
>Ga0105249_10000893_pt1 | contig 26438 bp, 20 predicted proteins | sample KBSS44metaG_FD_81522 | JGI IMG/M metagenome (GOLD analysis project Ga0105249, IMG submission 81522) | Switchgrass rhizosphere microbial communities from Kellogg Biological Station, Michigan, USA - KBS S4-4 metaG | ecosystem: Host-associated > Plants > Roots > Rhizosphere > Soil | place...
CCGGTCTAGCTGCCGAGGCCGGGCCGGCCGGCGGCCGGGCCGCTGCTGCCTGGTCATGGGGCGCGGGAGCTATGGCACCCCGACCACCTGACCATCAGACCGTGTCGGAACGATCCCGCAAGGTCATCATGAAGGCATGGTGAGGCCATCCATTCCGCTGCGCGGGCGACCGACGGTCGGTCTGCTCGCCGTGGTGCTCGTCCTGGCGGCGTGCGGCGGCTCGCAACAGGCCGGCGGCTCCTCCGCGTCCGTCAGCGCGTCCGGCGGCACGCCGGCCGCAGGGCCGACGTCGAGCGGCGTGAACGCGGGCAGGTGGACGGCGCTGCCGGCGTCGCCGCTGCCCGCGCTGGTGCGCGTGACCGGGCTGTGGGACGGCAGCGAGCTGCTCGTCGCCGGGGAGGTCGCCAATACGGACCCGCCGGCCACCGCCGCGGCTGCGTACAACCCGTCGACGCAGCACTGGCGGCGGCTGCCGGCTCCGTCCCCCGGCGGGCCCGGCCGGTACGAGGGCGAGCTGGAGACCGTGTGGACCGGCAAGGAGATGATCATGCTCGGCGCCTCGTACCACACCGCCTACAGCCCGGCGACCAACCGCTGGCGGCCCTTGCCGGACACCTCCGCCGCCCACCTCGGCGGTTTCGCGATGGTGTGGACCGGCGCGCAGGTGCTGACCTGGGGTGGCGGCTGCTGCGACAGCTTCGAGGCGACGGGCGCCGCCTACACCCCGGCCACCAACACCTGGACCGCGCTGCCCACCTCCCCGCTCGCGGGCCGGCTGACCACCGGCGCCTGGACCGGCACCGAGCTCGTCATCCCCGGCGGTACGGGTGGTGACCGGAGGGTCCGTGACAGTGAGGGCCGCGAGGTTGACCTGGGTCCGTCGACGGTGGCCGACGGCGCCGCGTACAACCCGACGACCCGCGCCTGGCGCGCGATCGCGCCGTTGCCGGCGCCCCGGACCGGGGAGACTCTCACCTGGGACGGCCACGAACTGGTCGCCGTCGGCGGCGCGGGCGAGAACACCACGACGCCGCCCGACACCGCCCTGGCCTACGACCCGGGCGCCAACCGGTGGCGCACGCTGCCCCGGTTCAGCGCCGGCCGCATCAACCACGGCGCGGTGTGGACCGGCCGCCAACTCCTGGTGTGGGGTGGCGGGAGGCTCGTCGCGGGCGAACTCGTCCCGGCGCCGCACGGAGACGCCTACAGCCCGGCCACCAACACCTGGACCGCGCTGCCGATGTCCCCCCTGCGCGGGCGTGGGTCGCCGGTCGTGGCCTGGACCGGCCACGCGCTCCTGGTCTGGGGAGGTGACGGACGCACCGACGGCGCCGTGTACGCGCCGTGACATCACCCAGCGCACGGGCCGGCGCGGTCGGCCTGTGCGGCGAGTCTGCCGGTTGGCCCGGTGAGCGTGAGGCGACCGAACCTGACCGCACCGCCGTCGGTCCGCCGGCACATCCCGCCGGTACGTGACGTGGCCGCCGAGGCAGAGAACGGAGCATCATGATCGTAGGAATCGTCGTCGCGGCGCTGGTCGTCGTCCTGGTGCTGGTCGGGGTGCTCGGCTACAACAGCCTCGTCCGCGGACGGAACCGGACGCAGGAGGCCTGGTCGCAGATCGACGTCGAGCTGAAGCGGCGGCACGACCTGATCCCCAACCTCGTCGAGACGGTGCGTGGCTACGCTGACCGAGCACGCCTTCGAGCTCCGCCCGGTTCATCAGCGCCAGCAGACCGGTCGTGACGGTGATCGCGGCGCGGCGCGGGCTCGTGCCGGTCGCGAACGCGTTCGGTGACGGGTCATCGATGACGTAGACGGCAGGCTTCGGGATCCCCTCGCCGATCGCCAGCGCTTCGACGAGGTTGTGGAGCTGCCGGTACCGCTCCGGGTCGGCCGGCCGCGCGCCGGACACCGACAGCACGAGCCCGGCACCCGAGCGCAGCGCCACGGCTATCGCGAGGAGCGCGGCCAGCGCGGCGATGACCACACCCGTCACGACGTCGCCGAGGTAGTCGGCGCCGTTGCCCTGGTTGGCCCGGGGCCCGGTCATGGCGGCGGTGAGAGCGCCGACGGCCGCCCCCACACCGGCCCACAGGAGGAAGAAGACGACCAGGTAAAGCACCGCGCGCCGCTTGTTACGGGCGATCTGTTCGTACATCAGCGATCAGCCCGGCCCGGCGTGCCGGCCCCGGCCGGCCGCCACCGGCGTCGGGCAGGGCGCCCCGCGGCGGCCCGGGACGCAGACACCGGCGCCGGAGAACGGGGATTAGGGGACCGTTGGGAGGAGGAGCGCGGGAAGGACCCTGCGCGCCCGATGTGGACTGCCTCGCCCGGCACGACCGCATCGTAGCCGCCCCCCGCCCGCCCGCCCGTCGCGCGGGCGCCGCCCGAACCCGTCCCGCGACGGCGGCGGACCGCCGTGACGGTCGGGTGACCGGCCGGCCGGCGGTCGAGGGGTCAGCCGGACCGGGATGCCGTTGAGGATGGCGTTGCCGGACAGCGGGTCGACCCGGGGGCGTCGGCGACGTCCCTCCTGCCCGGGTCCGCCGAGGTGGCCCGCCATGGTGCCGGACAGCCCGCGGCCGGCGTGCCCACCGCCCGCAGCTCAGGGAGCGCTTCGAGGGCGCACCGCACCTCCTTCTCCACACCACCTTGCCGGCGTGGACGAGGCTCATGGTGGGCGGCGGGCACGCGCGGAGATCCTTGAGATCGTTCAGCGCCACTGCCAGAATGCTGCGTTGCCGCAGCGGCACGGAATTGGTGAGGGCAGCCCGCGCCGTTCGCAGCTCCCGCTCGGCTGCCTCGTCGTGACCAGCGGGGGTTGCCGTAGCATCCGCCCGAAAATCGGGCGAATATCGGACTCTTCGAAGTTAGACGGGATTGAGGCATCCACGGGCTCGGCGGGTGGTTGCGCAGCGTGTCCGTAGCTGCTGGTTTTCGGGGTTGCGGTAGCCGTAGGCGTTGCGGGCGTCGAGTTTGTCGAGTTTGAGGCCGCCGTACTGCCCAGCAGCACGGCGGTGTGCCCGTCCGGCGCGATCCCGCGCCGACGGCACGTTCGAGATCCGGTGGTCGCCCGTAGCAGCCCGGTGGCCGCCGAGCACGACCTAGCCGCTGGTGGGGTGAAGGTGAAGAACTATGGACCCGGTGCTGGCGGCGTTGCTGTTCGTGACGTTTCTCCAGGTTCCCGCCGCGGAGCTGGTCCGCTCGCTGAAAGCGGGCCGGTTCCTCGCAGCGGCGCTCACGGTGAACTTCCTGGCCGTCCCTCACGGCCACCCCGCTGCTGCTCGTCGTGCAGATGCTGCTGCCACCGCTGCTCCTGCTGGCCTTCCTCGGCTCGGGACTGGCCGACATAGTCGGCCCCGGTCCGTTCCTCGAAGCCTTCGCCTTCCTCATCGTGTGGGTGCATAACGTAGGTCCAGGGTCAATTGGGGATATTCGCCTGTCCGACCGGCCGTGTGCTGTCATCGGACGGCTCGCTGTGGCAGGAGAGGGCGGACGTAAGTCGAGACGGGGCGGAGGGTCAAGACGGCGCGTCAGCGCCGACGAGGGCACCGGCGCGTGACCGGCCGAACAGCCGGCCATCGAAGACCGGCGGGTGGGGAGCCGAGCTACCGCGACGCGGGGTGTGGGAGTGCCGCTTCCACCCGGTTGCGTCCGAGGCTTTTGGCCCGGTACAAGGCGGCGTCGGCAAGGTCGACGAGCGCTTTCGGGTCGTCGTCGGGGGTGGGAGTGGCCGCCGCGACGCCGATGCTCACGGTGACGATGTGGTGGGTGGCCAGTGGATGTGGTTCGGCGAGGTCCGCGACGGCGCGGCGGAGACGGTGGGCGATCCGGGTGGCGACGCGAGGGTCGGCGCCTGGCATCACGATGGCGAACTCCTCGCCGCCGTAGCGGGCGGCGAGGTCCGTGTCGCGGATGTTCGCGGCGAGGCAGACGGCGACGCGCTGGAGGCAGCGGTCGCCGGCGGTGTGGCCGTAGTGGTCGTTGTAGAGCTTGAAGTGGTCGATGTCGGTCATGGCGAAGGCGAGGGGTGCCTTCTGGCGTAGGGCTCGCTGCCATTCGGCGTGGAGGGTGTTGTCGAGGTGTCGGCGGTTGGCCAGTCCGGTCAGTGGGTCGGTGACGGAGAGCTGTTCGAGCTGCTGGATGGCGGCGGCGAGCTGCTGGGTGCGTTCGTCGACCTTGCGTTCCAGTGATGCGTAGACCTGGGCGTTGTCGAGGGAGACGGCGAGTTGTCCGGCGATGAGCATGATTCCTTCGAGGCGTTCGGTGGTGAACGCGCCGCGGATCATCCGGTTCTCCAGCAGCAGCATCGCGCGGAGCTCGCCGCGGATCGTTATGGGTATCGCGAGCAGGGAGCAGCGGTTCCGGTCGAGGAGGTAGGGGTCGCGGTTGAACCGGTCGTCCTGGCGGGCGTCGGTGATGACGAGTGGTTCGTGGGTGCGTTCGGCGTACCAGATGACCGAGGGTGGCAGCAGTCGCCGTCGGCCGGCCTCGGCGAGTGAGACGGTGCCGGCGTCGCCGGCCTGCACCGGCCAGTCCTGTTGCTCGCGGTCGCGTAGGAGGAGGTGGACGCTGGTGGCGCCGGTCATCGCCGAGAGGACTCCCTGGACTCTGGCGCGTAGGCCCTCGACGGTGGTCTCGGAGCTCAGTGCCTGGGAGGCGGCGACGATGCCGAGCAGGTCGATGGTGCCGGTGGTGACGGTGAACTGGGGGGCTGCCTGTCCAGGCGGTTGGGTGGCCGGCTTGGCGCCGGTGGGTTCTGCTCGCAGGGCAGGGTTGGCCCAGTCGAGCTGCCTGACCTTGGCGGTCGCGCCCCATTCGGCGTAGCGGCGGCGGGCCGCGGCGAGCAGCGTGTTGCCGACCTGCTGTATGCCGTGGGCCAGGTAGAACCGCGCGGACCGTTCCAGGACCAGCGCGTGGTGCCACGGACGGGTCCGCGCCGCGGCCTCGTACTGTGCCATGTCGAAGGCGTAGGCGGCCTCGCGGAAGTCGCCGGCGGCCCAGGCCCGCTCCGCCTCCAGCAGGCGCACCAGGTGCAGGAAGTTGGCTGGCGCGTCGGCCGCGCGCGCTGCCAGCCAGGCGATCCGCTCGTCCAACTCGGTTATGATCGCGTCTCGCTCGCCAGCATGCGTCGAGCGGGCCCGCTCCGCTAGCGACAGGCCCCGAAGCAGGCATACCGTGGTGAGCGTATACCCCGTGTCTAAGAGTGACAGCAATGGTGTCACGGCTTTCGTGTGCTTGGCCAGCTCGGCCGGCTGGCCAAGGATTGCCGCGGCGATCGCCCGGGTGATGTGCCGCTGGAGGGCCCCGTACGGGACGAAATCCGGCTGGATGCTCAGCTCATCTGGCTCGTCGGCCACCGAGGAGCCGCCCGCGCCGCGTAATGTCCGTGCCAGCTGGCGATAGGCGCGGAACGTCTCTTCTACGTACCTGTTGCCGGTCCGAGCGGCGAATGCCAGGGTTTCTGGGACGTGGGCGACAAAAACGTCAAGGGACGGCGCACAGTCCAGCAGTTCGGACAACAGCACGGTCTGGACCCAGAACGCGCTCTGCAGGCACCCATTCTGGATCAAGTGCTCCACCGTGCGGCGCGCCCTGGGCTCGATGTCCTCGAGCGGGTCGAACCAGTGGGCGGCACTGACCACGTACAGGTACTCTGCCTCCCAGAGTTCGGTTTCGTAGCCGCGCGCCGCGGCGACCGCGAGGATCCGCCGGATGATGCGGTGCCCGGTGCGGTAGTCGTTCCTGCGGACTGCGGTCACCACCATCACATTGCTGGCCGGGTTGACAAGCGCGGGATCGGGACCATCCCGTGCCCAGATCCGCAGCGTGGTCAGGACCAGCCAGTCAAATATCGGGCGGTCGCAGCTATACGCCGCGAAGAGGAGCTGGGTGATGACGGCGACGATGTCGGCCTGGGAAGGGCTGGTGGTTGGCGGCTGGCGCAGGTCGTCGGACTCGGTGGTCTGGTCGATCCACTGGTAGAGCGCGTCCAGTCCGCGGTCGATCTCCGCGTCCAGATGGTTCCGGTCGGGGATGGCGAGGCCGAGCTGGCGCAGCTGGTCCAGGCCAAGCCGCAGCGCCTCACCGCCACGGTTTCGGTAGATGAGGCTGCGGATCTGCACCACGGTGGCGGCCGTGCGCTCGGCCGGCCGGGTACACAGCCGGTTGATGATCTCGTATTCCTCGTCCGTCTCCTCCAGCCGGCCCACGCTGTGCAACGCGGCGTGCAGCTCGGTATGAGCCGCGATCAGCAGGTCGGCGTCGGCCGGGTCGATGAGCGGCACGGCCGCGGTCAGGAACCGCTCCACCAGCGGGTGGTTGGCCAGCGTCCGTGCCTGGTCGGCGGCCCGCCGGAAGAGCCCGACCACCAGCCGGCGCTCGGCGGCCGTGTGCACGGTGTCGGCCACCGGCAGGTACTGCTCCGCCGCGGTAGCGAAGAACTCAGGCCGGGTGGCCAGGCGGCGAGCCAGTCGCAACCGCGCGGCGCGCCGCGCGGCCGGGTTGAGGAATCCCAGGATGGCTTCCCGGGCACGGTCGTGCTGGAACCGGGCGCTGGGTGGGCCGTCGGGCTCCAGGACCAGCAGACCGGCCGCGAACGCCGGGGCGAGCTGTCGGGAGAGCTCGTCGGCCGCCACCCCGGTCGCGGTCTCGAGCAGGTCCAGTTCCACCCGGCCGGCCAGGCATGCCATCACCGTCAGCAGGTCTCTGGTGGCCGGCGGCAAGGCGGCGACGCGAGCGGACAGCAGCTCGGTCACATCCACCCGTGCCAGCCGGCGACGCAGCACCATCTCGTCCCACCGCCACCCGCCGTCGCCGCGGGCCAGAACCCCGTCCTGACGCAACGAGTTCAACAGCTCCACCGTGTCATACGGGTTGCCTCCGGTAGAGGGCGCGATCAGCCGCGCCAGCGCGGCGGCCGGCTCCTCAGGCAGGCGCAGCAGGTCGGCCACCATGGCCGCCTGGTCTTCCGGTCGCAGGTTGGCCAGGCGCAGCTGGTGCGGCCCGTCCGCCTGCCGATGCCAGCGGGCAAGCATGGGCGTCAGCGGATGGGCCGCGTCCAGCTCGCTGTCCCGGTAGGCGCAGACCAGCAGCAGCCCTTCAACCCGCTCCGCGCCGCTGAGGATCAGGTCGACAAAAGCCAGCGCTGCCCACGTGGCCCACTGCAGGTCGTCGATGAACAACACCACCGGCCGCTTCCGCGACGCGACCGCCCGCAGGGTCTCCACCGCGTTGTGCTGCCCCCGCTCCTGCAGGGTCATCGGATCGCCAGTCTCCGGTGGGATCTTCAGCAACGCCGCCAGCTCCGGCATGATGGACGCCGCCAGCCCGGCGGCAGGCCCCAAAGCCCCCAGCAGACGGTCCCGCACCTCGGCCAGGTAGCTCTCCGGCTCGGCCAGCAACAGCCGGCCCAGCGCTCGGAACGCCTGCAGGCCGCCGTCGTACTCCTGGTCACGGCGGTACTGGTCGAACTTGCCGGCCACGAACCAGCCGTCGGCATCGGCCACGATCGGGCGCAACTCGTTGACCAAGGACGTCTTGCCGACGCCCGGCACGCCGCTGACGAGCAGCCCTGAGCAGCGGCCCGCCATCGCCGCGGCGAACGCCGTGCCCAGCTCGCCGATCTCCTCCTCGCGCCCGGACAGTCGGGACGGCGTCAGAACTCCCGCTGGAACGTCGTGCTCGCCCAGACGCACAGATGCGCCGCGGCGAACCAGGGTGAGATCGTGTACCAGCCCGTCGGCGCTCTGGTAGCGATCGTCCGGCTCCTTCGCCAACAGCTTCATGATGATCGCCGACAGACCGGCCGGCACCGCAGAGTTCACGGACGACGGCGGTGTCGGCACCCGCGCGAGCTGGTCATGAAGGAGGCGAAGCGGGTCGCCCGTGCCGAACGGCGGCGCCCCGGTTGCCAGCTCGTACAGCGTCGCCCCGAGCGCGTGCAGATCGGCCCGGTGGTCGACCTGGCGACCTGTCCGACCGGTCTGCTCGGGCGCGAGATAGGGCAACGTACCGACGATCTCGCTGGGGGGCATGAACCCCGGTTGGACGGTCGTGAAGGTCGTGGCCAGCGCGAAGTCGATGAGAAACGGCGCGCCGCCGTCCCCGCCGACCACGATGTTCGCCGGGTTGATATCCCAATGCACCACACCCCGCTGGTGCATCCCCGCCACGGCGCGCGCGAGCGAGGTGGCCAGATCGACCAGCTTGACCGGATCCACCGGCATCGTCCGCTCGCTCAGAGCCGCGCCGCCGACGTCGGCCAGCAGAACCGATCGCTCCTGGGGCATCCCTTCGCTGCTGCGGCAGGCCGCTTCGTCCGGGGCCCGATCATCCGGGTGCCGGCACATGGACGGTGGTACCCCGGCCGCCAGCTGCACTACCCCTTCCACTCCGGACAGCTTCTGGAGGATCTCGATCTCATGGCGTAGCCGTCGCCCGGCGTCGGGCCCTAGCGGTTCCTTCCGGATCACATTCCCAGCCGGGAACCTCAGCCGAGTGATGCGGGTCCGCGCCGACTCATGCAGCAACTCCACGCGCGCCGCCGGCCGCGGCTCGCCGCTTGCCGCGGTTCGCTGGAACTCCATCCGCCAACTCCCCACCGTGCCACCTGCGGGTGACCCTCCCAGCATTCCCGTGATCATGGCGAGCCAAATGGGTGCGCGGGCGCGGACCGAAGATGAGCGGGCGCGGACTGAAGATCGGACGAGGTGGACGTGACAACAACGATCTCCGCTGGGGCTGCCCAGTGACGATCAGCGGTATGGCGATGTCACGCCACGACCATGTCGACGCCAGGGCGGCGGTGCCGGCGATGACCCGGACCTCGGTCGCCGTCGGCACGGCGTGGACGTACACACCGTTCCCCTCCAGGACGCGCCGCCCGGCGACGACCACGACCGCCGCCGCGGCGAGACCGGCGGTGAACACGACGACGCCGACGACGGCGACCTTCGCGGCCAGTACCCGCGACCGGTCCGGGCTTGCCGTGAAGGTCGTCCGGACGAGGCCGCGGCGGTGTTCCGCGGCGACGAATCCGGTGCCGACGACAACGGCCACGATCAGGCCGACGAACGTGCCGGCCAGGGTCTGGGTGATGGAGACACCGAGACCTCCGGCGCCGGCGACGGCCGGGGCCGATGTCGCCGGAACCGGTCAGCCGCAGGTCAGCACCGGCCTGTTCGAATCCGGCGGCCGGCCTGGGCGGTCCCGCGGCGCCCGGCGCGCCTGGGGTTCCCGGGGCGTCGGCGGCCGGGCCGTCGACGTGCCCGCCGATGATGTCCGCGTGCCAGGCCGCGCCGCCGCAGGGCTGCACGTCGTCGACCTGGACGCAGAGCTGGGCGCCGCGAAGTCGGCCGACCTGCTCATCAGCCTCGACGGCGCGAGTCTGCGGCGACTCGTCGAGATCAAGGGCGTCAGCGGCAGAGCGCCCGAGAACCTGGTCGCCGACCTCCAACGGCACCGAACACCTGGCCGCAACTACGTCCCGACATCCCGGTGACGAGCGGCACTCTGATCGTCAACCACCAGCACAAATTCGAACCCGCGCAACGCGACGCCGAGGTCTACACACGGAAAGAGTTCGTCGACGCGCTCGACGTCACCGTCCTGGGCACCCGCCAGCTGTTCGAATGGTGGCGCATCCAGGACTGGGCCGCCGTCCACACAGCCGTCCTCGGCAATGACACGACCACTGCGGCCTCGACACCGGCCGATACGCAAGCGCCTGTCGCACCCGCGGCAGGACGCGGCCGTGGCTGGCGACGCCGTCGGTGACCCGATAGTTCCCAGCGGCCGTCGCCGGTCTACATCGAGACCGTCGGCCGCGCGCTTCACGGCATCTCCTGGGGGAAAGGTCAACCGTTGATCGCGCTCTGCATGGACTGTGGGACGGACCGTCCAGCCCCGCACCTCGCGAAAGGAGCCGTCAGCCGGATGCGTGTCCGACCGGGGCGGGGCTGGTCAGGCGAGGGCGAGGAAGAGCTTCTCCAACTCGGCTTCGGTCATCGGCGGGGTGTCACCGTCCGCGGCGGCGAGGCATTGCCGCATGCCGCTTGCGACGATCTTGAATCCGGCGCGGTCGAGGGCGCGGGAGACGGCGGCAAGTTGGGTGACGACGTCCTTGCAGTCGCGTCCCGCTTCGATCATGGCGATGACGCCCGCGAGTTGGCCCTGCGCGCGGCGGAGCCGGTTGAGCACGGCGCTGAGTGCTTCGTCGTCGACCTGCATGGGAACCTCCGCCTGGGCTGTGCCGGATCCAGCATACGGCGTGGGGTATAGATGGCTGTTCGTGGCCGGCCGGTCTGGATCTTCAGACCATCGGCTCGGCGGCCGCCGGTGGGTTGGTGTCGCCGCGAAGTGCGCCCGCGGCTTCCTTGGCCGCGTAGCCGACGAGGACGTAGCAGGCCGCGGGGTCGGCCCACCAGGCTCCGGTCGCCGCGTTCAGGACGAGGCCGGTCAGGACGGCGGTGGCGAGCAGGCCGTCGACGAGGGTGACGCGGCCCTCGGCGCGTAGGACGGGGTTGCCGAGGGCGCGGCCGGTCGCGGTTTTCCCCGCGGCGAGGGCGAACATGGCGAGCGCGGTCGTCGCTGTCCAGGCGATGCCCAGTGGGCTGTGGCGAGCGTGGTGGCCGGTCGCGAGGGCAACCGTCGACTGGGCGGTGAGGTAGAGGGCGAGAGCGCCGAACGCGAGGGCGATCAGGTGCAGGGCGTGGCGTTGCCGGTCGGCGGTCGTGCCGGTCAGCTCCCAGATCACCACGAAGCTGGCGCCGATCTCGATCAGGCTGTCCAGGCCGAATCCGGCGAGTGCGACCGATCGGGCGCCGACGGCGGCGACGGAGAGCACCCCGAGGCCGACGATGTTCCAGACCAGCGTCGCGTATTCAAGCGTGAGGCCGGAGGCGCCCCTCCCCCGCGGACCCGGTGCGAGAAGACGGGTGCGTGGGCGGTCGGGTGGACCGGGTTCAGCTGGTGGTGGGGTCGAGGACGGTGGCCACGAGGCGGGCGGTCTCTGCGCCGTCTTCGATCGCGATGTCGACGGCGCGGGAGATGTTCAGGTCGTCCAGGAGGGCCGCGAGCGCGGCTGCTCGGCTTGTGGAGGGCCCGGGACGTCCGGCGGCGACGCGCAGCGTGTCGAGCCGGTCGGCCGCCTCGTCGAGGGCTGCCGGGGTGTATTCCCAGGGTGTGGCGTAGGGCCGGTCGAGCACCATCGTCCGGATGTGGGCGGCCTCGCTGTCCTGCAGCAGGTCGCGGACCAGGACGAGGTTGCCGGTCGACTTCGCCATCTTGCGGCCCTCGTGGGAGACGAGACCGACGTGCAGCCAGGCTCGCGCGAAGGGCCGGACTCCGGTGACGGCTTCGGCTATCGCGGCCTCGTAGGCGTGGTGGGGAAACCTGAGGTCCTCGCCCCCGGCGTGCACGTCGATGCCCGGTCCGTGGGTGCTCAGTGCCATCGCCGCGCATTCGGCGTGCCAGCCGGGCCGGCCGGCGCCCCACGGGCTGTCCCACGCCGGGTCGCCGGGGCCTGAAGGCTGCCAGACGGCGACGTCGAGCGGATCGTCCTTCGCCGGGTCGTCGGGCCGGTCACCGTACTCGGCCGCCAAGGCGATCGCCTCCGCGCGGGACAGGCCGGCCCGGCTCGCCACGTCGGCGCCGCCTTTGAAGTAGACCGTGCCGTCGCGCACGTACGCCGCGCCGGCGTCGAGGAGGGCGCTGGCCAGGCGCTGCATCTGGCGGACGAACTGGTGGGCGCGCGGTTCGCTGTGCGGAGGCTGCACCGCCAGCGCCGCCATGTCCTGCTCGAAGTGGTACTGCGTGACGGCGGCGAACCGGTCGTAGGGCTCACCGTGGCGGGCCGCCGCCGCGGTCAGGACGTCGTCGACGTCGGTGACGTTGCGGCACACCCGCACGTCCACACCGGTCAGGCGCATCACCCGCGCGGCGGCGTCCGCCCACACGAACGTCGCGGCATGCCCGAGATGCGTCACGTCGTATGGCGTCACCCCGCACACATACATGCGACACGTGCCGACCAGGGGCACACCGCGGCCCGCCAGCCGCGGCACCGGAAACGCCCCGGAACTCGTCGTCATGTCCATGAGGCTGCCACACCCCCTGACCGATAACACCCGCGAGCGTCAGGTTCGCCGGCGCCGCGATCTTCTTCGCCGCCCGGGGGCGACTCGATACCCAATAGGGTATCTGACACTCGCAGGGGTATCGATGGCCGGCGAGGTCAGACGGGTCGGCGGCGGAGTGCGAGCGAGATGGAGCAGGCCAAATGCAACCCTTGACCTGCCTTGCGGGTCCCGGACAGCCCCGCCGTCCGGGACCGACGGCCCCTGATCGGCTGTGGGTGCCGTCCTAATGTCGGGGTAATGGCGAAGTAGGCGACTGGAACCGCCAGACCGCGGCTGACATGGCTGTCCTTCCCCGATGGCCGGTCCGGCGGATTGGGAGGTGCGCCATGAGACGGCTGTTGATACTGGGCGCGGGGACCGCGGGCACGATGGTGGCGAACAGGCTGCGCCGCCGGCTGAGCCGGTCCGAATGGCAGATCACGGTCGTTGATCAGAGCGATCAGCATCTCTACCAGCCGGGTTTCCTGTTCATCCCGTTCGGGACCTATGCGCCGGACGAGGTGGTCAAGCCACGGCGCCGGTTCATTCCGCGCGGGGTGGAACTGATACCCGGGAAGATCGAACGGGTGGACGCTGCCGCGAACACGGTGGTGCTGGTCGACGGCCGTCACCTGGCCTACGACTACCTGGTCATCGCGACCGGGACGCACACTCGGCCCGACCAGACGCCGGGGATGCTCGGCCCGGAATGGCACCGCAGCATTCACGAGTTCTATACCCACAGCGGCGCCGTCGCGCTCGCCGAATCCCTGAAGGAATTTCGCGGTGGCCGGCTGGTCGTCCACATAGTCGACACGCCGATCAAGTGCCCGGTCGCGCCACTGGAGTTCGCCTTCCTCTCCGACGCCTATTTCCGCCGCCGTGGCATGCGGGACCAGGTGGAGATCGTCTACGCCACCCCGTTGCCCGGGGCGTTCACCAAGCCGATCGCCTCGGAACGACTCGGCTCGATGCTGGACGACCGCAAGATCGCGCTGGCGAGCGACTTCCTGGTCGAGCGGATCGACCCGGACGCGAAAACGCTGATCTCCTATGACGAGCGGGAGATCCCGTTCGACCTCCTGGTCACCGTGCCGCTGAACATGGGCGCCGACTACATCGCCACCTCCGGCCTCGGCAACGAGCTGAACTACGTGCCGGTGGACAAGCACACCCTGCGCTCGAGGGCCTACGACAACATCTTCGCGATCGGTGACGCAGCCGACCTGCCGACCTCGAAGGCCGGTTCGGTCGCGCACTTCTCGGCGGACATGTTCACCAGGAACTTCCTGCGATACGTCGCCGGCAAGCCGATGACCGAGAAGTTCGACGGGCACGCCAACTGCTTCATCGAGTCCGGTGACGGCAAGGGCCTGCTCATCGACTTCAACTACGACACCGAGCCGCTGCCCGGTCACTACCCACTGCCCGCCGTCGGCCCGTTCGGCCTCCTGCGGGAGAACAGCCGAAACCACTGGGGCAAGCTGGCGTTCCGCTGGATGTACTGGCACCTCCTGCTACCCGGACACCCGATCCCGCTCCCGGACCACATGTCGATGACCGGCAAACAGCGTCCCGCGAAGGAGCGGTAATCATGGCCACCACCACCATCGGCGGGCGCGCGGTACACGTCGATCCGGAAGGCTTTCTCACCGAGTACGGCGAATGGGACGACGACCTTGCCCGCCAGCTTGCCGCGCAGATCGGCATCGAGCTGACCGACGCCCACTGGAAGGCGATCCACTTCCTGCGCGAGGACTACCGGACCCAGGGAGAGACCGCGACCATCCGCCGAGTGACCACACTGGCCGGAATCCCGACCAAGGAACTGTTCACCCTGTTCCCGAAGAAGCCGGCCAAGAAGATGGCCTACATCGCGGGCCTACCCAAGCCACACGGCTGTGTCTGACCACCGGCCCCCAGCAGGAAGGAAGCGCCATGACCGTCACCGAGCCGGTGCCAGCCGTCATCGTCCCCAACTTCAACGACGACGAGACCGGCCGCAAACTGGCCATCATCTGTTCCAAGGGAACCCTCGACATGGCGTACCCCGGCCTCGTTCTCGCCAACGCGGCGCTCGGCGAGGGGGTGGAAACCCACCTGTTCTTCACCTTCTGGGGATTCGACATCATCACCAAGTCCAGGATGCACGACCTGAAGTTCACCATGCTCGGTAACACCGCCACCCACATGCCGCAGGGGATGGGCGGTCTGCCCGGCATGACGGCGATGACGACTCATATGATGAAGAAGCAGATCGCTGCGGTCGGTGTGCCCGAGGTACCGGAGTTCCTGGAGCAGATCGTCGCCTCCGGCGGCCATCTGTGGGCCTGCCGGATGTCCGCCGACATGATGCATCTCGACGAGTCCGACCTGTACGAAGCCGTCGAAGGGATCATCAGCGCCGCCGACTTCATCGAGAAGACCGACGGCGCCCAGCTGCTCTTCATCTGAGGACAGCGGCCGGCCCTATCAGGAACACCTGGAGTAGCGCGGCCGCACACCGGCGGTGGGTATCGCACAAGGGTGTCGGCCGACACAGGAGGAAGGCGGGGAGGACAGTGGCGCACGGCAAGGAAGTCCTCGACGAACTGCGGCCCCAGACACGCGACCTGCGCAAGCTGATCCCCGACGTGTGGACCCCGTTCGCCGGGCTGCACGGTCACGCCCTTGGTGATGGTGCCCTCGACGGCAAGACGAAGGAACTCATCGCGCTCGCCATCGCCGTCAGCAAGCAGTGCGACGGCTGTATCGCCTCCCACGCCCGGGGCGCCGCGCGCAAGGGCGCCACCACGCAGGAAGTCGCCGAAGCCCTCGGAGTCGCTCTACTGATGAACGGCGGTCCCGCGACCGTCTACGGCCCCCGCGCCCTCGCGGCCTTCACCGAGTTCACCGAGTTCACCGACCCGGACGAGCACCGCTGACCGACAGGCGTACGGGCGACGAGGCTCCCGCCCTCCACCGTTTCGTGGCGGCGTTCCGCTTGTACCGCCACGAAACGGCCAGTCCCCGCTGGCGGCCAGCCGGACGGCCCGGACGCCGCCGCGGAACGGCATCGTGAACCGAGCAGTGGGTCGGCGCGTGCAGATCGATCGGTGGGAGCCCGAAGGCTCGCGCGGTACCCGGCCGGCCAGCCGTGGGACCGGCCGGCCGGCGCGCTGTTTCCGGGGCCTGGTCGACGGTGATCGTGACGGTACCTGCGGTGGGGGTGTGTCGTAGGGCGTTGTCGAGCAGGTTTGTCAGCGCTTCGACGATCCGGTCGTGGTCCACGGTGACCGTCGGGCGCTCCTGCGGAGATTGCCCCCGCGGCGGATAGTCCTCACACGGCCGGCTTCAGAAATACTCTGCGTCAGAGGCACTAGTCGGCCGTGTGGTGCGTCCCGCGTTGCGGGAGGCGCGCTCAGGCCGTGGTGTTGATCAGATCGTGCGTCCAGGCGGTGTAGCCGCCGAGCAGGTCGGAGACGTCGGTGAAGCCGGCGGCGCGTAGCGCGCTGGCGGCGACGGAGGAGCGGTAGCCGCCGGCGCAGTGCACGACGACCGGCCGGTCGGCGGGCACCTCGGTCAGGCGGCGGGTCAGTTCCGCGAGCGGGATGTGCAGCGAGCCGTCGATCGCGCCGAGTGCGCGTTCGCCGGTGTTGCGCACGTCGAGCACGACGGGTGGGCCGCCCTGCTCAGGCTTGCGGGCGATCGCGTCCCGCAGTTGGCTGGTGGTGATGCGGCTGGCGGGGACGACCTGGCCGGCCGGGGCCGCGTCGGCGATCTCTCGGACGGCGTTCTCAGGCTCGCGTAGGTAGCCGGTGACCTGGTCGAAGCCGATCCGGGCGAGCCGCACGACGACCTCCTCCTCGCGGCCGGGCGCGGCGATGACGAGCACTGGACGGCTGGGTTCGACGACCATGCCGACGGTCTCGGCGAACCGGCCGTCGGCGGGGACGTTGAGCGAGCCGCGCACGTGTCCGGCCGCGAACTCGTGCGGGTCGCGGGCATCGACGACGAGGGCTCCCGCGGCGCGTGCCATAAGGAACGCTGTGGTGGTCATGGGCCGCGGCGCTGTCGTCGGGTCGAACACCGCGTGCCGCTTGCGGTTGAGGACCGCGTCGAAGACGAAGTAGCCGGGCGCGGACGGCTGGCCGCCGGTCACGAGTGCGAGGAACCGGTCGGAGTCCATCGGTGCGCAGGCGTAGTTGGTGCGGCGCTGGTCGCCGATGGTGGAGGACCGCTCGGTGGACAGGTTCTTGCCGCAGGCCGAGCCGGCGCCGTGCGCGGGGAAGACCCGGACCTCGTCGGGCAGGCTCATCAGCTTGCGTTGCACGCTGTCGTAGAGCATCCGGCCGAGCTCGGCCGCGGTGACGCCGAGGGACGCCAGCAGGTCGGGTCGGCCGACGTCGCCGATGAACAGTGCGTCGCCGGTGAGGACCCCGTAGGGGACGGTGTCGGCGGTGTGTTCGTAGACGAGCACGCTGATCGACTCGGGGGTGTGGCCCGGGGTCTCCGTGATCTGCAGGGTGACGTCGCCGAGGCTGATCCGTTCGTTGTCGGTAAGCCTGCGGATCGGGTACTCGGTGTCGGCGCGGTGGCCGTAGCCGATCCAGGCGCCGGTGGCTGCCGCGACCTCCAGGTGGCCGGCGGCGAAGTCCGCGTGGAAGTGGGTGTTGATCACCCCTTCGATGGTCAGTCCGCGGGCCTGGGCGTCGGCGAGGTACTCGGTGACGTCGCGGCGCGGGTCGACCAGCACGGCCCGGCGGCTGGTCTCGTCGGCGATCAGGTATGAGGCCTGGGACAGGCAGTCCAGGTAGTACTGGCTGAACAACACGATCGTTCTCCCCTTCGGACCGGTTGGAGTCATATACCCCTGGGGGTATCAAGCCCAAGGGGGTGGCCTTCATTCCGGGGCGAGGCCCGGGCGGCAGATCCGCTCTTGCGGGCCTCGCGGCCTCCGGCGGCCTCGCGGACCCTTGATCGGTCGGGTCGTGTGCGTCTTTGAGAAATAATACCCCCAGGGGTATCGTTGACCCGTCGACAAGAGGCTCGGGCGACATCCGTTGGCTGCCTCCAATCCGCCGGGTGCGCCCCCGGCGCCCTGATCGTCCGCCGGCGGTGGTCCTGCGCCGAGCGCCCGGTCCAACGACGCCGGAATCGCAGTACAGGCAAATCACCTCTTTGGTCCCTGGGCTGTCGCGGGGCTTGACGCGTCCGCGTCGGTCGAAGACCGGCGGAGACCTGCCTGGTGTGGCCGGAAGGAGAACAATGAGTAGTACCTACCTCGACCGTCCGTCAGCGATTGACGTGGTGGGCTTGCGGGAGCTGGTCGCCTCCGGGCATGCCCCCCGGATCCTGGACGTCCGCACCCCGGCCGAATTCGAGACCGCCCACATCCCGTCCTCGTACAACGTGCCGCTGGATCTGCTCCGGGAGCACCGGGCCGAGCTGAGCTCGCATCTCGACGAGAACGTCGTGCTGGTCTGTCGCTCCGGCGCCCGCGCCACCCAGGCCGAGCAGTCGCTCGCCGAGGCCGGACTACCGAACGTCAAGGTGCTGGCCGGCGGGATTCTCGCCTGGCAGGCCGCTGACGCGCCTGTCAACCGCGGCACCGCCCGCTGGGACCTGGAACGTCAGGTCCGCTTCGTCGCCGGCCTCGTCGTGCTCCTGAGCATCGCGGTCTCCGTCTTCGTGCCGTCGGTCCGCTACGTCGCCGGGGCCATGGGCCTTGGGCTGGCCCTGGCCGCGCTGACCAACACCTGCCTCATGGGCATGCTGCTCGCCAGGCTTCCTTACAACCGGGGCGCCAGCTGCGACCTGACCACCATCGTCAGCCAGCTCCGGGACGCGCCCCCCGCCGGGAGCCGGCGGTGACCGTTGCTCTGACCATCGCGCTCGCGGTGACCATCGGGGTCAGCCTCGGCCTGCTGGGCGGCGGCGGGTCCATCCTCGCCGTGCCGCTGCTGGTCTACGTCGCGGGCCTGCCGGCCAAGGAGGCCATCGCCACCTCGCTGTTCGCCGTCGGGGTCACCAGCGCGGTGGCGGTACTGCCGCACGCCCGCGCCGGACGCGTTCGCTGGCGGGTCGGCCTGGTCTTCGGCCTGGCCGGAATGACCGGCGCGTACGGCGGCGGCCGGCTCGCGCACTTCATCCCCTCGGCGGTCCTGCTCACCGCGTTCGCGCTGATGATGCTCGCCACCGCCACCGCGATGATCCGCGGCCGGCGTACCGCCGTGCGCGGGCAGCCCGTGGGCGAGCTGCCGCTGCCGCGCATCGTGGGGCAGGGTGTCGCCGTCGGCCTTGTCACCGGCCTGATCGGTGCGGGGGGCGGCTTTCTCGTGGTGCCCGCGCTCGCCCTGCTCGGTGGCCTGCCGATGCCGGTCGCGGTCGGTACCTCGCTGGTCGTCATCGCGATGAACTCGTTCGCGGGCCTGGCCGGCTCCCTGTCCAGCGTGAGCATCGACTGGGGGCTGGCAGGCGGAGTGACGGCGGCCGCGCTGCTCGGAAGCGTCGTCGGCAGCCGGCTCGCGGGCCGCATCCAGGAGAACCGGCTTCGCCGTGCCTTCGGCTGGTTCGTCGTGGCGATGGGTGGCCTCGTCCTCGCCCAGCAGCTGCCCACCAAGGTGTGGAGCAGCCCGTTGTTCTGGGCCCCGGTCGTGGGTCTTCTGGTGACGACCACCGCCTTGGCAGTGGTTGCACGCTCCCGTCTGCGCCCCGCCGGCGAAGCCCGATCCGCCACTGCTCAGCCGACAGACGAACTCACGGAGGACTCGAAGATCGAAATGGGTTCGACCCGCGCCCTGCCTGGTGGGGTCCCCCGGACGCGAAGACTCGGCCGCCACACCGCGCGCACCACAGCCTCGTCGTCCACGTGAGCCGTGGCGTGGCCGCCGCTTAGGACATCTCGCGGCTGATGCGCTTGCTGGTCAGCTCGACGGGTGCCTGCGGGCTCTGGCGGGAATGGACCGAGGGGCCTGTCGGCGAGCGGGACGGAGGCCAACGGTGCTGTGGGACAAACGAGACGACATGGTCGTGCACGAATGGGAGCCGTTCAACGCCGAGCCTCCGCCAGCGGCGCTCGCCGACGAGCCGCTCACCCCAGTCGAGGCGTTCTACAGCCGTAACCACGGGCCGATCCCGCGAGTGGATCGAGAGGGGTGGCGGCTTGCGGTGCGCGGACTGGTGGAACGGCCGCTCACGTTGGCGTTGGCCGATCTGCGCCGTGGCTTCGAGCCGCGCACGCTGACCGTGACCTTGCAGTGCGCTGGGAACCGGCGCGCCGGGATGATGGCGGTGCGACAGATCCCCGGGGAGGATCCGTGGGGTGACGGCGCCACCTCTACCGCTGAGTGGACCGGTGTCCGGCTCGCCGACGTCCTGGGGACCGCGCGTCCGCTGAATCAGGCCAGCCATGTGGCGTTCGAAGCCGTCGACGTCTCGCCGCTTGCCCATCCCGCGCAGCCCTACGGCGGCTCCATCCCGCTCGCCAAGGCAATGGAGCCGGACGTGCTGCTGGCCTGGGCGATGAACGGCCGTCCGCTGCCCATCGTGCATGGTGCCCCGCTGCGGGTCGTCGTGCCGGGCTACATCGGAGCGCGCAGCGTCAAATGGCTACGAAGTGTCACGCTACGGACCGACCCGTCGGACAACTACTTCCAGGCAGTCGCCTACCGACTACTGCCGCCGGACGCCGATCCGGACCGGGCCGAGCCGGGAGTTGGCCTGTCGCTGGGGCCGATCGCGCTGAACTGCGCGATCCTGCGGCCCGACCGCGGCGCGACAATGCCGCCGGGCCGAGCGACGGTGAGCGGCTACGCGCTGGCCGGGGAACACCGCCAGGTGGTTCGGGTGGATCTGTCCGCCGACGGAGGCCGGCGCTGGCGGCAGGCGGACCTCGCCCCGAGGGCCAGTGCGTATACCTGGCAGCTCTGGCACGCCGACGTGGACCTCCCGCCGAGTTCGGACGTCGAGCTGGTCGCCCGGGCATGGGACGACACGGGCGCGCTGCAACCCGAATCAGCCAAACCGCTGTGGAACCCGAAGGGGTATGCGAACAACTCCTGGCCCCGCACCCTGATCCACACGTCGGCCGGGACCTGAACGATCAGCTCAGGGAGGCGACTGACCTTCTTCAGGCACGGCTCAGGACGCGGCTTGTCCGGCATGAGGAACGCCCTCGCCGGAGCCAGCCAGTCCAAACCCACCCGTCCACCCCGACCGCAGGCGAGCACGGCGCCTGAAACGCCACGTCTCATCTTTCATCTTCGTTGCCGCACAGCGGCGACGCGCCCGGTTCAAGGACCGCGTCGCCGGCCAACTGGCCGCCGGCCAACTGACATTGGCGTGGTTCAGGTGGCCGAGTGTCCCTGTCCCAGGTGCTTGTAGGCGAGGACGGCGGCCTGGGTGCGGCTGGTCAGCCCGAGCTTGTCCAGGATGCTCGACACGTAGTTCTTGACCGTCTTCTCGGACAGATGAATGCGCGTTCCGATCTGGCGGTTGGTGAGGCCTTCGGCGACGAGCGCCAGGATCTCACGTTCGCGGGCGCTGAGCTCCGCTATGACCGGGTCCTCCTTCGGACCTTCGCGCAGCCGGTCGAGGACCCGTTGCGTGACCGACGGCGACAGCAGCGACTGGCCGGATGCCACGGTACGGATCGACCCAACCAGGTCGGTGCCGCGGATCTCCTTGAGCACGTATCCTGCGGCACCGGCCATGATGGCGGAGAAAAGGGCCTCGTCGTCGTCGAACGAGGTCAGGATCAGGCAGGCAACCTCAGGATACTCCGACCGGATCTCGCGGCAGACATCGATGCCGCTGCCGTCCGGCAGCCGGCCGTCGAGGATCGCCACGGTAGGTGTCAGAGCGGGTATGCGCCGCAGCGCCTCGGCCGCGAGCCCTGCCTCTCCGACCACCTCGATGTCGTCGTGACGTTCCAGGGTCCGCCGGAGACCATTCCGCACGATCTCGTGGTCGTCGAGGATGAACACCGTAATCTTCTCCACGCCGGGGACGATACGCGGCGTGCCCACGACCGATATCTGACGATCGGCGTGACGGCCTCGGGACTTCTGGCATGTGGACGACCACCGGATGATCGCCGCGCGCGCCTGTCAGTGGTGAGCATCCGGTGACCGTGGGCGCTTCCGCCGCAGGGGTCACGCGGGTGCCGGCCTAGATCGGTGCCGTCCAGCGCAGGTGGGTGCCGCCGCCGGCCGGAACCGCGAGCCTGAAGGTCCCGCCCAGCGAGTCTGCCCGTTCCCGCAGGTTGGTCAGCCCGCTGCTGCGGACCACGTCCCCGACGCCGACGCCGTTGTCCTCGACCTCGACGACGATGTCGTCGTTCTCCAGGCGCACGCTGATCCGCAGCGCCGTCGCCCGGGAGTGCCGGGCCGCGTTGGACACCGCTTCCCGCACCACCGCGAGCACATGGGCGGCGAGCGTGTCTCCGACGACCGTGTCGAGTGGGCCGGAGCAGGTCACCGTGGGCGCGAAGCCGAGCCCGGCCTCGGCGCCCGCGGCGATCTTCTCGACCGCGGCGCGCAGGCTCTGCCGCCCGAGCTGGGCGGTTCCCCGCAGCTCGAAGATCGACCGCCGAATGTCCTTGATCGTCGCGTCGATGTCCTCGACGAAGCCGTTCAGCCGCTCCGCGTTCGAGGTCTGCTCGTACTGCGCGACGTCCTGAATTCCCAAGGCGACAGCGAACATCCGCTGAATCAGATGGTCATGAAGGTCACGGGCGATCCGGCCGCGGTCAGCGAGGACCACCAGCCGCTCGCGCTCGGACTTGGCGCGGGCGAGCTCAAAGGCGACCGCCACATGACCGGCGAAACTCGACGCCATGTCAAGGTCGGCCGACGTGAACGCGTGACGTCCGCGGGCCCGCCCCAGGAGCAGAACACGGCGGTCGGCCTCCGCGGTGGCCCGCAGCGGCACCGCCATGAGGGAGCCGACGTCGGGGCCTCGTTCGAGATCGCTGGCGTCCGCGCCGACGTCACCGGCGAGCAGCGGACGCTGCTCGGCGAACACGCGCCCGGCCAGGCTGCCGCCGAGCGGGACCGTGTTTCCCGCCGTGTCCGCGCCGACCGCGACCTCGATGGTCGCCGACGCCGGGTCGTCGTGGTGGGGAGAGAGCATGGCCACGTAGTCGGCGCGGGCGGTCGTCCGAGCCCGCTCGACGACCAGGGCGATCGGGTCGGGCGGGTCCGCCATCAGCTCGTGGGTCACCTCGGCCGACGCGCTCATCCACTGATGCCGCTGCTGCGCCTCGTCGAACAGCCGGGCGTTGTCGATCGCGACCCCAGCGGTGGCCGCGAGGGCCAGTGCGAGCTCCTCGTCCTCAGCCGTGAACGCGCGGCCGTCGCGTTTCTCGGTCAGGTACAGGTTGCCGAAGACCTCGCCGCGCACGGTGATGGGCACGCCGAGGAAGGTGCGCATCGGCGGGTGCCCGGGCGGGAAACCGATGGCGGCCGGGTCGCGGGCGATGTCGCCCACCCGGCGGGGGCGCGGGTCGTCGATCAAAACGCCCAACACGCCCTGGCCCGTCGGAAGGTGGCCTATGCGTTCGACGTCGGCGAGGGGCATGCCGACGTGGACGAACTCCTCAAGGGTCCGGTCGGCCGCCACGACGCCCAGTGCCCCGTATCGAGCGTCGAGGAGCTCGCAGGCGGCCTGGACTACCAGCCGCAGCAGAGTCGGCAGGCGCAGGTCGGTCGTGACGATCCGGTTGGCGCGCAACAGTCCGCGTAGCCGGCCCTGGGTGGCCATGAAGTCCTGGGCACGGTCGACCAGCTGAGTAAGCAGCTCGTCGAGTTCCAGGCGGCCCACTGTCGGGAACGTCAAGTCGTCGTCGGAAGCTGGCTCCAAGCGCTGATCTTCCAGCGGCTCGGGCTGCCTGTCGGCCCGGCGCAACGCGTCCACAGGCGCAGCGTAGTCCGGGCCTGCTCGACAGATCGCAAAATCTCAACGATTGCGGCCTCGGACCGAGGCGCCCGCCCGCTACCCCCACTCGAGCTGGCCGGTGGCCTTCGTGTAGGCGGCGACGGCGGCGGGCAGGGTCGGGAAGATCAGGTCGGTGCCGATCCGGCCGGCCACGCCGTGGGCGAGCAGGTCGGCGCGCAGCTCCTGCTTGACCCGGGCGAGCGCGACGACGACGCCCCGGCCGGCCAGCTCGGCGCGTACCTCCTCCAGCGCGTCCAGGCCGGTGATGTCGACCTCGATGTTCGCCTCCATGTTGAGCACGAACCACCTGACCGGGCCGCGCGAGGCCATCGTGTCGACGGCGGCGAGCACGCGCCGACGGAAGTCCTGCGCATTGGCAAAGAAGATCGGCGAGTCATACCGATAGACGACCAGGCCCGCGATCGGCTCCGCGTCCGGGTAGTCGTCGATGTCGTGCATCCCCTCGACGCCGGGCACGAGGGCGAGGATCGCGTCGTGCGGGCGGGCGACCCGGGCCAACAGGTCCGCCAGCGACAGGGCGACCGCGATCAGGATGCCATAGAGGATGTCGAACGCGAGCACGCCGGCGAGCGCGGCAAGCGCGAGCAGCAGCTCGCTGCGCCGGAACCGGGCCAGCCGCCGGAAACCCGCCAGGTCCACCAGCCGGACCGCGGCGTAGATCACGATCGCGCCGAGCACCGCGGCCGGGAAGACCGCCAGCGCCGGGCGCAGGAACAGCAGCACCACCAGCACGGCGCCGACGGCGACCAGCGAGTGCAGCTGACTGCGGCTGCCGGTCGCGGCCCCGAGCGCCGTACGGCTGCCGCTGCTGCTCACCGGAAAGCCGGACAGCAGCCCCGTCCCGACGTTGGCCGCTCCCAGCGCGAACAGCTCTCGGTTCGCGTCGATCTCGCCATGGCCGGCACGGCCGGCGAACGCCCGGGCCGTCAGCACGTTGTCGGTGTAGCCGACGAACAGCACCCCGAGAGCTGGGACCACCAGCCTGGCCAGGTCCGCCGCGGCCGGCGGCGTCGGCCGCGGCAGCCCGCCCGGAACGCTGCCGACGACCGCGATGCCATGCGCATCCAGGTCGAACACCGCGACGGCGGCCGTGGCCAGCACGACGACCAGCAGCGGCCCCGGAGCGCCGGGGTAGCGCCACTCGAGCAGGAACAGGAAGCTCAGCGCGGCTGCGGCGAGCACGACAGTCCCCGCCTGGACCGCTCCGAGATGGCCCGCGAACGACACGAGCTGGGCGTACAGATACTCGCCCGAGACGGGGACACCGGTCGTCTTGCCGAGCTGACTGACAATCATGATGACGGCGACGCCAGCGAGATAGCCGACCAGGATCGGCTGCGAGAGCAGGTCGGCGACGAAACCCAGCCGCACCGCGCTGGCAGCGAGCGCCAGCAGCCCGACCACCACCGCGAGCGCGGCGGCAAGCGCCGCGTACCGCCCGGGATCCCCCGCGGCCAGCGGCCCGACCGCGGCGGCCGTCATCAGCGCCGTCGTCGACTCTGGACCCACCGACAACTGACGCGACGACCCGAACACCGCATAGATCGCCAGCGCCGGCAACGCCGCCCACAGCCCCGCCACCGGCGTCAGACCCGCGACCCCCGCGTAGGCCATCACCTGCGGCACCAGATAGGCCGCCACCGTCACCCCGGCCAGCACGTCGCCCCGCAGCCAGCCACGCCGATAACCACGCACCCACTCGAGCACCCGCACCCGCTCAAGTACCTGCGGCACCCATCCCACCTGTGCCACCGCGCTCCTCGTCCTAAGGCGGCGATCCACCGCCTTCAGTCCTGCCGCCAGCCCTGGCTCGATTAGCGAGCATTGTCGCTGGTGGCAACACCGACGCGTCAGCTCTTCACATCGCCGCCGACTGACAGCGAACTCGACTTTCTCGTGCGCGGTTCTCGCGGCGGTGGCATCCGTTGGCCGTGCCGGCTCCGCCTTGCACGATGAATGACGCCCGTCCACCGGTGGCAGATGCCATCAGTGACTGCGCCGTGGCCTTCAGGTCCTGCGAGGGCAGGACATCCGCACCGCGACCTGGCCGAGCCGGCGGCGCACAGTCGACAGTGCAGGTATCCAGCGGCTCGGTTCACCGGCGAGGCCCTCACCCGTCGCCGAGTACGCGCGTGGCAGCGCTGTGGCTGGTGGGCGCGTCGGTATTCGGCGCCCGGTCGCGTCAGGAACGAGGTCCGAGATGTTCGAGGTACGGCTACACGGACGCGGCGGCCACGGGATCGTCACCGCCGCCGAGATGCTCGCGGTCGCCACCTACTCCCAGGGCAAGTACGCGCAGGCATTCGCGGGATTCGGCCCGGAGCGGGCGGGCACACCGACGGTCGCGTACTGCCGGTTCGACGAGGCGCCGATCCGGCGACGCGAGCCCGTGTTGCACCCGGACGCCGTCATCGTGCAGGACCCGGCGCTGCTCCGTGAGGTGGACGCGTTGGAGGGGGTACGGCCGGATGGCTACGTCCTCGTCAACTCTGACCATGAGATCGACGAGCTCGGCCTCGACGACCTGGCCGCGCACCACGGCCTGACGGCCGTACGCCTACAGGTCGTCCCCGCGACCGAGATCGCCCTACGGACGCTTGGGCACCCGCTGCCGAACACGGCCCTGCTCGGCGCCTTCGCCGCGCTCACCGGCGCCATCACGCTCGAGGCCGTCGAGACCGCGGTCCTGGAGAATTTCGCCGGTCGAGTGGCGGCGGACAACATCGAAGCCGCCCGATCCGCACACGCCTTCGTCCGTTACGCCCTCTGGGACCGCACCTCCATGCAGGCACCCGCCTAGCAGGATTGAGCACCCCGACGCAGATCTGGCGGCACAGCTCGGCCGCCGGCCCGGACCGCTCAGGCAGGGCGTCGGCGCGCGGCTGCCTCGCCGTGTTGCGTGTACGCGGCGGGAAGATAAGCAGGCGCGTGCTCGACGTGTCCGGTGAGCCTCGAGGCGGCCATGTGACGATGCCTCCAGCGAGGGCTGGCCGTAGACCGGAACGCGATGCGGTTCGGTTGGCCATACGGGGACGAGGAGACAACTATGGTGACTCGCGGCGCGACATTCTCGGTCGAGCAGGTGTACGCGGCGGTCGAGGCCGCCGGCCTGGCGCCGTCGATCCACAACACCCAGCCCTGGAGATGGCGGTTCCGCGACAAGACGCTGGAGCTGTTCGCCGACCTGTCCCGCGCCGTGCCCGTCATCGACCCGGACCACCGCCAGCTATTGATCAGCTGCGGCGCGGCCCTGTTCAACGGCTGGCTGTCCCTGCGCGCGGCCGGCCTCGACGTCGAGGTCGGCGACACCCTCGACGACCCCGACTCCGACCCCGACCTCGCCACCGCTCGGCTGGCGACTCTGACGATCGTCGGCAA
>Ga0105249_10000894_pt1 | contig 26420 bp, 24 predicted proteins | sample KBSS44metaG_FD_81522 | JGI IMG/M metagenome (GOLD analysis project Ga0105249, IMG submission 81522) | Switchgrass rhizosphere microbial communities from Kellogg Biological Station, Michigan, USA - KBS S4-4 metaG | ecosystem: Host-associated > Plants > Roots > Rhizosphere > Soil | place...
CGGGCGACTTAAGGATTGCGCATGCTCCGCACGCGCTTTTATCGGACTCGCCCACAGCTGAGCCGAGGCGTTAGGCGTCCCTGCCACCATCGGCATCTGGATGACCAACGTCCTTCGAAGCGGCGGACTGGAGCCACGCGGACATGTCCGTCACCGCGTCCGAGCATTTCCGCTTTCGTCCTCGGTAAGTTCGGCCTCGGCCGGATCCCCACGGGGGCCGCGGAGTTCTCGCCTTTCGGCCCGTCTGGCCATGGCCAGCGAACCAGCAGCGCAGGCCGCGCTCGCCATGCCGAGGGGGGGACCAAACACCAGGAACTCTCCCCACAAGCTCTCGCCTCGAAGGGCCGCGGCGACGACGAAGATCCCGGACAGCAGAAGGCCACTCACGGCGCCCCACCCCGCAAAGCGCGAAAGCGACACGCGATCAAACCTGCGACGGCGCTCGATACCCACGAGGATCCCGGAGAATATGATGCCGGTAACAAAGCCGAGCGGAGCAAACAGGAGGGCGAACGGGAGATCGGAGTAGAAACCGGGCACCCGCGCCAGCAGGATGCCCGCACCAAACCATGCTGCTCCCCACGTGAGGCCCATCCCGATGGCCGCGCGGATGCGTCGCCCCCACTCCTTCATGACTCCCTCCCGACGCTCAGTCGGACACGCTTCCGCGGGCTCGTGGTAGCAGGCCAAGTGCTTTGTAATACAGAGTATGCCGCGGGCAGGCGGAGGTCAAGAGCGCCCGGCACCGAGTATGACGAGACCGTGGGTGTCAGAACGCAAGCGCGCCGCGACCGGCGCGCCCGCGACGCCTAACGTTGCATGCACCTGTCGGTCGAGCTATGGTAGGCGCGCGCTCCGCGCGCGCTTTATAGGTTCGCAGGTGATGCGGGGCGTTAGGCGTCGAAAAGAAGCCGTTCGGAGGCGCATATGTCGGTACCGAAGACCAAACCCACGGAAGTCAGTGTCGAGAGTCACATCGCTGCAATTGCGAACGAGGAGCAACGGAATGACGCCCAGAGTCTGGTTGTTCTCATGCGAAGAGTGACCAAGCAAGAACCAAGGATGTGGGGGCCAAGCATCGTTGGATTCGGGAGCTACCATTACAAGTACGCAAGCGGTCACGAAGGCGATTCCGCTCTCGCTGGGTTTGCCGCGCGGGGAAGGGAGTTGGTTGTTTACATCGCGGCGGGCTTCGAAGGTCGGGACGTCTTGTTAGCCAAGCTGGGACAGCACAGGACTGGAAAGGTATGTGTCTACATCAGGCGCCTGGCCAACGTCGATCTGAAGGTCCTCGAGCAGTTGGTAGCCCGGTCGGTAGCCGATACGAAGAGTCGCTATCCGCAGCCCAATGTGAACGACGCCTAACCCTGCCTTGCACCGGACTCGCCGTCGGCGAGCCGGTGAAGGTCCACGTTAGGCCGCCAGCGCTTTCCGAAGGGGGTGAGGAGTATGTCTCACTGTGGATGGTTTCCGATGCGGCGCGACGAGATCTTCGCGTGGGTTGAGCGCCATCGGCACGAGCTGCCAACCGCGCTCGCCGAGCTCGCTCAATTCCCGATGCCGTTCCGCTCCATCATCGTGAATGCGGTCGACCCCGAACGCCGCGCGCGATTGTGGCAGGAGCATCTGCAGTCGTTTCTTGGACCCGAGTCGGAGTTGTCGTCACGGCAGCAGGAGTTCATCGCGGCGACAATCCCCGAGCTGCCTCAACTCCTGAGCGCGCCGGCCCCGAATCCTGTGATGAGTGGCTGGGAAGCTCGCGCGTCTAAAGTGTTTTCGCGTGCCGAAGCATCGAGGCTGTTCGCGATGATTGGCCCGCCGGAGCCGCCGGAAGGGCTCCCACTCCCGCCAGATGCAATTCCCGACCGGTGAGCAGCCGGAGAGATAGGTAACAGAAGTGTCCGAGAACACGGGTAACACTTTCGGGGTTACCTGTCGGGGGCGAGACGCATCCAACTCGACCGGCACAGGAGATCACTCGTCGTTTCACTCCTCGGGATGACGGTAAGTTCTTCGAACCCACCAATTTCCGGCTTTCTCGAAGCTCGTGTCGATTTTGACCGGTCTCGTTCGACGTGTTGGTGAGGCCGCGAACCGCGCAACAACCAACCCACGGAATTCAGGAGAAAACAATGCGTTTCATCCTCATGGGCATGGCAACGAAGGAATCGGAAGCGGGCGCACTGCCGAAGCCCGAAGCCTTCGCCGCGATGCAGGAGTACAACGAAGACCTCGCGAAGCGAGGCATCCTCCTCGCCGCCGAGGGGCTCGCACCGACCTCAAAGGGTGCGCGCGTGACGTTCAACGACGAAGAGCGCATCGTCACCGATGGCCCGTTCGCCGAGGCGAAAGAGGTCGTTGCGGGCTTCTCGATCATCAAGGTGAACTCGCTGGAAGATGCGATCGAGTTGGTGAAGCGCACTCCGAACATCTTTCCGAACGGCAAGGCCGAGGTCGAGATCCGCAAGCTCATGGACATCGAGGATTTCGGTGAGGGGTTCACGCCGAACGAGGAAATCGCGAAAGTGAAGTTCTAGGAGATGCCAGCCCGCGCTTCACATCCTCGCTGGAGCTACGCAGCTACGCACATGCGACTGCCGCGCCTTGCTCTCCTCGCCCTTTCGGTTGCGGCGACGGACGCGTTCGCGCAGTCCACAGCCGCATCGCCATCGACGGACTACAGCAACCCGCGAGTCTGGCTCTGTCGCCCCGACCGGCCCTCAGCGTGCGATGTGGATCTTTCCACCACGGTGGTCGGTCGCCACGGGCGCTCCACCGTTGAGCGCGCGCGGCTGGATCCAAAGGCGCCGGTCGACTGCTTCTACGTCTATCCCACGGTGTCGACGGATACGACGACGCTGAGTGATCTCGTGCCCGACGATACCGAGCGCAACGTCGTCCGACTGCAGTTCGCGCGGTTTGGCACGAAGTGTCGATTGTTCGCGCCCATGTACCGGCAACTCACCCTCGCCGCGATGGGTCGAGCTAACGCCGCCGGCATTGAGTCACCCGATTTTCTGGGGCTAGGATACGAGGACGTGCGTGCCGCGTGGCGCTACTACCTCGCCCACGACAACGGCAATCGTGGGATCGTGCTGATTGGCCATTCGCAGGGCACCAGCATTCTGACCGAGTTGATTCGCCGCGAGATCGACGGCACGCCGATGCAGTCACGCATCGTCTCGGCGCTGCTCATCGGCGGACCGGAAGGCGTCCTCGTGCCGCGCGGGCGAGACGTGGGTGGCACGTTTGCGCACATGCCGCTCTGTCGGGCTGCCACGCACACCGGTTGCGTCGTGGCGTATTCATCATTTCGCGTCACCGCGCCGCCGTCCGCGAGCACGCGCTTTGGGCGGTCGGCCGACCCGACACTCGTCGCGGCGTGCACCAATCCCGCGGCGCTCGGCGGCGGCGAGGCCGCCCTCAACGGCTATTTCGACGCGAAGGGAGAGACCGCCTTGCCGATGGGGCCGGCCGATCCGTGGACCGTTGGCGGACGACCCGTTGCGACACCGATGGTGCGTATCGAGGGGCTGCTGAAGGCGCGGTGCACGTCCAACGCGTTCGCCTCGTATCTCGAGGTGTCGGTACACCGTGGGCCTGGCAGTCCGGCGAGCCGTGACATTCAAGGGGACTTGGCGGAGCCGCTTGGCCTGCATCTGGTCGACATGGAAGTGGCCATGGGCAATCTGGTCGATCTCGTCGGCCAACAAACCAAGAGCTATATCGAAAGCACCCGCCGACGCTGACGGTGTGCAACGCCGCGCGGTCTACACGGGGAGCGCTTCTTTGCGGAGGGCACCCCAGCGCACTCATTCGAGCTCGAGGCGTTAGGCAGCAATCAGCCAAGGATGCCATGAAAGCCTCCGTGTTCATCGCGACCAGCCTGGATGGCTTCATTGCGCGCTCCGATGGGGGGCTCGACTGGCTCCCGGAGGGCGGCGGCGAACCGCACGGCTACACTGAGTTCATGACCACCGTGGACGCGCTCGTCATTGGACGCAAGACGTTCGAGACGGTCTTGTCGTTCCCCGAATGGCCATACGGCACGAAGCCGGTCATCGTGCTCAGTTCAAGCCCCGAGACACTCGAAGCACCGCCCGGCGCGATATGCACATTCATGGCCGCGACGCCAACCGAGGTCATCGATCGCCTGGCCGCACGGGGCATGGGCCATCTCTATATCGACGGCGGCGTCACGATCCAGCGCTTTCTGACGGCGGGCCTCATCCAGCGCCTGATTATTACGCGCGTGCCGGTCGTCCTGGGGGCGGGGATTCCGCTCTTTGGGCCGGTCGCGCACGACCTCCGCTTCACCCACGTGGCCACGCGGGCGTATCCGAGTGGGCTCGTGCAGAGTGAATACGTGGTTGCTGCCTAACGATCGCTGAAGCGGCCCAAGGGTGTATTGATGTCTCACTCGGGTAACTCTTCGGCCGACGGGGGCCGGCCCGTCATCCTCGCGCGCGGCGAGGGAGAGCACCGCGGAACCGTCGACGTCACATTGGGAGAGCAGACACGTCAAGTCAGTTCCGGTGTCTCGACTCGGCATTCGCGGCCGGGTCGGAGTTCGACATCCTGACGCACACCCATCCAGATCTCTTCGCGATCACTCCGGACGCGGTGTTCGGTGTGACACCTGACGGACGGGGACGAGAACCTCTGTGAGCAGTTCGGCCGGCGGCGTTCGCTCCGGCGGCGTGAGATAGATCTCGACGCACGGCGCCTTGCGCATCGATCGTCCTTCGCGGGGCATGAAGTCGAGCGCGAGCCACGCGTACGTCTCGGCGAGGCGATCGAACGGGCCGCGATGGACGGCGGTCGCGTACTCGCCGCCGCAGACCTCAGTCACGCCGACGTCGCCTTCCCCGCGCACGTTCGCGGTGACCTCGATGCAACAGTCGAAGCGGAGCTGCGCGGCCGGCGTGATGCGCGGATTGTCGTGCGCGAGGCCGAGAAACAGCGGCTCGAGTTCCAAGGCGCGCGCCGCGGCCCAGACGGCGAGCCGTTCGAACACCGGGCGTACCTGATCGTACGGGCCGACGTGCCGGACGAACGCGACGCGCAGCGGCGCGACCGTCTCGATGCGACCCACGAGCCTTCGTTGTTCGACCACAGGTCCGGCCCAGCGTCCGCGCTCGCGTTCGCGAAACACACCGGGCGCGCAGCCGAAGCGTTCGCCAAAGGCGCGTGTGAACGCGCTCTGGCTTCCGTACCCCGCCTCTCGTCCAATATCGGCGACGGCGCGATGACTCGTCGACAGCTCATGCGCCGCGCGCTCCAGGCGCAACCGCCGGACATACTCGGCGGGCGGCTCTCCGACGACCGCCGTGAAGAGCCGATGAAAGTGAAACGGCGAGAGACACGCGTGATCGGCCAGTTCGGGCAGCGAGAGGGTGGCATCGAGGTCGCGTTCGATGGCGACCACCGCGCGCATCACGCGTTCGACGCTCATCGACGCGCCGCGAGCACGCCTGCCGCCACGCCCGCGAGGATTTTCCCCGCCCAGGAGGCCGCGAAGAGTGGAATGAACTTCGCTCCCGGCGCGAAAATGAGCACGGCATCGAGCAGCGCGACCGCAACGCCGACGAGTGTGCCGTGGAGTAGCGGACGATTTGTACCACGGGCGGCCAGAAAGCCAAAGCCAAAGGTGGAGATGGCTCCGGCTATTGGACCGAGCCACATTCCGACGCGTTCCGCGAAGGCCTGGCGCGTTTGCGGGTCGACGCCGCTGGTCTCGTAGATGAGTACGACTACGACGAGCAGCAGGATGGGAGTGAGCTCGCCCGCAATGGTCGCCAGCGCGATACGGCCGATCCGAATTCCATTTGTTCCGGGCACCGCGCCGATCCTGTGAAGAGACGGCGCGAAGATATCGGGTGGATCGCGCGCGCGGGGGAGCGCGCGCCCAAGTCCGCAAGAAATGTCAAATCACGGCTTCTTGGCGTCCGCGACGGGCGTTCCGTCCGACCAGGCCGGACTTTGACGATGACTCGTTGTCATCGCGCTCACCCTCTACGTCGTCCAGCCCGTGGATCGCATCATCCAGCCAGGAATTCAGCAACCGTACACGCTTTAGCCTCCCCCATGCTATCCACCTTGGCGTCCGGAGCGAAGACGCCGTGCTTGTTCAGGTGCTTGACCAGCTTCCTGAGATTCTCGGGCGGCGGCATGTAATGGCCGCTGTTGCAGTCGATGTACGTGACCTGGCCCATGACCCCGGCGATCATGCCAGCACAACGAATCAGCGAGCCGGAGGTGAACGAGGAGTGATGAAACCTGCTCCGTCCTTCGTCCTTGGTTGGGTTGTGCAGGTCCGCGACCAGCTCCTTCTGCGCTGTGAAATTGTAGGCGAGGGCACGCTTACCGCCCCCCTTTGACGTGTACTTTCCCCTGACCCACGCAGCGCGATGACATCGAGATGCTTGCCCAATCGCTACTTGATCCGGCCGTATTTCTGCAGCAATCCCGACTCGGCAATCGTCTTCTCGACGGCGGTGATGCTCCGCGGCACGAAGTCGGACGTGATTTGCGCGCCGGATTCTGTGATCACGATCATGTCCTCGAGCCGGATGTAAATCTGCTCCTCGGGGACGCGAAACTCGGGTTCGATCGTGAACACGAGCCCGGGACGCATCACGTCGGAGCCGCCGCCGAAGTCGTGGGTCGCCATGCCGACGGCGTGCCCCAAGTTGGCGCCGCGTCCTCGGTTTCCTCCGACGGTGTCCGGGTTCGCGGCGCGGCGATAGCGCTCCACGTATTCCTTCGCTGCGTTTTGGTAGATCTGTTTGGAGAACTTGGTCGCAGCCAAGATTTCATCCATCTTCGGAAGGGCCGCCTTCAGGACGTCCTGCGCGGTGATGTTTGGTTTGATCGAATAGAGAACCGCTTCGTAGACGCCGAGGTAGAAGCCATAGAGCTCGCGCTGCACGGGAGTGAACTTGCCATTGACCGGCCACTGCCGCGTGATGTCGCACCGGTAGTAGCCGAGGTCGGGGCAGTAGTCCATCAAAACGAGCTCGCCATCGACCATCACTTTCGGTCCTGCACGATGATGCGGGTTCGTCGCAACGGGGCCGCTGGCGACGATCGCGCGGTACGCTTCGCCCTGAGCACCGTGCCGGATGAAGATGAATTGGCCGACTGCATCGAGCTCCTGCTCAGTCAAACCTGGAACAGTGCTTCGCATGGCTTCGATGATCGCCTCGCCCCCGATCTTCGTCGCCCGATTGATGATCGCGATTTCCGCCGGACTCTTGATCTCGCGCATGCGGTTCAAGATCGGCGAGAGGTCGCGCTGCTCGAGCGCCGGCGCGCGCGTCTTCAGCAGATCACGCAGGTGATTCTCCCGACTGATCCGCCCGTCCCACGGATCGGTCGCCGCATCGAGTGTACGTCGCCGCGCACCGTCAGGGCTCTCACTCGATCCTTCGGTTGGCGCATACGGCACGTAAACGATTTTCACGCTCCTCGCCGTCAGATCGGCGAGGAGTTGATCGGTTGACCTCACTTCATCGACGCCCGTGATGTTTGCAGTTTTGACGGGATCGTCCGAGGAGAGGAGGTCGCCTTCAGTCGCCGCGCGTCGCGCGTCCTGCTTGGGGAGGTAGAGGATGGTCCGCCGCGCGGCGCCGTCGATCAACACCAGTGCTTGTGGCGCCACGACGCCGGTGATGTAGTAGAACTCATTGGATTGACGAAAGACAGCCGACGAGTGCACCGATGGGAGGCCCTGCATGAGCGCGACGGCGTCTCGGCCGATGGCGTCGTAGACCGTCGCGCGGCGCGCGGCGAATTCCTGCGTGGTGAAGTCCGTGGTGAAAGCACGGCCGGCTTGGGCCGAACCGCTGGCGGGCGCGGCCAGCAGACCGGCGAGTGCACCTCCAATTATTCGTTTGCGCATGCGGAGACAATACGACTCCGGAGGTCGTTTACGTTAGACCGCAACCGGTCGGCAGTTATTCCTCCGCCAATTCCTGATCGTGCAACGCCATCCACGGCGTGAACAGCTTCGGGCCGCCCTTTCCGAGCTGCTCTTTCATCTTCGCGTTCGGCGTTCCCAGCACTTCCCCCGTGACGGAGGCCGTCGCCATGATCGGCCCCATCAAATGGCTGATGTTGGAGAAGTGCTCGATCGCGGCGTCGGCGTCGCGGTAGCGCTCGAACACCACCGCCTCGCTCTCATCCTCGTTCAAGAAGATTTCGTACTGGAGCGTGCCGCTGTCCCTGGTCCGCACGATCTCCATGGCCTCTTCCGTCAGGCGCTTCCATTCCTCGACCTTGCCGGGATGAAATTTGACCCGTGCGATTCCTTTGATCTCGTCCATTGTTACTCCCTTTCGAAGTTCCCGGCTCAACGGTTCAGGAGCCGTTTGGTTCCGGCCGTAACTTCGCCAAGGCAGCAATTCTGACGCCCCACGCTGCAAGCGCCGCCGCTAAGGATGAGTAAGCCTCAGAGTCCGTTAAGGCGGCGGCGGAAGCAGCCGACTCTGTGAGTCAATCAAAGTTCACCACCGTTGGAATTCTGAATGATTGACCTGATCACGATCACAGTCGCGAACGCCTTCGTCTTCACGGCGAAGCTCCTTACCGATCGCGCTCCCAACACCTGCGCTGCGTTCACTGCATTGCTTCCCTATCGCCAGCACTTGATCCACGCCCGATGGAGCGGCGAGGCATGCTGGATCCCGCTTGGCGACTATCAGCTTGGTGTCGGGTATGAGAACCACACGAGCCATCCGTCGCGCGGCGATCTGCTCTGGTATCCGGGCGGAATCAGTGAAACGGAGCTGCTGTTCGCATATGGCTCGTCACTCTTCGGAAGCAAAGTCGGTCAGCTCGCCGGAAATCATTTTCTCGAGATCATCGAGGGCAGGGAACGACTGGAGGAGATGGGGCGCTACGTGCTGTATCATGGCGCGCAGGACATCGTGTTCGAAGCGGCGTGATTCTCGGAGTCTCGGGCCGAATTGAACCCTCGCACAGGCATAAGGCAGCTCTCGGCGTCCCGGGCCAACGTGACGTTGCACATCACAAGCAAGTTGTTGAAGTGACGGCTGCGCCGTCGCATTCATACGGTTTGCTTGCAGGTGTACCAAAGGCGTTAGGCGGCCGACCCTAGCCGCGTTGCCGGCTCTGTGGTTTCCATATGATGATGTCGAGATCAGTCGCAGTGCTGTTGGGCACACTTGCCTCGTTCGCGTGCGCGAGGACGACATCCAGGGCTCCGATTCCGGCCGAGAGACCGCCGACCATACTCAAGGTCTCGTCGCCGGGTGGCGTATCGCTAGAAGTGCTCGACTGGGGCGGAAGCGGTCCACCGATTGTATTCCTGGCGGGAGGCGGTAACAGTACGCCATATGACTTCGACGACTTCGCCCCACGCTTCACTCACGGCCACAGGGTCATCGGAATCACTCGGCGAGGCAACGGTGGCTCATCCGCTCAACGTCCACGAAGCTTCGATGACTATGTCGATGACATCGTGGCCGTTCTGGATGCGTTTCACTTTGACCGGGTCGCGCTCGTCGGCCACTCGTTCGCCGGGCTCGAGATGGCGCGCTTCGGAGAGAAGTACGGTCGTCGATGTGCCGCGCTGGTGTATCTCGACGCGGCATATGACTACACCGATCCTGCCCTAGAGAAAATCTTCGAACACAACAGGCCGCCTTCTGCTCCGCCGATGCAGGCCGCGGATTCGGCGTCGATTGATGCAGTGCGTGACTGGCACGCTCGCACTCAACGATTTCGGCCGCCGGTTGCCGCACTTCGCGCGTCGAGGGTGTGGGCGAAGGATGGCCGACTCATCGGACAAAAGCCGAGTCCCGCCGACTCGTGGAATATTCCCAACCCTACGCCGCGATGGGACCGCGTGACGTGTCCGTCGTTGGGCATCTACGCCATGCCAACGCCGTACGAAACGTATTTGCGGTATTGGTCATCGCTCGATTCTCTGCAGCAGGCTCGGGCCAAGGATTACTACGCGCTTTTTGCGCCCTGGACGAAGAAGAACCGTGACGCATTCGGCCGCTTCGCTCAGAACCGCGTGGTCGAATTCCCTAGTGCAAGTCACATGTTCTTCATGGAGCAGCCAGATGAAGCCGCGCGGGTGATTGATGGTTTTCTATCGCCCAACCGCAAATAGCCGGGGGAGCGGCTCCTGGGCACCATAACTTCTGCCTGAACATCACCCGCCGGCTTTCAGCTGCTGCGCGAGCGCGTGTCGCCTCGCGGTCGTCTGCCACATCGTTCTCCGACCGTGTTGATGAGTGAGTCGGAAAAGGTAGAGAAAGGTTCATTAGGTTTCATGGCCCAACGCATTCCGCATCGCGTGGGTGCGTCCCGCGAACGTTTCCCTGCTTTCCCCATCTCCGCGTGACCCTTCTCTCTCTCGCCAACGTCGGCGTCTCCTTCGGCGCGACCGAACTGTTCAAGAACGTCACCTTCACCGTCGCCGATGGCGAGCGATGGGGCATCATCGGACGCAACGGCGCTGGAAAGTCGTCGATCTTCAAACTCATCACCGGGGAGCTCAAACCCACGGTGGGGAGCGTTGCACGAAAGCCGGGACTTCGGCATGCCCTGCTGGACCAGCACCGCGCCTTCGCGGGCGCAACCACGGTCTGGGAAGCGGGCGCCGCGGCGTGGGGCGAAGTGATCGCCCTCGAGAAACGAATCGCCGAGCAGGCCACCCAGTTGGGCGAGCTCGGCGACCGTATCACTGACGAATTTCTCGAACGGTTCGGGAACGACCAGGAACGCTTCGCGGACCTCGGCGGTTACATCTATCACGCTCGGGTCGACGCGGTGCTTCAGGGCCTGGGCTTCGACGCGGAGGAGTCCAAGACGCGCCCGGTGTCGTCGCTCTCGGGCGGCGAGCGGGGGCGCGTCGGCCTGGCGGCGCAGCTCATTGCGCCCGCGGACCTGCTCCTCCTCGACGAGCCCACGAACCACCTCGACCTCGACACCACGACGTGGCTCCAGGAATGGCTCCACGACGCTGACGAGACGGTCATCGTCGTTTCGCATGACCGGGCGTTCCTCGATGCCATCGCGACGCACATCCTCCACCTGGAAGCGCGCACGAGCGAGTGGTACAAGGGCAACTACAGCCAGTTCGTTCCGCAGCGGGCCGAGCGACGCCTGACGCGCGAGCGCGAGCTCGAGAAGCAGCGCGCGTACGTGAAGAAGGAAGAGGAGTACATCCGGCGCAACCTGGCCGGCGTCAACTCCTTCCAGGCCAAGGGCAAGCGCAAGCGACTCGAGCGCCTGCCGCGTCTCGCCCCTCCACCCGGCGATCCGGCGGCCATGTCGCTCCAATTCGAGCCCGCTGAACGCGGCGGCGACCAGGTGATCGCGATCAAGGACCTGCGAGTGGAAGTCCCCGGCCGCGTCCTTGTGGAGGATTTCACGGCCGTGCTCCGACGAAACGACTTCGTCGCGCTCGTCGGGCCTAACGGGGCAGGTAAGACATCGGTCATCTCCACCATCATTGGCGATCGCGAACCAGCGAGTGGCGAGGTCAAGATCGGCGGATCGATCACCCCGGCATGGTTTCGGCAGGATCTCGCGGACCTCCCGCTTCGGAAGTCGTTGTTTGATGCGATTCAGGATCAGCGGCCATTGTGGAGTCGAGGGCAGGTGCAGAATTGTCTCGGTGCCTTTGGCTTCAGCGGTGATGAGGTGCTTCGCGAGATCGGCACGCTCAGCGGCGGCGAGCGGGCTCGCGTGGCGCTCGCGCTCATGACGCTTGCGCGTGCCAATCTCCTGATTCTCGACGAGCCGACCAACCATCTCGATGTCGAGAACATCGAGGTGCTCGAGGATGCGCTCGACGAATACGAAGGGTCCGTGCTGCTGGTGAGTCACGACCGCGCGTTCCTGCGTGAGGTCGCAACGCGCGTGTGGTCGTTCGCCGGCACGCAGCTCACGGACTTCGATGGACCATTCGTCGAGTGGGAGGAGTACCGCGCTCGGCGAACGGTCAGGGCCTAGTGTGTGAAGGCGCGTACCACGTTACCACCCGCGTCAGCGCACCGTAGCGGCGCGACGGAACATGTACACCCAGTATTCGGCGTCGGGGCGCCCGCCGTCGAGATTGATCGCAAACTCCCACCGACGATCGCTCGTGTTGCGGGGCACGAGTCCCCACCGCGGCCACCGCGTGCTGGCGCCATACGCAACGAAGACGCCGACGTCCGGTGGTCCGTGTTCCATCAGGATGCGCACCTGGTCGAACACGCCGAGTTGCGTCTCATGGCGGAGCTCTGAGACGCGAATCACAGCCACAGGCACAGTCGCAAGTGTACTCCTCGGATGATCGCCGTCGTTAGGCATGAGCGAATCGACGACGGTACGCTGGTCGACGATTGGCAACGCCCCGGCCGCAAACCGCAGCGTGTCGACAAGAAATGCCCCGCTGCGCGTAGCGAGCACCGTAATCCGTACGGAGTCGCTCTCGTTCCAAGCTCGTCCAGCTTGTGGCGGCGGCTCAGCCGAGCGAAAGAGCATCCCCTCGGCCATCGACGTGATTGGGTTGACGCCACACGCCATCGCGGCGCGGCCGTCGGCGAGCATTCGGCCGACACACCTCCCTCTCCATGCTCTCCAAGACCTCGCGTCGAGTCCCCACGGCCATACCGGAAGGAAATCACCGCGTGGAAAGATAACGACTCGATCGCGTTCGGTGCGGTAGACAGAGGGCATCACCAAACGGAGGAACTCGGGATCGCTTTCGCAGCCGGGGCCCGGAGACATCGCGTGACCGCGTGAAAACGTATTCTCGGCGATCAGCTCGAGTCGACGCGCACCGACTGTGTCGCCGGGTGACCCAATAACACAGTAGCGCTCCCAAGGATTCGGAAGCAGCACCTGCAGTCTGACGAGTTGCCGAAACACCGCAGCGTAAACGCTATCAGCCTGAGTCGGCGAAAGCGGCGGGGGACGCGTGGGATCGACGACCCATCGCGCGATGGCGCTGTCCTTGTCGGTCCCCGTGACATATCGCCACACGAGGTGCGCCGGCATGGTGTCATTTCGCGCAGTGGACGTGATCTCGAGCTCAAGACCTGCGCGCACGGGCACACCGCGACGCAGTGGTGGTTCGAATCGCCATTGGCGCACGGCCTCGAGCACGTTGTGATCGAATGACGTATCACCCGTTTGGGTATATGGGCGCGTCAGCGCAGAGTCGACGCTGCCGTCAGGGCGAATGACGATGAAGATGCTGCCTCCCGCCGTTAGGCCAAGCGTCGGTGGCGCGATGTCCGGGCCACGCAGTCGCTTCGGACGACGATCGATGGCGCAAAGACTGTAAGAGAGGTCGGACGGGTTACTGAACCCCGGCGGCGAGCGCCAAATGTGGCAATAGCCTTCCGCAGTCCGCACTGAATCGAGCGCGTTTTGCCCGCGTGCTTCACCCGCGCAAAGCATCATGAGTCCGATGACTCGTGGTGCAGACAAAACCCTTAATTTCGGACGTCGCGCGCCCAGGTAACGAACATCCATAGCGAGACAACCTCAGGTTTATGTCTGCATCTCTACAGGCAAGTCAGTCATTGTCACTGGTGGCAGCAAGGGCACTCGGTAAGGCCATGGCACGGGTGTTCGCCGGCCACGGCGCGACGGTGCTCATCGTCGCCCGCCATTTGAAGGATGCCGAGGCCGCTGAATACCAACCTGAAGGGCGCCTTCCTGGCCATCAAGGCTTGCGTGCTGCATCTCAAGAGGAGCAACCAAGGGCGCATCGTTATCACCTCCTCGATCACTGGCCCGATCACCGGTTATCCCGGCTGGACGTATTACGGCGCGACCAAGGCGGCGCAACTCGGCTTCATGCGCACCGCGTGAATCGAGCTAGCGAAATACGGCATCACGGTGAATGCGGAGGCTTGGCCTCCGCCTAACGTTCGCTTGAAGGTGGACACACACAGCATGCACTCACAGCCAACACAGAACCTGCTTGGGCTGCTAGTCGGCGGCCTGCTGCTCGGGAGCCTGTCGCTCATCTCCACCGCCGCCGAAGCGCAGCGCGTCGCACCGGCCACGAGCAGTGTCACGGCCAGTCCGGGTACGCCTCCGGCCACCGACGCCCTCGAGGAACAGGCGGCCGCGCGTGTCGCTGCTGCCGTATGCAGCAAGCGCGTTGTCCTCCTCGGCGAGTTGCCGGAGCACGGCGAGGCGCGCGGGTTCGGCGTCAAGGCGCGGATCGTCGAGCGCCTCGTTGCGAGCTGCGGCTTCCGCGCGGTGCTGTTCGAAGCGGGGAGCTACGACTTTTTCGGATTGGAACGCGTGATCGCCACTCCTTCGCCGGCCTCCGCCGGTACTGACCGGGCCGACTCGCTCGAGCTCGGGCTCGCCCGCGCGATCGGTGGTCTGTGGTGGACGCGCGAGCTCGCCGGATGGCGGCGGTGGCTCGTGCACGAGGCGGTGGCCGGCCGCGTGGCCATCGGCGGACTTGACGATCAGCCGAGCGCGACGGCCGCCTACGCGCGCGCGACGCTGCCCGGCCTGGTGGGCGCCGCCGCGCCGCCCGCGCGCGCGGCCGAGTGCCAGGAGGCCGTCGCGCGCCACCTCGGCTGGGGCTACACCGCGACCCTGCCGTACGACAGCACAGAGCGGGCACGGCTCGCTGACTGCGCCCAGCTCGCGGCCACTCGGCCGGTCGCACGAACGTCCACCGCGTCGCCGGCCGAGCGGCGGACGCCCGACGACGTCATGCTCGACAACCTCGCCAGCTACTTCGCGCGCGAGCGCGGGACCGCCGAGCGTGGGGCTGCCGCGACGCCCGACCGCGACTTGGTGATGGCCCGGAACGTCGCGTGGTGGTCCGAGCGGCTGCCCCGAGACGCCAAGATCGTCGTCTGGACCGCGACGACGCACGCGGCGCGCGCGCCCGGAGCGCAACCCGCGCTCCCCCTCGGGGTGCGGCCGCTGGGCGCGCGGCTGGCCGAGCGGTGGGGCGACCAGCTGGCTGTGATCGGGTTCACGGCGCTCCAGGGGCAGTGGTCCCGGGCGGGGCGGCCGAGTCAGCCGCTCGCTCCGCTGCCGCCTAACGCGCTCGAGGCGCGGGCGCTTACCGGCGGGGCGGCAGGCGACTCGGCGGGATGGGCCTACCTCGACCGCGCGACGCTCCGCTCGTTTGGCTCGGTGCCGTCGCGCCTGTTCGGAAAGGTCACGACCACCGACTGGTCCACCGCGTTTGACGGCGTGCTGGTGATCCGCGACGAGGCCCCGCCGACGTTCGAGCCGCGGCGATAACACCAGTCGATGGGATCGATTCCTGGCATCTGCGCCTTCTTAAGCCTCTCCCTGTCTGCCGCGGACGCGCAGAGCTCCGTCGTCCGCGGGCGGGTCGTGCTTCAGGGCGACGGGCAGGCGTTGCCGTACACCACGGTCACGCTTCTGTCGCAGGGAACCCAGCGCCTGACGAGCGACAGCGGCACGTTCGTGATGATCGACTTGCCGCCGGGCGAGCTGCGCCTGCGGTTCAAGCGCATTGGTTTCGCTCCGAAAGACACGCTTGTCGTCCTCGCGCCCAGCGCAACGCTGCGGATCCAGGTGGAGATGACCCCCCTCGCCATCTCCTTGCCCGCCGTCGTCGTGAGCGGACGGTGCACGAACGAGACGCCCTTCGAGCCCAAGTCGGCGATTCTCGCCGAGCTGTTCGATCAGGTGAATCAGCACGCGGAGCGTATGACGCTCCTCGCGACGGCCAAACCTTTCGTCATGCGGGCAGCCAGCGTCGGCGGCGTTCGTGACCCGAAGAAACCGTTCGTGCCGATGCGAGTGGATACGCTAGAGCGCGGACCATTGCCGGTCGTTAGGTACGAGCCGAAACGTGTCGCGCGGCGCGGCACGGGAGCGTATCAGCTCGTCGCGCTAGTGGCGCGGACCAATCGGATGCCGAGCGACTCACGACACATCGCGGACTACACGCACCAGACGCGGTTCAGGGAGGTCGTTCCAGGCATTCCGGTCATGTTCGAGTGGGAGCTGAGGAATGTGTTCCGGAACGGATCGGCGCCATTCGTCCAGACGGGCACGGTGTTCGACATTCGCTGGACCGACTCGACGCGCGCGAAGATCGACACCGTTCGCCGATTTCACTGACGTGGTGGCGCGAACGGCGTCGCCCGGCACCGGACCACTCGGGTGCCTAACGTTGTGTTGGCACGGGCGCCCGCGGTTGCCGATGCGCGCGGCGCGCCGTTATTTTGGTCCGCCCCCGAACTCCGCCCCGCCTCCCCGCGGAACAACGATGACACGTCGATACGTTCGCCAGCTCGTCCTGCTGATGCTGGTCGTTCTCCCCGCACGTGCGGCGATCGCGCAGACCGGACGATTCGATCTCGAGAAGACGAAAACGGTACTGAGCGGAGTGATCCAGAAGACACTCGCCGAAAACGGCGTTCCGTCGATGTCGATCGCGCTGGTCCGCGGCGACTCGATCGTCTGGAAGGCCGCATTCGGGTTTGCCAACATGCGTACCCGCACGCCGGCGACGACGGAGACGCTCTACAGCACCGGGTCTTCGTTCAAGTCAGTCACCGCAACCGCCGTGATGCAGCTGGCCGAGCAGGGCAAGCTCCGACTGGACGATCCGATCAACCGCTACCTCGGCGAAAGCCAGGTGCATGATCAGAGCGACAAGCCGGTGACCGTCACGCACATCCTGTCGCATTGGTCCGGGCTCAAGAGCGGCGGAGACTCAACCGATCTGGAGTCGCAAGCTGCCGAAGACCCTCGAGGCGTTCACCTCTACGCTCGCCTCGGTTCGCGCGCCCGAGACAAAGTGGGAATACAACAACTTCGCGTACGGGACGGCGGGCCTTCTCGTGCAGAAGATCTCGGGGCTCGAGTACGAGAAGTACATCGTCGACAACGTGCTCAAGCCGCTCGGCGTGACGACGGAACATCCAGTCTATCCTTCGCCCGAGATGGTCGAGCGGATGGCGCTTCCATATGGGGCCGGCGGTTCGCTCGGCAAGCCCGCTCCGGTGGCCCAGGTGCACTTCGACGTCTATCCGGCCGGCGACGTCTATCTGACCGCTGAAGACATGGCCCGCTACCTCGTTGCGCAACTCAACGGCGGCGTGTTCCACGGCAACCGAATCCTGTCGGAGCAGTCGGTGCGCGAGATGCACACGCCGCGTTTTGGTGGCGACTATGGCTTCGGGTTCTGGATGGTTCATGACAGCGCCACCGGCCACACGCTGATCCACCATGGCGGCGCCATCGCGGGCCAGCGCGCGTTCCTGATCGGCGACCTCGACGCCCGCGTCGGCGTCTACTACATGACCAATTCCGACTACCTCCCCGATGCAACCCCGCCGGCGCAATCGGAGATCGTGTACGCGGCACTCAAGTTGTTACGCGGAGAGAGCTACGTCCCTCGTCCGCCGCGGAAGGGGATCGCGGTGGACGACAAGGTGCTCGACAGCTACGTCGGTACCTATGAGTTGGGTCAGGCAAGCCTCGTCGTGAGCCGCGTCGGTCGCGCGCTCGCGCTTCAGCAGAACGGCCAGGCGGGCATCAATGAGCTGATTGCCGAGACGCCGGTGCGGTTCTTTCAGCGGGGCAGTAGCATCGCGATCACGTTCGAAGGCGATGGCGGCGGAATCGACCGACTCATCGTGGAGGCCGGACCCCAGCGCCTAACGGCGAAGCGCCGGAAGTAGCGCAGGGCGATCGCCTAACGCTACTTGATACGGCCGTACTTCTGGAGCAGCGGGCCTCTTCGATCACCGCTCGTTTTTCCGCAGGCTCGGTTCGGGAAGCACGGTGCGACCGTTAGCCTTCGCGGTATGAAGAAGATCGGCTTCCTATCGTTTGGTCATTGGACCGCATCGCGCCAATCCGCCACGCGGTCCGCGCGCGATGTCTTGCAGCAGTCGATTGAACTTGCGGTCGCGGCGGAGGAACTTGGTGCCGACGGCGCGTACTTTCGCGTTCACCACTTTGCCCAGCAGCTGGCGTCTCCCTTCGCGCTTCTCGCGGCCATCGGCACCAGAACGAGCCGTATCGAGATCGGAACGGGCGTCATCGACATGCGGTACGAAAATCCGTTCTACATGATCGAAGACGCGGGCGCGGCCGACTTGATCAGCAACGGCCGGCTGCAGCTCGGGATCAGCCGCGGCTCCCCAGAGCAGGTCATCGAAGGTTGGCGTCACTTCGGGTACGCGCCACCGGAAGGCGGAACCGACGCGGATCTGGGTCGGCATCACGCTCAGGTCTTTCTCGAGCTGCTGGACGGAAAGGGATTCGCGCGACCGAATCCAAGGCCGATGTTTCCCAATCCGCCCGGATTGCTTCGGCTCGAGCCGCATTCCGCCGGACTGCGCGATCGTATCTGGTGGGGCTCAGCCTCCAACGGGACGGCGGCGTGGGCCGCGCAACACGGAATGAACCTGCAAAGCTCCACGCTCAAGGAGGACGAATCGGGGGAGCCCTTTCACGTCCAGCAGGCTCGCCAGATCCGGGTCTTCCGGAAAGCGTGGACCGATGCCGGGCATACGCGGGAACCGCGCGTCTCGGTGTCTCGATCCATCTTCGCGCTGATGACCGATCTGGACCGCGCCTACTTCCGTCGTGACGAAAGCAGTGATCAGATAGGCATCATCGATAACATGCGGGCCGTGTTTGGTCGATCGTATGCTGCTGAGCCAGACGTGTTGATCGAAGAGCTGAAAGGGGACGAGGCCATCGCCGAGGCGGACACGCTATTGCTGACTGTTCCCAATACGCTCGGCGTCGAATACAACACGCACGTGATCGAATCGATCCTCACGCATGTCGCGCCGGCTCTGGGTTGGCGATAGCCGACGCTCACGGCCGCGGACGTCGCGATGGTGCCTAACGCTATTTAGCCTTGGTGATCGAATTCCCTTAGGGGTAGTAGGGTGGCCTTGCGTGTTCGGTGCGTCAGATCTACCGTGCGCGTTCACTACGGCTCCGCTTGCCCGCCACCCTTAGCCGATCCTAACGATGCCCATGCCTCGCGTCTTTGCCGCGGTGTCCATCCTGGTCGCGCCCGTCGTGGCGATCGCACAACAGCCCACGCGGTCCGACAGTATGCCGCACGGCGGCCAGTGGGGGGCTGAGGCAGTTGTAGCGCCATCCACTGCCGGAGCATCTGTGGTCCGATTCCACTCGCCGACGTTCGCGTGGTTGCTGGGAGCAGGGTTATCCGCGAACCGCAGCACCACGAAAGCAGACAACCCCGAGCTTGGGGGTACCGACTTCACTACGTCAGCTGCCTCGGTCTCCGCGCGCCTAGGCGTGCGATGGTACCGACACTCGGATAATGCAAAGCTTCGTCCTGTTATCGGGGTGGGAGCACTCGGGCAGTTCACACGCGTGCAAAACATTACGCCGACTCGGATGGCGGGAGGCTACGGTGAACTGGGCGCATTCTACTTCGTCGCGCCCCATGCGAGCCTCGGCGGGCTGATTGAGCTCGACGCAACTCGCACGAGAGTCATACGCGCAGCCGTGACCGGCGCAGAGATCGGCACAAACACAACCACCTTTGCCGCATCGCTACCGCGTGTCATTCTGTCGGTGTACTTCTGACCAATCCCCAAGGGGGCCATCCCGCAGAGTCTCGCGAGGAAGCGTCGTTGCTCTACTGGAACAACAAATCGATGACCTACTTCCGAACCACCGCACCCACCAAGCGCCCAACTGCACCAAGCGTAGTCTGCGCTGACGTTAGGCCGAGCATGAAATCCTTGTCGTTGAACGTCGTGAGCACGTCGATCGGCTGATGGTGCGTCGGATCCCAGTTCCCGCCGATCTGCGACCCACGCTCATTCTCGCGAAGACTGAGCGACGGGACGAGATCCTTGAACGGGTCCGAGTCCGTGTTCGTCATGTGCGGCCCGACCGCCGCCGGATAGTGCGTCGCAAACTTCTCGTTCGCCGCGCGCCAGAAGAACGCCAGCTTCATCGACTCGTCGCCGAACTTCGACTTGCTCGCGAACTCGATGTTGATGTCAGCTTCGGGGCGCTGGTTAGGCGCCAGCTTGCCGTCGGCCGTCGGCGGGCCGTGATCGACCAACATCATGTCGTGCTGAATCATGCCGAGCCATTTCGGCTCTGGGTACTTCCCTGAGCCCGCCGGACTTTCTTTCCCCTGCATTGGCCCGCGCTGCTCGACGTAGGCGCGGGCGCCGTTGAGACCCGTTTCCTCGTTGTTCCAGAGCGCGAATCGGATGGAGCGTTCCGTCTGCACGTCCGGCATCGAAAAGATGCGCGCCAGCTCCATGACGATCGCGGAGCCGGAGGCGTCGTCATTCACCGCTTGACCCCAGCCGATGCCGTCCATGTGCCCGCCGATGATGTACATCTCGTTCGGGTACTTCGTGCCAACCTTCAGACAAATCACTTCCTGGCGCTCGCCCGGCGTGGTCGGCTCCATGTTGATCGCGCGGATCGCCGGATCGGGCTGCGAGAGCGAGTCGTTGGCCCCACCGCGCTCGCGCATGTCGCTGAAGATGCGGCTTCCGCCCGGGCCGTTTCCCGGAGTGCCCTTCCCGTTAGGCGACGTGACCGGCGGACGTCCGCGCCCACCACCACCACCACCGGGGCGCGGCTCAGGATTGTACTGGTACGTGATGCGCTCGACATTCTGGCACCCGTACGACTTGAGCTGCGCCTCGATCCAGGCGACGGCGTCACGATTGCGCTTCGTGCCCTGCCGGCGATCGCCGAACTGCGCCAATCCTTTGATCGTGTTCTTGTATCGCTCGAGATCGAGCCGATCGACGAGGCCTTGTACCGGGTCGTATGCGGTATCGGGCACCAGTGCGCCCGCCTGCGCCAACGAGAACGAAGGAACAGCCGCCGCCATGAGGAGGCCGCAGCCAGCCGCTGCCACGAGCGAATTGAGTCGCATGAGAAGGCTCCGAGTGTATCGAGTCGGGTAGCTCATCGTTGTACGCGCGAGCGAGCGAAAAGGATGTTGGACACGCGCACCGCGCTCACACCCCCGTTTCCATCCGGGATGAACGTCAAGACCGTCGCACGGCCACCGTCACTCGGCGTCGTACGAAACGCCTCGAAACTCACAGGCTCGAGCGGCACGGCGGGATCTGTGACGACCGCGGCCTGTAGTACGCCGTTCTGGAATGTGACGACCACGTTGCCATAGGCCGAGTCGACATACGTCCCGGCGTAGCGCTCGAGCGAGAGCGACGGAGCCGACGTCGCACGCGCGGTCTGCGCCGCGTTTGCCCGAGGGCGCGCAAAGATCGGTTTGAGGTCGACGCTCCAGTCGCGCCGCGGACCATTCTCGAACAGGTCGAACACGCTGTACATCAACCCGTGGCGAATCTCCGCGTGGTCGAGGTTCTCGAGCACGTAGACGCCGAGTCGCTTGTTCGGCTCGATGCCGATGATCGCGCACAGGCCGTTGATGCTGCCCGTGTGCATCCAGACCTGCTGCCCGCGATAGTCCTGAATGAACCATCCGAGCCCGTAGCTGAAGAAGTCGGGCTTCGCGAGCTGCAGTGCCGGGTACTCCTCCATCGGCGCCCGAATCTGCGGCGTCACCAACTCGGCGAACGTACGCTGCTGAATCAAGCGCTTGTTGCCGATGCGCCCACTGTCGATCACGAATCGCATCCACTTGGCCATATCGGATACGCTCGACCAGACGCTTCCCGCCGACGCCACTGGGTCAGTCGACCGGACCGGTACGACCGTCACGGAATCATTGATGAGCGCGTGCGGCACGGCGACGTTCGGCTTGCCGGCGATCATCGAGACGAGCGCCTCGGTCTCGTTCATGCCGAGGGGCTCGAAGATGCGCGTTTTGACGAATTGCTCCCACGGCACGCCCGAGACGCGCTCGATGATGACGCCGTTGAGGGCGTACAGGACGTTGTGATACTGCCACTCCGAGCGGAACGACGCCGTGGGCTGGATGTAGCGAAGCCGCCGGATGACATCTGCCTGGCTGTATTTCCAGCTCGACGCCCAGAACAAATCGGTGCCCGGCACACCGCTGCGATGCGTGAGCAGGTCGCGGATCGTGAGCTCGCGCGTGACCCATGGATCAGACAACTGAAGCTCGGGGATGTACTTCGTGACGGGGTCGTCGAGCTTGAGCTTGCCGTCGTCGACGAGCATGGCGATCGACGCGGACGTCATCGCCTTGGTCGTCGATCCGATCGCAAAACGCGTGTGCTCGTTGGCGGGCTGCGACGTTCCCCTCTGCAACACGCCGTAGCCCTTGGCGAAGACGACCGAATCGTCTTTGACGACCGCGATGGCGATCGCGGGGATGCGCCACTCAGCGGCGGCCTTTGCGACGTACTTGTCGAACGCGGCCCAGTCGGGTTTGGCCTGCGCGGCGAGCGACGTCGGCGCTGCGACGAGCAACGCTGCCGACAACCATCGACCTGAACTCACGGGACCGTCCGATATAGGTAGGAATTGAATCGAGCCTTCCAGGCCCCGCGAATGATGAGGGGCGATCGGGCGGCCGGGAAGGAGGGCGCGCTGACACTGGAACTGTGTTGTTGTACGCCGGCTGCTACTCGGTTGCCGAGGGGCTGCGGCCACGCTCTATTTGATCGGTGCATAGCTCAACATCATGGGATGTTGCCGGCAGGTGAACTAAGGCGTTAGGCGGCTGGCTACTCTGGGGCGCATCATGTGGTTCAAGCATCGAGCCTGGATACCCGTTGCATGGGTGCTTTCACTTGGCAACCTCGTGGCGGTGTGGTTTGCCGCGCGACCGGCTGAAGCATGGCATGCCACCATCCACGCGCTGCTAGCAGTTCTGCTTGGCGTTGGTGCGCAACGCCTGATGGCTCGACAGCAATCTGCATTGCGCGGTCAGCCTGCCATCGGAGGTGACCGAGAGCAGCGTCTTGAGCAAGCGATCGATGCGATCGCAGTCGAGCTGGAACGCGTCGGCGAGGGACAGCGCTTCGTTACGAAGTTGCTGGCAGAGCGCGGTCTAGAGCTCGATCGCTCATCGCTTTCGCGGCCACCCTCGTCAGTGCCGACTTCCCGTGTTCCACCGCCTAACGAGAAGTTGTAGCTGGATGCGCTGCACCGTCGTCGGTGGAGCGCTTTGCAAGTCTGTGGTTTCTTCAAGTGAGTCGCGCCGGTTAGCTGCACGCCGCAGGTAGACTCCAGCGTTAGGGAGCGAACGTGCAGCTTCACTTCAGCCGCCTATTGTTCCGCACGGACAAGCTTCTGGCGCGCGGAGGAGCATCGGATGGAATCCTTTAGGCAACCGCTTCAGAACTCGCGGTGATCGGCGACAACATGACTGAACCTCTGGAACGCCTTCTGACCGCGCTGGTTGATCGCTACCACATCCGGCGCGAGCTCGGCCATGGCGGCATGGCGGTTGTCTATCTCGCCGACGACCTGAGACACGAACGCAAGGTCGCGCTCAAGGTCCTGAGACCCGAGCTCGCCCCGTTCATCGGCGAAGAACGGTTCCTCCATGAAATCCGTATCGCCGCCCGCCTCCAGCATCCGCATGTGCTGCCGCTCTTCGACTCCGGCAGCGCCGATGGCCTCCTCTTCTACGTCATGCCCTACGTCAACGGCGAATCGTTGCGGGCAAGGCTGTTACGGGAAGGCCAGCTCAGTATCGAGGAGTCTTTACGCATCATCGCCCAGGTGGCGAGCGCGCTGGACTACGCGCACCGACACGGAGTGGTGCATCGGGATATCAAGCCGGAGAACATCCTATTGACCGAAGGTCAGGCACTCGTAGCGGATTTCGGCATTGCGCTGGCCGTCAGCACGGCGGCCGGAGATCGGCTGACGGAGACCGGCGTGTCCCTCGGGACACCGCAGTACATGAGTCCCGAGCAGGTGAGTGGCGATCGGCGACTGGACGGGCGGACCGACATCTACTCGATGGCGTGCGTTCTGTACGAGATGCTCGCTGGCGTCCCGCCGTACACGGGACCTACGGCGCAGGCCGTAGTCGCGAAGCTCATGACCGAAAAGCCGCCATCCGTTGCCGAGTTCCGCGAGGCCGCGCCGCAAACGGTGGTCGCTGCGTTGCACAAGGCGCTGTCAAAGCTGCCGGCCGACCGGTTCGCACACGCTGCCGACTTTGCCGCGGCGTTGATCCCGACCCGCGAGCCCGCTGGTGCGGCGGGGGAACTGCCGGCGCCTAACGCCGGATCCGGGGCCTTGGAGAGAGTCGGGCTTCGGCCGTTGTCGCCCGGATGGGTCGGCGTTGCAATCGTGGCCATCGTGGCTGGAGCAATCGGCTTCCAGCTGATGAGCAAGGCTGACGCCCCCGGAGAATTGGTGTATCTCAAGTTCGATGTTCCCGCGCAACAACTCTCGCAAGGAGTTTTTTCGCGATTCGCGCTGTCGACGGATGGGAAATCCTTGGTCTATGCAGGGGCGGATAATCGATTGTACGTGCAACGCATGGATTCGCCTGACGTGATGGGGCTTTCCGCATCGGAAGGCGCTGTTGCGCCCTCTTTCTCTCCGGATGGTCAGTGGCTGGTCTACTCTCAAGAAAACGCCCTGAAGAAGCACGCGATTCGTGGTGGTTCGAGTGTAACTCTCGGCCCACACCCCTCGCTGATTGGTACTAGCTGGAGTCAGGACGGCACCAACATCCTCCTGGCGGCTCAGCCGAACGGAGCGTTTCTCAGGCGCGTTTCCGCAGAAGGCGGAGATGTACAGCGCATAACAAGTGCGAATGACACCACCGCAGCGAATATCTATGCCTGGCCGCAGGCGTTACCCGGTGGCGATGCGGTGTTGTTCACGGCCATTGGGCAGAGCGGCACATCCGCGGACTCTCGCATCGTCCTGCTGGACCTGCGAACGCGTAAGAGCCATGTCGTGGTCTCGCGCGCGATGCATGGACGGTACATCCGAAGTGGCGGAAGCGAGTACCTGCTCTACGCGCAGTCGGACGGCACCGTTCTCGCCGCTCCCTTCAACCTTCGTCGCAGGCAGGTCACCGGACCTGCCTTCGTCGCCGTGTCGGATGTTCAGGTCGCGGTCTACAACGGCGCTGCCCTTTTCGCAGTGGCGGACAATGGCACCCTGGCGTTCGTGCGAGGCAACAGCACCAACCTGCAGTTGCTCAAGTGGGTGGACCGAACCGGTCGCGAACTAGGCACGATCGGGCCTCCGCTTACCACCACAGGTAGCGTACCGCCGCTCACACTCTCGCCCGACGGGCGCCATGTCGCTCTTACGAGGCGCACGCCAGCGAACAACAACCTCTGGCTGATGGAAACAACGAGCGGCCAATTGGAACGTTTGACATTCGGCCCCAACGAGGACGAGACGGCCGTCTGGTCGCACGATAGTCGATCTGTCGCGTACGCCTCGACGCGGGAAGGCGGAGTCACGTGGGTGTACACGAAATCGGTAGAAGGCCCGAGTGACCCGAAGCACATTTACGCCGCGAAGACCCACGGTCATTTGTCGTCGTGGTCGCGTAATGGCCAGTGGCTGCTCTTCAATTCGCTTGGTTTGATCGGCGAACCAGATCTACTCGCTTTGCGAATCGACGGTCAGGAATCCGTCGCGGTCGCCGCGGCGCCAGGCGTTGCTGAAGGGAGTGGCCAGTTCTCTCCGGATGGACGATGGATAGCGTTCACCTCCAACCAGACGGGCCGTAACGAGGTCTACGTCATCTCGTTTCCACAGCTCACCGGGAAACGACAGGTCTCGATTGAGGGTGGCACAACTCCGCGCTGGGCGCCCGACGGCAGCACGCTCTTCTATCAACAGGGCCGCCGTCTTATGGCGGTACCCGTCTCGCTACGGCCGTCGCTCAGTCTGGGAACGGCCCGAATGTTGTTCGAAGCGGATTGCCTGAGCTTCGAAGTTGCGCCAGACGGTCAACGGTTCTTGCTGCTGACTCCCAATCCGGAAGCCAACCGGGCTGAGATTCACGTCGTCCTTAACTGGTTCAAGGAGCTCAAGGAGCGCGAGAAAGCAGCAGGGAGGTAGGAATGTCAGCACCCGCGCGTTGGCCCAGCTTCAATCTGCTACAGCGCGCTGCGCCAGAGCGTCATCGCGTTAGGCAGCAACGAGCATCGAGGCGGCAAGATGATCTCGAGGCCGGCCAGGAGGCGTGGGAATGCGGACACCAATGACGCGAGTGACAGTGTTCCTGTACCTGCTGGCGGGTGTCGCGCCGCCGGCGGTAGCGCAGGTCGATCAACAGCGCGCACAGGAGTACTTCAAGGAAGCCCGCGCGCTTTGCGAGCGCGACGATGGCCGTCTATGGGGTGTGTCGGTGTGCGCACCGATGGTGATCGTCGACAGGCGGACGCAGACGGTCGCCACCAGCCAGCCCCCACCGGAAGCAGCTCGGCCGCGATTGCTCGGTCTCGTGAACGCGCCGGTCCAGTGGGGCGGCGCGACGTGGGGAGCATACATGTGGGACGACGTGGCCAACG
>Ga0105249_10000896_pt1 | contig 26383 bp, 28 predicted proteins | sample KBSS44metaG_FD_81522 | JGI IMG/M metagenome (GOLD analysis project Ga0105249, IMG submission 81522) | Switchgrass rhizosphere microbial communities from Kellogg Biological Station, Michigan, USA - KBS S4-4 metaG | ecosystem: Host-associated > Plants > Roots > Rhizosphere > Soil | place...
AACATTCCCATCTAATTCAAATTTACGGCGGTGAAGGGTGGCTGGAATGAGCGATGCACCCATCCCCTCGCCTGTGCGACGCGCCTTTCCGCCGAACTGGCCGGCTCGCATCGGGCTGATCGTTCTTGCCGCTTACGTCGTCTATGCGAGCACCATTCTCGACATTACGTGGAAGCGATTTCTAGAAGGCTTCGAACATGGCGGTCGGTTCCTGTCACGGATGTTTCCGCCAAATTTTGCACATGACAAGCTGGTGCTGCTCTATCACGGCATGGTCGAAAGTATGCAGATCGCGGTACTCGCGACCGTATTCGGCATCGCACTCTCTGTCCCGCTCGGTTTTGCCGCCGCGCGAAACCTGTCGCCCGCGCCGCTGGCATGGACCTCACGCGGGCTCGTTGCGCTGTTGCGGTCGTTTCACCCGGTGATCGTTGCGATTCTGTTCGTGAAAGCGGTCGGCTTCGGCGCACTTGCGGGCATTCTCGCGCTGATCGTCGCCTCGATGGGATTCATATCGAAGTTGATTGCCGAGGCGATCGAGGAGATGTCGATGAAGCAAGTTGAAGCGGTGCGCGCGACCGGTGCTTCGTTTCTCTCCGTCGTCACCATGGCGGTACTGCCACAAGTGATGCCGCGCCTTATTGGATTCTCCGCCTATCAGCTCGATTCCAACTTGCGCAATTCGGCGCTGGTTGGGCTCGTCGGTGGCGGCGGCATCGGCGCAACGCTATTCACCGCCTTTCAGCGTTTTGACTATGATTTTGTGCTCACCATCGTGCTTGCGATCATCGCCATCGTCATGATCGGTGAAATCATTTCCGGCTGGACGCGGAGATTGTTCCAGTGAGCGTAACCGGAGCAACACCGCGCATCTGGCGTCGCTTTACGCTGACCGAACGGATCTTGCGCTCAAGTTTTTATCTGCTCGCGCTCATCGCTGTCGTGTGGGCGATCCAGACCATCGAAATCATCCCCGAATTCCTCTACGACGCTCCGGCGCAGACTGCCGACTTGTTCGCGCGCATGTGGCCGATCGACTGGTCGTGGTACCCAAAAGTCGTGCATGAGGCGTTGATTGAGACGCTGCATACGGCGACTCTCGGTACCATCCTGGCGGTTCTGCTAGCGAGCCTCGTCGCGCTCATGGCCGCCCGCAATATCACGCATTCAATCGTGCTGAATGCCGTCGCGCGTTTCATTCTCGTGGCGACACGTTCGGTGCATGCGATGATCTGGGCGCTGTTTTTTGTCGCCGTGTTCGGCCCGGGCGCCTTGGCCGGAACGCTCGCGATTGCCGTTCACTCCATCGGCTTCACCGGAAAATTTTTATCGGAGGCCATCGAAGAGGCGAAGCCCGGCCCTATCGAAGCGCTCACGGCGACGGGAGCTTCGAAACTCTCGATCTTGCTCAAGGGCTACTGGCCGCAAGTGAAGCCGGCATTTCTCTCGATCTCGATCTTTCGCTGGGACATCAATGTGCGAGAGAGCGCTGTGCTTGGCCTCGTCGGTGGCGGCGGCCTGGGCATGGCGCTCGATACGGCGCTGTCCAATCTCTACTGGGATCAGGCTGGGCTTGTGCTGTTCGTGATTTTCGCCGTCGTCATCGTGACTGAGATCGTCACTACCACAATCCGGGGAAAAATTATCTGAGCACCATCTGCGTGCAACGAAAGAGCGCGATGGTCTTTCCTTTACCGTCAGTGACAACCGCATCCCACACTTGCGTGGTCTTGCCGAGATGCAGACCCCTCGCCTCGCATTCAATTACACCGTCAAGGGCGGTGCCGAGAAAATTCGATTTCAGTTCAATGGTCGTGAAACCGCGTGCGCCTTCCGGCAAGCTCGCAATACAGCCATAGCCCGCGCTGGTGTCAGCGAGGGCGATCACACTCGCGGCGTGCAGAAAACCGTTCGGCGCCATGAGGCGTTTTGAAACCGGCAGGCGACTTTTGACGTAACCGCTTTTGATTTCAAGAATCTCGATGCCGAGTTCGCCGGGTAAGTAACCCTGCTGGCGCTTCATAAACGCGTCGGCGTTGAAAACAGGATTGTTCATTTGCATACCCCAAGTGTGGTTGGCTGCGGGGATACGACAATTCCCGCGAAACTGTTATTCCGATTTCGATGGCCAGTATTGCGTGGTTTTGGCCGAGTAACGCGACGTCAACCGGCTTGCTCCTAAGCTCCGGCCCCGCTATGCCGCCCTCTAGAGAAACCCATGAATAAGCCCTCGCCCGCCGATACTGTGCTTGGTCTGCTCGCCAATGCGTTCGACCGCATTGCAGGGGCGCTAGACCGCATGGCGCCGGCGGCTCAGTCAAAGCCCGATTTCGAGATCGCCGACGCCTTCGTGTGGTCAGCAAGCGGCAAGAAGCTAGAACCGGTCGCGCACGTGAACCGTGTCGAGATGCGTCTGCTGAAAGGCATCGACCGCATGCGTGATACCCTTGCGGAAAATACCGAGCGCTTCGCCAAGGGGCTTCCTGCCAACAACGCGCTGCTGTGGGGCGCACGTGGCATGGGAAAGTCGTCGCTTGTGAAAGCCGTGCACGCCGAAATCAACGCGCGGAAGAAAGTCACGCTTAAGCTAGTTGAGATTCATCGCGAGGATGTCGAATCCCTCCCCTTGCTGATGTCGCTGTTGCGCAGTTCGAAGCATCGCTTTCTCGTATTTTGCGACGATCTCTCGTTCGAGGCCGAGGATACTTCTTACAAATCCCTCAAGGCCGTACTTGAAGGCGGCATCGAAGGCCGCCCGGATAATGTGTTGCTCTATGCCACCTCAAACCGCCGCCATCTGATGGCGCGCGAGATGATGGACAATGAACGCTCGACCGCGATCAATCCGGGCGAGGCAGTCGAGGAAAAGGTTTCTCTCTCCGACCGCTTCGGACTGTGGCTCGGCTTTCATAGATGCAGTCAGGACGAGTATCTCGAAATGGTCGAGGGCTATGTCGCGCATTTCAAGATCTCGATCGATCCCGATACGCTGCGGCGCGAGGCCTTGGAATGGGCGACAACGCGCGGCGCACGCTCGGGGCGCGTGGCGTGGCAATTCGTACAGGAGATTGCGGGAAGGCTCGGCATCGCGCTAAAGGGGTAGGCCCAACTCGTTCCGCCCCCATCCGGCAGCAATGCAACATTCCTGGTTCAGCAATATCCGGCCCGATCTGACCGGCGGACTGGTTTCGGCGACGGTCGCGATCCCGCTTGCGATGGGCTACGGCATGTTCGCCTTCGTGCCCCTCGGCGACGAATATTTCGCCTACGGTGCCCGTGCGGGACTTTATGCAGCATTCGCCGCAGGTATCGTTTCGGTTTTGCTCGGGGACAAGACGACGACGCTCTATGCCCCTCGCGTCACGACGACGTTTTTCCTCGGCCTGCTTCTCTATCACCTCGTCCACTCCGATGCGGCGGTAATCAAGTCGAGCGGGCTTGCGCTAACGCTCGTGGTTTTCTTCGCAATTCTTCTGCTCGCCGGGGCGTTTCAGGCGCTCTTCGGATTGTTGCGGCTAGGAACACTGATCAAGTTCGCACCACACCCGGTTATGGCGGGCTTCCAGAACGCGGCAGCGTTGCTGTTGTTTCTAATTCAATTCGGAAATGTCGGCGGATTCGACAAAAACATATCTTTCATCGCAGCGATCAAACAATTCGATCAGGCAAAACCTTTGAGCGTCGGCATCGCTGTCATTGCCATGATCGCCATGTGGGTTACGCCCAAGTTTACGAAGCGCGTTCCGCCACTTCTTATCGGCTTGGGAGCGGGTACCGCCCTCTATTATGGTTTTCTTGTCTTTGGCTATGGGCAACACCTAGGCCCGACCATCGGCGTGATCGCGCCGACGATCGTCGACCCGGCACCCGCTCCAAATATTGCGGGCCTCACGATGAGCGGCAGCTTGTTCGAAATCTGGCCGACGATTATCGGCGGCGCTCTCGCGCTCGCCATCATTGCATCGATCGATGCACTTCTGTGCGCGAAGCTCGTAAGTCAACCGGGCGATCCGCGGGTCACCGGCAATGCTCTCCTGATGCGGCTCGGTATCGGCAACATGGTCTCAGCCGCCTTTGGCGGTATCACGAGCGGTATCAATATCGGCCCAAGCATCGTCAATCGTGCGTTCGGCGCGAAGACGCCCGTCTCAGTTCTTCTGAATGTCACCGTGATTTGTGCGGCCTTCGCGCTCTTCTTCAATTTCATCGGCCACCTGCCGCGCGTGGCGCTGTCCGCCGTAATTATGGTCGTGGCAATTCAGCATTTCGATCAATGGTCTTTGTCCCTCACCAAACGGCTTTTCATGCCAAGCAGCGCGCAACGCGGCGCCATTTTGCTCGATCTGCTCGTTGTGATTTTGGTCGCGGTGCTGTCGATCGCAATCAATATCGTGTTGGCGGTATTTATCGGGCTCGCGATCGCGGTTGCTCTTTTCATCTGGCGTATGAGCCGTTCGGTGATCCGCCGCAGTTATCACGGCGACGGGGTGCATTCGCGCAAGGCCCGTACGGCGAAAGAAATGGAACTCCTCGAGCAAAGCGGTGGCAAGATTCTGGTGATCGAGCTGCAAGGCGCGTTGTTTTTCGGGACCGCGGAAACGCTCGCAAACACGCTGGTGAAAGTTGCGACCCCGGATAGCCGTTTATTCGTGCTCGACTTCAAGCGTGTTACTGAAATTGACAGCACAGCCGCGCGGATCATTGCCGAGACCGAAGCTGACCTCGCCCGCAACGGAAAGATGCTCGCGGTCGTTGCCCCAAGAGGCTCAGAAAATGCTGCCCGACTTGCGGATCTCGCAGCTTCGAGCAAGGCCGCTACCCCGAGGCTATTCGACGACATTGATCGCGGGATGGAATGGGCGGAGGACGAACTACTTCGTGAAACGCCTGCAGTAGTGACACCTTACAGTGAAATGGCGCTTGAGGACGTGACATTACTTTCGACCTTAAATGCCGCAGAACTCATGAATGTAAGACAGCAGCTCGTGCGCGCCGTGCATCCGAAAGGAACTGTTGTCTTTCAGGAGGGCGACGAAGGAAGAGAGCTTTTCATCATCACACGCGGCACAGCGAGTGTAATGCTCAAACAAGTAGGAAGCGGCGATGTGCGGCTCGCGAGTTTCGCGCCGGGGACGGTCTTCGGTGAACTCGCCCTGTTGGACGCGGGCCCGCGCTCGGCCTCGGTGATCGCCGACGACGAATTGGTCACGTATTCGTTGAGCGATAGCGGATTTGCCGCCATCTCGGCAAAAACTCCCGGCACTTCGATCAAGCTCCTAGGCAATCTCGCGCGGGAGCTGAGCGGACGGTTGCGGCGCGCAAATAGGACCATTCGAGAGCTTGAGGGCTAGCGCGCGGAGCTCCCTCTCCGGCGCATTTCAGTGTGATTACCGGCGGCGCGGCCTAATCTTTCCGGCCGAAGCGATTTTCCTTACCGCAGCGGGCGCGGAATGCTAGCGTTCGCTCAATTCCGATGCCGCCCACCCGCTACAGTCCATGGAACCCAAGAGAGAACGCACGATGTCCCAGCCAAGAATTTTGCTTGCCGCTTTGATGATCGCCGGCCTGCTCGGCTCGAATGCCGCTTTCGCGCAGACGCCTACAGCCGCCGAGAAAAACATGAGGCAGGCGATCGAAGATAAGGCGATGAAACGCAAACAGGCCGTCGCGGAACGCAAGCAGAAGCAACTGAAACTGAACGAGTGCAAGAAGCTCGCGAAGGAACAGAAAATGCCTCTCAGAAAGCGTCGACCCTTTGTCACGGAGTGCGCGAAGAAATAACCCGCGCGGGAGAATGGCGGAAATCCGCCATTCGGACGGGCCGAATCACTAGGCCAAACAGTTGCTTAGCTGCATTTTCTCTTCGCTTTTTGCCGCGAATCTCATATGCAGGAATTGCGGCGCGCGGCGCGCTCGCGGAGGAAAAACACCATGGCCAATCCAAAGAGCTCAAAACCCGTGACACTGAAACACATGGCTGCGCAACTGGCGGCCGATCACGAAATGAGCAAGACCCTAAGCGAGGCCATGCTGGGCGATATCATCGACATCATTACGAAGCACCTCAAGAACGGCGAGCGCATCAAGATTTCGGGGCTCGGCATTTTCCAGGTGCGGAAGCGCGCGGCGCGCATGGGCCGCAATCCGGCGACTGGCGAACCGATCGCGATCAAAGCCAGCCGCAAGGTCGCCTTCCGCGCCGCCAAGGACCTGAAGATGGCAGTCTGAGGCGGCCAACCTCGGAAACCAAAAGCCCGGCTCACGCCGGGCTTTTTTGTTGCTTGTTCATGAACGCCAGTATCTAGGTACTCGATACTCGCTTCTACGCTCCCACATGCTTTGATCGAGGCGGGCGCGCCACTCCTTGCCGGATCCGATCCGGACAAAAGCCGACTTCACGCATTCAAGACGGACTTCTCCGCGTGTCATAGCAGTTGCAGGCAGCGCACTGACAATTGCAAAACCGATGACCAGCGCAGCCAAGCCGACGGCAATTTTGATGGAAGATATTCTGCGAGGAGACATCGTTTGACTCCTTTGATTAATCGCTTGCGGACTTAAGCTTCAAGAAACGAGAGTAAAAATAAAGCTCCCGCAGAACTCAAAAATCAAGATCACTGCCTCGAGCCGACATGCGCTTTTTTGTCGCTATCCCGTTGCCGGATTTTCTATCGAGGCGGCACGGCGCCCCGCGATTTCGTCCGGTTCATCGCCGGCCATTGCTCGCTGACCGCAGGCAGCGGTCCGTGCTTGCCGGTAATCTCTTCAAGCAGTAGCGAATAGAGCGTGATCGCGTCGAGCCGTGGATAAAAGCCCTTGGGCCGCGCGAGCTTCGGGTCGGAATATTTCGCCATCAGTCGATCGAAAAATCGCATCTTCGCGGCGCTGTCCTCCTCAATTCGGCTAGTACCGAAACCGACCACGCTCATGTAGCTCACGGACGAGTCACACTCGAACTCGCCATAAGGAAATACCTGGCCCATTTCGGAGGCCTCGAAGCAAACGCGCGGCCGCGTAGTGATATTGTTGCGGAAATGACCGCTCAGGCTGGTGTGCGAGTAAACCGTCCCGTCGGTGTAAACAAACAGATTCGGCACCACATACGGGTCGCCGTTTGCGCTGACACTCCCGAAATGCGCGAAGGCTATCCGCTCCAGGAACCTGTCGATATCGGCCCGGCTCATGACCTTGTCCTGCCGGCGGACGACGCCCTGACTCATCTCTCGAATCCTTATGATGCCTCACTACGAAGACTAGCCAGAAACGCGGCACAAGCGAATTTTCGCGATGGGAGTAATCAGGCTGAGGAATGGGTTAGGGCTGATACCGATTTTTCGAGATACCGCAGCGACACTCGCGCTTATCCGGTTTTGACCTTTTCCCTCACTTGCCAAAACCGGTTGACGCGTTCTGCGGTGGACTTCGACAAATTCACGTAATCGTTTGACGCCTTCTCGAGGTCGGCTTCCGAAATGACCTTCCACGCCGGCCGGTTTTTCAGGATATTCCGCACCGTGGCCCATTCAAATCCAGCGGACTTGCAGGGAATGAGTAGCGCGTCGCCGCGTTCGGAATGCATCAAGCGGTCGATAATGTCGAAAGGCAGCCCGCACATTACCGATAAACCCGCTACAAGTTCCTCGTACTTGTTGCCGCGTACGAAGCCACGTATGGCTTCCTCATTCAGCTCGTTTCTCTCTTTCATCAAAAGGACAAGCCTGTGCGCGTGGGAGAAGTCGCGCGATGTTGCCGTTTCGGCGCCGACATCGTTTGCGATCTGCTCGAGCACCGCTTGAATCTCCGCGCGAGCCTCTGGCTGTGCCATGGCGAGCAGCTTTGCCCGCACCGCTTCCGTCGCGCGCTGTAACAATTCGCGAAACATCTGCCACGGAATATCCAGCCGGCGGCTAATTTGAATCGCCAGGCTCTCGTTTCCGTCAGCGCGGCCAATCAGTGCAGCAAAGCTGCCTTCCGAGAAATGTGCGCCGGGATTTTTCACGAGGCGCGCAAGAACATCATTGTCGCCCCGTTTAACGAGAACGTCGGTCAGCAGGCTTTCGATCTGATTGCGCCCCGAGATGGCGAGCAAATGCGCCTGGCTTTTCACGCTGGCGATTTCGATTAATTCCGAAGTGCTGAGACGCTTCGATTGCGTGAGTACCGGCCCCGCCACTGAAATCGAGTCGTGGCGGGCGAGCCGGTGAAGGGCTTCATTCGGCGCGTTTTGGATCGGTGCAAGCTGCTGGCTCAGTTCGGCGAGCGCTCTCGTTTCGATTTTCTCGATGAGATGGCAAAGCACGTCGTCGAAGACATTGACCTGCTTGTCGTTAAGCCGATCGGCTTCCGCCAGAAAAAGGCTCGTGATTTTGCGCAATGAGTCGACGCGTTTATCACGCGACCCGCTGCGAATGGTTTCTTCCAACTCGGAAATCAACGAGCCGTGAGCAATCATCTTGAACACCTAGACGGCTGCGCGGCCAAAGGTATCTAATAACCTCCACTTGAGGCCGCACCTGCTTCGGCATTCGGTAAGCTAATTTAACGAATACAACGTTAAATCAACCAATCGGATGATGGCGCGGACGCATGGAAATGATGACCCGTGAGCAACGGAAGTCCGTTAGAGTAAAAATTCAGTGCCGCGCCTCGCTTAAATCGGGCGAGCCTGAGCCGCCGCTCGATTGCATGGTGAGCGATATTTCCCAGACCGGCGCACGAATTCTGATCGACGCGTCTGTGAATCTGCCGCCTGAATTTACCCTGCTGCTTTCTCAAAATGTCAAACGCCAATGCAAAATCGTATGGCGAAGCGAAAAGCAGGTCGGGGTGCGTTTTCTTGCGGCGTGAGCAGGCTGCGACTGCGCGGTGGCAGGCCTAGAAATCTTTTGGCTTGATAGGCGATGCAGGTTCGTTGCCTTCGGCATCGTCTAGTTTGATCTGGAAGCCCTTGATCTTGTCGCCCTCGCGCCGGAACGCAAAGGTCGAGTCCGACTTGGTGTACACCGTATCGGGACCGAACAGGTGCTTATAACCATACCACTTTTGTCCCGATGCAATCTTCAAGTCGTATTTGCCAAAAGGCACCCGCATGTTGACTAGTTGGCCGGACCTCACGAATACGGTCAGGACCGATCTCCCGGTGCCGCCCTCCACGAGCTTGAGATAGTAGTGCGTGTCGACCTTGCTCGTAATGATGCGGAACGGCGCTGTCTCGCTTGCGGTGACCTGCGGCCGTACGTCGCCGTTTGGGGGCAAAGACTGTTCGGGAGAAGTAAACGGCGCAGGCGCTGAGAGTTGAATCTTTACGATTCCAGCCGCCGCGAAGGGAACCAAGGGGGCCGCCGCACGAGTCAATGGTTCTGATTGTGCCGGACCGCCGGAGAGGAATGACGCAGCACCGATCAGCAGCGTCAGGATTGGAATAGAGCAACGCATAAAACGCCCCCAGGAAAAACGCGTCCGAAAACGTCGGAATGCTAGCCGTGAGCTAAGGAGATCGCAATCCGGACTAGACTCGGCGAAGCAGAACTCATCGATGCTCTAGCGGGCGTCTGCTTATGACCGGGAGCGACATGATATGGCGCCCAGTTATTCGACGAGCTCCGGCCAAGGAACGATGGTCGATTTCACTGTCTTCATAGCGATCGCGTCGGCAACCGCGCGACCAATCCCTTCTTCGGAGAAGGGATACAACGTCTGCATTTCGAGCCAAGGGTATTTTTCCCGCGTGCGGTAGAGCATGTCGACGCCGAGTGGCAGATCGTTGCCAGTGAACCCCCACGAGCCGAGCACATTAATGTCCTTCGTACAAATACGGTGCCACGAAGTCATGATCGAGCCCGCGTCGGTAAACTGGCCCATCTCGACATAGGTGCCGCCGTCGCGCAGAAACTCGATCCCCTCCGGACCCGCGCTAGGATGCCCGGAGCAATCCATTACCAGATCGGCACCAAAGCCGCCGACAATGTCTCGTACCCTGTTGATCCGATCTTCTGCTGTCTTGAGTTCCTCGATGTTCACCGTGGCTTCAGCACCGAACTTGCGCGCTAGCTTGAGGCGCGGCGTCTCGGGGGCACCGATACAGATAACCCTACCCGCTCCCATTTCCTGCGCGGCCGCCACCGCAAGAATTCCGATAGGTCCGGAGCCTTGGATGACGACGGTGTCGCCCCATGTAAACCCTCCGGCACGGGTCGCTCGATTGAACGCGCGGATGCACGAAGTCAGCGGTTCTGACAATGCACCGAGCCGCAGCGACATGTCGTCAGGCAGCTTGTAGATCTTGGTGCCTGGAAGCATGTCCAGATCGACGTATACATATTCCGCCCATCCGCCCCACAGATGCGGCGCCTTGTCGAACCCGAGATAGCGGCCGTAATAAACGGGGGTCAGGCACTTGTTTGCACTTTCGGGATAATGAACGCAGTAATAGCACCGCCCGCACGGCATCAGCGGCGGGATCATCACCTTTGATCCCACTTTGAGCGGCTTGCTCATGAAATCCTCATTGAATTCAGCGCCCGCCTCGACGAGCACCCCGCCGATTTCGTGTCCAAGCGTGAACGGCCACGGGAGTTTTTTCGGCCAGTGACCTTTGAGGATATGCAGATCAGTGCCGCAGACTCCGCATGCGCCTATCTTGATAAGCGCCGCTTTCTTCGGAATGCTTGGCCAAGGTACCGTTCGGATCACCGGCTCGGCGCCAGGACCGTCGAAGGTGGAAACCCGGATCTGTTCCATCAGACATCCTTCGCTCTTGCTGTTTTTCTCGCCTTGACCATAGAGAATTTATCTTAGTTCGTCCGACCAAGCGAATGTCCGCATCTGGCGCAAAACAGAAATCATCGAAGCTCTATTGAACGTCCGCTTTTGACCCAAAGCGGACCTCTGCGATCGCAACATGTCTTCAACCACGTAGTTGACCTACTCGCTCTCGCACGGTTTATTGAAAGAAATTCTTCCGAAGGGTCGCAACATCGGTTCCTGATAGTTTATCTTTGTTCGCAAAATGCGCGGACGCGAGGACGCTTTTGCTAGCGCAAATCGGGCAAGCTCGACGTGTGCTGGCCGCTGGCTGATTGAGAAGGATCGAAGGAAAAATGTGCGGGGCGGCCTGGGTATCCCACGGGAATCCGGGCCGCCCCGCTAAAGATCGCACCTGGAGGTCCCCGGGCAACGATCAAAGTCTGTCCGGCTGGGTGTACCCGCTAGGCTGGCACCCTGCGGCGAGATCACAGCGCGGACCTGCTGGCAATCAACAAAGCAATGGAGCTAAATCAAAACCGCAACAAGAAATTACAACGGCAACTGCGCCGCGTTTGCGTCAGAGCGACGACAAATGCTGGGCAGGATCGACAGGCGTCGAGCCCTTACGGATCTCGAAGTGAACCTGGGGTGCGGCAACGCCGCCGGTCTGGCCGGCCTTCGCGATCACCTGCCCGCGCTTCACGGTTTCGCCCTTGTGGACGAGGAGTTCCGAATTGTGCGCGTAAGCTGTGACCCAGCCGCCCGTATGGCGCACGAGCACGAGATTACCGTAGCCCTTTAGCTCGTTGCCGGCATAGGCGACTACGCCGTCCTCGGAGGCCTTCACGGCCGTGTTCTCCGGCACCGAGATGTTAATGCCGTCGTTCTGCTGGCCGTTCGGCTTGCCGCCGAAATTGGAAATCACGCGGCCTTTGACAGGCCAGCGGAAAGAAGGTGCCCCGCCCGTGGAGGCGGCCGGAGGTTCCGGATCCGCGACAGGCTTCACGCTCGCGACACTGTCGGCAGGACTGGCCTGCGCGCCTTGCGTTTGCGGCTGTTGTGTGGGCGCTTCGGCGCGGCGCCCGGGCGATACGTTGGTTGCGATCGTCGCGCCAGGAATGGTTAGTTTCTGACCGATTTTGAGCGGCGCATATTCGTTGATCTTGTTTTCGTAGGCGATCTGTGCGCGGCCGACATTGTAACGGCGCCCAATCGAGGTCAGCGTCTCTTGCGGCGCTACCGTGTGAACGACATTGGCACGGCTCGCGGCAGGCTGATGCGCGGCCTGCTGGGTCATGCGCGACGGGATGACGATCCGGCTGCCGGGCTTCACGCGCGAAGCGTCGGCGAAATTGTTTTCCTTCATGATAGCGGAAACCGAAACGCCGTAGCGTCCGGCGAGCGTGTGGAGCGTCTCGCCTTTCTTCAGCGTGACCGTCACGTTCTGCGCCGGGCGTGCGGCGATCGAGCCGGTCGCGTCGTTGGCGGGCGAGTATTGCGGGGCGGGTGCCGCCGGAACCGAGCGCGGGCCGTTCGAATATTGCGGCTGGTAGGCCGGCTGCGGTTGATAGCTGGGGGTCGGCTGATAACTGGGGGTCGGCTGATAGCCCTGCTGTTGACCGTATTGCGGCTGGCTGTTCTGGCCGTAGACCGAAGGACCGTAAACGGGCGTGCCGTTGCTCGCATAACCAGGCTGGTCGAGCGGACGGGATTCAATCTGCGCTACCGGCTGCCCGGACGAGCGCGACGACGACGTATAGCTCACGTCGTTCGACGGGCGATTGGAACTGGAAGAGCCACTGTCGCTGAAACGGCTGACGTCGCTGCTGCAAGCGGCAAGTGCCATGCCTGCTAGTCCGATCGCGAATAATCGAACGCCATCGGATGACGGCTTGAAGAAGGCCGGAAGACGCATACCCACACCCACACTCAACGCAACAGATCGCGAGTAAACGCCGGAGGGGTAAACAGGGACTTAATAAACTGCACTCACAGGCCGATTTTTCGAGCGGCTCCCTAGGGATGGCTAGGTTGCGCGGTTTCTGCCGGGCACAAGCGGCACAAAACGGACGGCCATCAGCTCGTCGGTTTTGAGCACGCCGGGGGCGATTTTTCGGATGCGGGTGAGCATCTGCACCTCGCCCACCGGACCGATCGGTATGAGCAGGATGCCGCCGTCGGCGAGCTGTTCGGTCAGCGCCGGCGGCACCACGGGGGCCGCGGCGGTGATCATGATGCGGTCGAAGGGCGCCTCTCTCGGCAACCCCTCCGCCCCGTCCCCCTCGATAACGCTGACGTTCTCGATCCCGAGCTTCTTCAATCTCTCTCTCGCGATTTCGGCCAGCAGCGGGAACCGTTCGATGCTGAAGACGTGTTTGGTGAGATACGAAAGGATTGCTGCTTGATAGCCAGAGCCGGTACCAACCTCGAGGACTTTGTGATCGGAGGAAATTTTCAGCGCTGCCGTCATCGCCCCGACCAGCGATGGCTGGCTGATCGTTTGTCCGCACGCAATCGGCAGCGCCTGATCGGCGAAAGCGATATCTTCATGCTCAGTTTCCACGAAACTTTCGCGCGGAACTCTCGCCATCGCTTTCAGTACGCGCTCGTCCGCGACCCCGCGTTTCCGCAAGCTCGCCACGAATTCCTTGCGCGCTTTTTCGCGCTCGCTCATTTCCTATTTTTTCGGTGCAGCAAAAACCTGCGCCAGCCTGGTCATGAACGGCTCATCGGTCATGTCGAGTCGAAGCGGCGTAACCGAAATGCGCTTTGCCGCAACCGCCTGCATGTCGGTGCCATTCGGAATATTCCACTGCTTCCGTTCGAAAGCGATCCAGTAATACGGGTTGCCGCGCCCGTCATAGCGAGGTTCGATGCGCAAGAGTTCCTGGTCGCGGCGGCCCTGCGTCGTAATCGCAATGCCGGCGACTTCATCGGGCTTGCAGTCGGGAAAATTCACGTTGACGAGCACACCCAGCGGTATGCCTTCTTTCAGCAGACGGCGGATCAAATCCGGCCCATGTTTTTCGGCCGTCGCATAGCTTTGCGCATCGCGTGTTTTTGGGCCGTAGACTTGCGAAAGCGCGATCGCAGGAATTCCGAGGATTGTCGCTTCCATTGCTCCCGCAACTGTGCCCGAATAAGTCACATCCTCAGCGATATTCTGCCCGCGATTGACTCCGGAGAGGACAAGATCGGGACGCTTTTCGGCAAGAATATGCCGCACGCCCATGATCACGCAGTCTGTCGGAGTTCCCTTTACGGCGTAGCGGCGGTCGTCGATGTTTCGCAAACGCAACGGGTCGCTGAGCGACAGCGAATGTGCGACACCCGACTGATCGAATTCGGGAGCGACGACCCAGACGTCATCGGACAGCGCTTCCGCGATGCGGAGGCAAGCCTCGATGCCCGGCGAGTGGATGCCGTCGTCGTTGGTGACCAGAATACGCATAGATTATTTCGCTTTCTCAATACGCTTAAGCCCGCCCATGTAAGGCTGCAAGGCGTTAGGAACGGCCACCGAGCCATCGGCTTGTTGGTAATTTTCAAGGACCGCGATCAGGGCACGCCCGACCGCTACACCCGAGCCGTTCAACGTATGGACGTGCCGCGTGCCCTTCCCGTCCTTCGGACGATAACGCGCTTGCATGCGGCGGGCCTGAAACTCTCCGCAGTTCGAACAAGAGGAAATTTCGCGGAAAGTGTTTTCTCCAGGCAGCCACACTTCGATGTCGTACGTCTTGCCCGCTGCAAAGCCCATATCTCCGGCACAAAGCGTGACGACACGATAGAGCAGGTCGAGCTTTTTCAGCACGGATTCGGCGCAGGTCAGCATGCGCTCGTGCTCCTCCTTCGATTGTTCCGGCGTCGTTATGGAAACCAGCTCGACCTTGGTGAATTGGTGCTGGCGGATCATGCCACGCGTATCTTTGCCTGCGGCGCCCGCTTCAGCGCGAAAGCATGGCGTGCAAGCGGTAAGCCGCATCGGAAGCGCGGATTCTTCGACTACGGATTCGCGGACAAGATTAGTGAGCGAAACTTCGGCCGTGGGTATAAGCCACAAATCTGTAGTGGTGCGAAATTGATCTTCGGCAAATTTCGGCAGTTGCGCTGTGCCGAACATCGCGTCGTCACGCACAAGTATCGGTGGGTTGACTTCGATGTATCCGTGTTCTGCTGTATGAATATCGAGAAAAAGCTGTCCAAGCGCACGCTCGAGCCGCGCAAGCGCGCCCTTCAATACGACGAAACGGGCGCCGGAAAGCCTTGCGGCAGCTTCGAAATCCATGAGGCCAAACCCCTCGCCGATCTCGAAATGCAGCTTCGGCTTGAAATCGAACTTCGGGGCCTTACCAATGCGGTGGCGCTCGACATTCGCGCTTGCATCCTTGCCCTCAGGCACATCGTCGAAGGGCACATTTGGAATCTGTGCGAGAGCATTATCGAATTCTTTCTCGATTGCGCGTTGTTCTTCTTCAAGCTTGGGCACATCGGTTTTTATTTGCGCAACTTCGGCCATAATTTTCGTGGCCCGCGCATCGTCCTTCGCTTTCTTAGCGTCGCCAACCTCTTTAGAAGCGGCGTTCCGTCGCTCTTGCAAGGATTGCAACTTCGCAATCACCTCACGGCGCTTTTCATCGAGTGCAACGAGCCTCTTGGAAGCAGGCGGCAAACCGCGGCGCTTGAGACCGTTATCAAGCAAATCAGAATGATCGCGGATCCATTTGGGATCGAACATCGAAGTCTGAACCTAAGGTATTGTTTCAACGAGGCTAATTGGAAGCGGAATCGGTTACCGCGCGGGAGAATAGCTGAACAAAGCGAACAATGCGCCCTATTCGGCCGGTGAACTCGCCGATGTGCCTTCTGAAGCGCTGGCAGCTGCCTGTGCCGCCGCCCGCTTCTTTTCGGTCAGGGCAACTAAATAGATAGAGACTTCGTAGAGCAGCAATGTCGGTATCGCGAGCGCAAGCTGGCTGATCACATCGGGGGGCGTGAGAACGGCAGCGACCACAAACACCCCGACGATCGCATAGCGCCGCTTCTCTCTGAGCATCGCGGCGGTAACAAGACCGACACGCGCTAAAATTGTCAGAACAACGGGCAACTGGAAGGTGATACCGAATGCAAAAATCAGCGTCATAATTAACGAAAGATATTCGGAGACTTTCGGAAGCAACGATATCGACGCCTGACCGTCACCGCCTACCTGCTGCATGCCGAGGAAAAATTTCATCGCAAGCGGCATCGCCACGAAATAGACGAAAGAGGCGCCGAGCAGAAAACAAAAAGGTGTCGCGATCAGGTATGGTAGAAAAGCGCCGCGCTCATGTCGATAGAGACCAGGCGCCACAAACATGTAGATCTGCGAAGCGACCACCGGAAAAGATAAAAAAGCCGCGCCAAAAAGTCCAAGCTTGATCTGAGTGAACAAAAACTCCTGCGGGGCAGTATATATCAACTTGATGTCACTACTCCCGGCCGCGAATTCGAACGGAAACAGAAGAATGTTGTAGATCTGTTTTGCGAAAAAGAAACACAAGAAAAACATTGCGAAGAAAACGATCAACGACTTGATCAATCGTGAGCGTAGCTCGATCAAATGCTCGATCAGCGGCGCTTTGGTCGCGTCAATGTCTTCTTCATCGCTCATGCTTTTCGGCCTTCGCCGGATCTATCGTCGGATACGCTTGCTTCAGTTAAAGACTTCTCGCTCTCAGGAGGCGAGACAGGAGCTACGGCAGCGACAGGCGGCATCGGTGACTCTTCGACAGCTTTCTTGATTTCTTCGCCTACCTTTTCGATCGGATTAAAGGAGGCGGCAGAAGTTGCGCCTTCGATCATTTTTTCCGCATCTTTCTTGAGTTCGGAAAGCTCCGCTTCACGCATGGCTTCAGTGAACTGGTTCTGAAAATCACTCGCCATGCGGCGAAGCTTCGTCAGACTCTGGCCTAGCGTACGTACGACCCCCGGCAATTCTTTCGGCCCGATAACCACGAGCGCGACGATGCCGATAACGAGAAGTTCACCCCAACCGATGTCGAACATGGTTCATGTAAGCACGGCGGTTGCCGGCTCTCCCCGGCCGAGCCGCAATCCTGCGGACGGACTCAGCCGACCTTTTTCTCGGATTCGGTTCGCACCGCTGAGGGCGAACGATTGTCGATCGTTTTCGGGTCGCTCTTACCTGGCTCGGTCGAAGCGCTTTCATCCTCAGACATGCCGCGCTTGAACGCCTTGATACCCTTGGCCATGTCGCCCATCAGCTCGGACACCTTGCCGCGGCCAAATAGGAGGAGCACGACGACAACGACGACGATCCAGTGCCAAATACTCAAACCACCCATAGCTTTCCTCCACTTAAACCCAACCTAGGGCCCGGGGGCGGCAAAAACAAGAACTTCAGCTAAATCGAAGTAAACGTCGAAATAAGCCCTCGCCAGCGGTTGCGGCTTTAACGTTTCCGGTCGTAACGAGTTCTGGGAGGCTCAGAAGGCTCCTCCAAGGCGTCGTCCTTATCGGCCTCAGGCTCTGGGGCAAGCGATAGATCGAGTCTCTCCGGCTCCAATGCCTCTTCGTCATCTCGCAATGCCGAGTCGTCGTTGGGCATCGGCACACTAAAGCCAGTCGGTAAACGTCCTTCCAAGAAACCTGCGCCCTTAAGCTCTTCAAGTCCCGGCAAGTCGTCGATCGCCTCGAAGCCAAAATGGACAAGGAATTCTTCCGTGGTCCCGTAAGTAACGGGCCGTCCTGGCGTGCGGCGGCGGCCCCGGAGGCGCACCCAGCCGGTTTCGATCAATAAATCGAGTGTACCCTTGGAAATGGTGACGCCGCGGATTTCTTCAATTTCAGCACGAGTGACCGGCTGGTGATAAGCGACGATCGCCAGCGTCTCAACAGCGGCGCGCGAAAGTTTCTTTAACTCGCCAATTTCCTTCGACATCAGCGGTCCGAGATCAGTGGCAGTCCGGATCGCCCATTTGCCCGCTACCTTCGTTAGGTTTATGCCACGCTGTCCATAATTCACCGCAAGCTGCGCAAGAAGTTTTTTAACATCCGCATTTGCCGGAAGGCGCTTCTTAAGGGCGTCCTCGTCAAGCGGCTCGGCAGAGGCGAATAGAATCGCTTCGAGCAAGCGCAAGGTCTCTTCGTTCGCCGCCGAGGCTTGCTCGCGCGAAGATTTCGAAGGGCGAAATTTCGCTCTAATTACACTCACTGGTCTTTTGCTCCTTGTTCAGATCGATTGGCACGGCGCAACCAGAGCGGCGCAAAGGCCTTCTCCTGTTGCAACTCAACCGTGCCTTCTTTCACCATTTCGAGAGTTGCGGAGAAACTGGATGCGAACACGGTCGCGCGAAGCGCGGGCTCGACCACATAAGCAATGAGATATTGGTCGAGTCGTGTCCAGTCCACGGCCTTGCCTAACAAGCGTTCAAGTGCATCGCGCGCTTCTATCAAAGACCAAACGGTACGATGCGGAAATTTTACGCTACCCAGCGCTTGCCGCTGGCGTTGCACGGCATAGGCGGAAAGTAGATCGTAAAGTGTTGCCGTATAGCCGGAGGGTGGAACCTTGCCGGTGATTTCGGGCATACCCCGGGCGAAGAAATCGTGACCCAATCGATGCCGCGTCATCAAGCGTGCACCTAATTGGCGTATCAATTCTAGATGTTGCAAACGGGCCGCGAGGTCGGCTGCAAGTTCGGCCGCTGAAGGTTCTTCATCGGAGGGCGGCTCGGGCAACAGCAACCGGGATTTCAAATATGCAAGCCACGCAGCCATCACGAGATAGTCGGCAGCGATTTCAATCTTCAATTCCCGCGCTTTTCCAATGAAGGAAAGATACTGCTCCGCCAAAGCAAGGATCGATATGTGTTTGAGATCTACTTGCTGCGTGCGTGCGAGCATAAGCAATAGATCAAGAGGGCCCTCAAAGCCACCGACATCGACCATGAGCGCGGGCTCGTAAAGCGAGCGCTCGTTCATCGGTTGTTCGAATTCGGTCGGTTCCATGAGACTGATTCTTTGCCTACGCGGCGATCATAGCGGAAAAGCGGGCGTGCGCCTCCGCAACATTCACGCTTTCCAAGGGTGCCTTGCGCCGAGTGAGCGCAGCTTTGGCGCGGCGAGCGGCTTGCCCGGAAAGTATCGGGCTTGCTGCCGCCACTTCAATCATTTCGTCGAGATTACCGTTGCAATGGAGAACAATATCGCAGCCAGCTTCAATCGCCTTCTCGGCGCGCGCCTGCAATTTTCCGGTGAGCGCCCTCATCGAAATATCGTCGGTAAGCAGAAGACCATCGAAACCAATGTGTTTCCGAATTATTTCCTGCACCAGAAGTGGCGAAATAGTCGCGGCGCGATCAGGGTCGACCGCCTCATAAACCACGTGCGCTGTCATTGCGATCGGAAGGTCATTCAGTCGCCGAAATGGTTCGAAATCCGTGCGTGAGAGTTCGTCCCGCGATGAAGTAACCACTGGCAGGGAGTCGTGGCTATCAGCGCCCGCACGCCCGTGCCCCGGGATATGTTTCATCACGGGCAACACTCCCCCTGCAATCAAGCCATCCGCTGCAGCACGGGCAAGACGAAAAACCGTATCAATTTCGGGCCCATAAGCGCGATCACCGATAACTCCGTGGCCTTGGGGAAGACGTAGATCGGCAACCGGCATGCAATCGATCGTAATGCCGAGCGCAGAGAGTTCGGATGCGATGAGACGGGCACCAAGCTTCGCAGCTTCGATGCCTCGGCTAGGATCACGCCGATACGTCTTTTCGAACGTGCTTGCGGGCGGAAAATTGGGCCAATGCGGGGGACTTAGCCGTTGCACGCGGCCGCCTTCCTGATCGATCAGAACGGGAGCATCGCGGTATCCGACGACTCTTCGGAATTCTTGAATCAAGGCAGAGACTTGCTCGGGGCTGTGAATATTGCGCTTGAATAAGATCAAGCCCCATGGACGAATTTCGGCAAGAAATTCTCGCTCGGCCGCAGTCAGTAGCGGACCGGCGCAGCCGACAATAAGGGCGCGAGCTGGCATACGTCGCGGGGTAGAGATGGCCCAAGCGGGCGTCAAGCCCTGCCTAGGATTAGTTACGCTGGACTACGCACTCGCCGCCGGCTGCTTTAAGATTTTGACACATCTCGTAGGCCTGATCGCGAGTCGTGAACGGCCCCACCATGGCGCGATAGAAGGTTCCACGATCACCGAGATCAACGCGCTTAATCGTTGCCTGCTGGCTACCCAAGACATTGGTGTAGCGCGACTGCATCTGACGCCAGGCAGTCTGCGCGTCGGCCTCACTCTTCTGCGAAGATACCTGCACCACGTAGCTGCCCGCAGGTACGTAATTGCTGGCCTGTTGCTGCGGCGCTGGTGTAGGTGCCGCTGGCTGCTGCACAATTGCCCATGGCTGCTGGGAATTCTGCGCGGGCGCTGTATTTCGCGAGGCGGTGCGAGCGGGCTGACGATTCGCCGTCGCATCGGCCGTATCATCATCAGGCGCCTGAGTGGTTGGATTGAGCGCCAAGGGAGCGCTAGATCGCTGCGCATTCGTCTGTGGAGCCGGGCGTGCTGGTGCAGCATCCGCAACCATGCTGCCGTCAGAACGGACGGTCATGGTACGCACGCGTTTCGGCTCGCCCGTAGCAGTATTTGTATTGTTCATCGCCGGCGTGACCTGGGCGGCACCGGTTTGCCCAGGCGGTGCAAATGCAGAGGCCTGTCCGACAGGCTGTACGCTATCGGACACTGGCGATGTCACCCGTCCGCCCCCTCGGTTCTGGCCGAGATCGGCCGGCTGTTCTTCCCGAGATACGACGCGCTCGCCGCCTCCAGGTGCGCGATCATAAATGAGTTTCTGTCCACCGCCCTCAGGGTTCGCTTGCGGAACTACTTTGTTCGGCGCATCAGCAGAACGGATTGTCGGAGGGTTACTGGCGCTAAGTTTCCCAAACAGCGCGCGGTAGCCGTAGACGCCACTTACAGCTACTACGACAAGGCCGATTAGAGCCATTACACCAACAAGAAGCCAGCGTCTGCCGGTGCGCGGCGTATCGACATAACCCTGCTCGTGATTCTCGGAAGCATATTCGTGTTCAGCGTAATCGTGAGTATAGTCCGGCGAATAGTCTCGATCGTAAACCTCGTCGCTGCGCCTACGATCATCATTGACCCGAACCGCTACAGCTCGCGGATCGTCATAGCCGTTCCGCTCAACGCCGTCGTGCTGATAATCCTGATCGTTGTAAATGTCATCATCATAGCGCACCTGCGAGCGAGACGCCGCAGGCTGCTGTGGCGAACGCGAGCCACGTGAAACCGTCCGCTCTGGCTCGTCGCGGTCAAGGCGCGCGCCACCATAAGAATAGGCGCTACGTCCGTTCGCCCGCGGTGCACCAGCAGGCCGCTCGATTTCGCCCGAGTCGTAACCGTCTTCGTCCTCATAACGTGGCGCGTATGCTTGTTCGGTTTTGCGCACACGTTCTAGGGGACGATTATCGTCATCGCTATGCGCGCCATAGCGATCATCGCGGCGTGTATCGCGCAAATCACTATGGCTACCGATTCGCTGTTGCGGACCTCGTGAAGCCGGGCGTTGCCCGTTGCTGAATTCGGCGAACGGATCGTCCTGCCCGATCAGGCGCGCGAGTTCGGCTAGCGGATCCTCGCCACGGCGAGAAAAACGACTCTCGGCGCCAGAAGGCGCTTGTGGTGAATTAGGGCCCCGTTGCTGGGGCCGGAACCGAGTTTGGTCGGCCATACGCTAGAACCGCTCCCCGACAAACGCCTCGCTGACTAGATGCTTTTCATCGCATCTCCTCGGGTGCCCCCACACCAAGGATCGACAAGCCTGAGGCTAACACCAACACGGTCCCGTAGACGAGTGCCAGACGGGCCATTGTTAAAGATGGATCATCCCCGATAATGAAGCGTAAATGTGGCACCTCAGTACCGCGGTTCCATTGTGAATGGAATTGGCTGGCTAGTTCGTGGAGGTAAAAGGCCACCCGATGGGGCTCGTGAGCGCCGGAAGCGGCTTCTACAACCCGCGGCCATTCAGCGATTCGCTTAATCAGGGATAGCTCTCCGATGTCCGTCAGCCTTTCGATCGAGGCTTTTTGAAACGACTCTGGTCCTGTTTCGAGCCCCTTTAATACCTCTCGGGCATTGCGAAATACCGATTTACCGCGAGCGTGAGCATACTGGACATAGAAAACCGGATTCTCACGGGATTGCTCGATCACTTTGGCGAGATCGAAGTCGAGGACCGCGTCGTTCTTGCGGAAAAGCATCATGAATCGAACCGGGTCTGGACCTACTTCATCCACAACTTCCCGCAACGTGACGAAGTCCCCTGCCCGTTTTGACATTTTGACCGGCTCGCCGCCACGCAACAGGCGTACGAGCTGGCATAATTTTACATCTAATTTAACCCTGTTCGCCGAAAGCGCAGCGACTGCAGCCTGCAGCCGCTTCACGTAGCCGCCGTGATCGGCGCCCCAGATATCAATCAGCGTCTTAAATCCCCGCTCTATCTTGTTCCGATGATAGGCGATGTCGGAGGCGAAATAAGTATAGCTCCCGTCCGACTTTTTTAGTGGCCGGTCAATGTCGTCGCCGAACGCGGTTGACCGGAAGAGTGTCTGTTGGCGGTCCTCCCAATCTTCCGGTACCTGACCTTTTGGCGGCGGTAGACGCCCTTCATAAACATGGCCCGCCTTGCGCAAGGTTTCGATCGTGTCCGCGACCTCATCCGTCGTGCCCATTGATAGCGAACGCTCTGAGAAAAAGACCTCGTGGCGGATAGCGAGCGCCGCTAGATCGTCGCGGATCATGTCTAGCATGGCCTCTATCGCGGTCGAACGAACCAGAGGTAACCATTCGACCTCCGATTTTTTGAGAAGAGATTTCTCGTATTGCTCCGCTAGCGCTTGGCCTACGGCCTGCAGATATTCGCCGGGATAGAGTCCTTCGGGCATCGGGCCGATCTTTTCGCCGAGCGCCTCGCGGTATCGCAAATACGCCGAGCGAGCGAGCACGTCGACCTGCGCGCCAGCGTCATTGACATAATACTCGCGCGTTACCTTGTGGCTCGAAAACGCCAGAAGGTTTGCGAGTGCGTCGCCGAACACCGCGCTACGACCGTGACCGACGTGCATTGGCCCGGTCGGATTTACGGAAACGTATTCGACATTGATCTGCTCGTCCTTGCCCAGGCTGTTTCGCCCGTATTCCTGACCAGCTTTAACGGCTGCGCGTAACACACCAAGCCAGAATGCGGGCTCCAGTGAGATATTGATAAAGCCTGGCCCGGCAATTTCCACTTTGGTGACACCAGGGACCTGCAAGAGTTTCTGCGCGATCAGCGCAGCCAATTCGCGAGGTTTCTTACCGACCTCTTTGGCAAGCACCATCGCGGCGTTAGTTGCTAGATCGCCGTGGCTTTCCTCACGTGGCGGTTCCACCACGATCCTACTCATGTCACCGGTGCCGCCAATCGCACCCGTGTTCGCGAGCGACACTATGGCGTCGCGCACATGGCCATTGAATAGCGCGAAAGGATTCATTCAAGCATTTCCCGAGGATACGACGCCTAACGTAAATTGGTGGCCGAGCCAAAGAAACGTCGGTGCTCGGCCAACGCAAAATTATCGGTCATACCGGCGATGAAGTCGGCGATCCGGCGTGCTTTGCCGGATTCATCAAATCCTTGCAACCCATGTTTCCATTCCTGAGGCAGATCTTCGGTTTGCTTAAGATAATGCGAAAACAAGTCGCGCAGCACGTTTTGAGCCTTGTCCATGGTGGCGAGCACGCGTTCGTGATGATACATGCGCGGGGTTAGAAATTCTTTGATTGCACGGTCAGCTTTAGCCATCTGCTCGGAAAAACCGACCACCGGCGAATTTGAATATCTCACGTTTTCAATCGAAGAGATTTTCTTTTGGGCAACTCTCCTATCGCTTTCAACGATCACGTCTTCAATCATGCGTGCGATCAGACGACGAGTGACCTCATTTGTCAGACGCGCGCTGTCCAACTCCTTGTATTTGGCTCTGACCGAACCGTAGATTTCGCCAACCACAGACAACCCGGCAATTTCCTCGATGCCAAACAAATTTGCGCGCAATGCATCGTCGAGGTCATGCGCATCGTAGGCGATGTCATCGGCTACCGCCGCAGCTTGCGCTTCCCCGCTAGCGAAGCTCCACAGGTCGAGATCGTGAACCTTTACATATTCCGCAATTGCGCGAGGTACGTCACGCTCTTTATAGCAACCGATTGCATTGCCGGCGCGGTCAGTGAGCGGCCCATTGTGCTTCACGATCCCCTCTAGGCTCTCCCAGGTGAGATTAAGTCCATCAAAAATCGCATAGCGGTGTTCCAAATTCGTGACGATGCGCAATGCTTGCGCGTTATGATCAAAGCCGCCGTAACTCCGCATGCATTCATCGAGAGCACGCTCACCAGCGTGACCGAAAGGCGGATGCCCGAGATCGTGGGCGAGCGCGAGCGTTTCCGTTAGATCCTCATCAAGGCCAAGGCTACGAGCCAGTGCGCGGGCAATTTGCGCGACCTCCAAAGTATGCGTAAGGCGAGTGCGATAATGATCCCCCTCATGCGACACAAACACCTGGGTTTTGTGTTTGAGCCGCCGGAAGGCGGTCGAATGGATGATGCGGTCGCAGTCGCGGCGAAAATCGTTGCGAGTCGGGCTTGGTTCCTCCCTATAAAGGCGGCCACGCGAATGGGCCGGATCCGCTGCAAACGGCGCTTTCTCCCGCTCTGCCTTGATCGCCACGCATAGCCCTCGAATTGACATGCTCCAGGGAGCACTTAACTATCGGTTGGACCCCTGTCCAAGGCTAGAATCGCGCATGGATGCTCAGACCGTCATTGTCACCGAACGCGCCGCACGGCGGATCGCACAGATTCTTAGCGCCGAAAAGGCGCCTTCGGTCTTGCGCGTTAGCGTTGAAGGCGGTGGATGTTCTGGCTTTCAGTACAAGTTCGATATCCAACCGAAAGCCGCTCCCGATGACCTCATCATCGAGCGTGAGGGCGCGAAAGTCGTTGTCGATCCAATTTCATTGCAATATCTGGCTGGTTCCGCGATCGACTTCGTCGACGACGTGATCGGCGCCTCGTTCAAGGTCGAGAATCCTCAAGCGACCGCTTCTTGCGGCTGCGGCACAAGCTTCTCACTCTGATCCGCACCCAATGCGGATCGCGACCTTCAACGTCAACTCGGTCAAGCAGCGCGTCGATAATTTGCGGGCGTGGCTGAAAGAACGCGCGCCCGACATTGTTTGCCTGCAGGAGATCAAGTGCGTCGATGACGCATTTCCGCGCGCGTCCTTCGAAGAACTCGGCTACAATGTCGCCGTTCACGGACAAAAAACCTATAACGGGGTCGCAATTCTCTCCAAGTTTCCGTTCGACGATGTAACACCGCAGCTTCCGGGCGACAAAACCGATGTCCACGCGCGCTATCTCGAGGCTATCGTCTCGATCAAGGGCGGTGTTTTACGCGTTGCATCCATTTATCTTCCAAATGGCAACCCGCCGGACGATAAACAAAAATATGGTTTCAAACTTGGCTGGATGGATCGTTTAACGAAACACGCGCGAGAGCTGCTGGCGCTCGAAGAACCGCTGGTTCTTGCCGGAGATTACAACGTCATTCCGACGGAGGCTGACGTTCACGATCCCGAAGCTTGGAGAGCCGACGCACTTTTTTTGCCGCAGACGCGGGAAAAATTCCGCGCATTCCAATATCTCGGTTTTACCGACGCGATCCGCGCGACGAGCGACTCAAAAGGCCTTTACACGTTTTGGGATTATCAGGCTGGCGCGTTTCAAAAAAATAATGGAATTCGCATCGATCACTTGATGCTTTCGCCGCAGGCCGCCGACCGGCTAACCGCGGCAGGTATCGATAAAGAGATGCGGGCAAAAGAAAAACCTTCGGACCATGTTCCGGTCTGGATCGATCTTGCACTCGACCCGCGCTGATCAGCGCTGCTTCGAAACCCACTGCTGATGATAGACGCGGGCAAGCGCACGGTCGTCTTCGCTCGAATGCGCGATCGCGTCGTCGTAATATTCCACAATCCAGCCGTCATCAGCGCCGGCGGCGCCTTCACGTGCGAGCGTTAGCCACATCAACCCACGTGCGGCCTGGCGCGGTAGACCGCCCTCGCCTGTGAACAGCAGCCGGCCGAGCACGGCTTGCGCCTGATGCTGACCTTTTTGCGCCGATAGCGAGAGCCACCGCGCCGCCTGGCGGGCGTCCTTTTGATCGAGATAGAGCTTCGCCAGATAATACTGCGCGTCGGGATCGCCGAAATAGGACGCGGCGTAGGAATACATCTCGCGCGCACGCTCGATATCGGGCTTCACGGGCGTGTTCGGAATTCCGGTTTGATAATACGTACCCACCGCTACGAAGGCGTTCGAGACAAAGCGCGCCTGTGCGCCGTTAGGGGCGACGTCGGCATTGTCCATGGCAAGCTTGCTGAAATAGTGGAACGCCTTGAGGTCGTTTCGTTTTACACCGTCGCCTTCGGCGTACATGCGGCCGAGCTTCCACTGCGCGATCGGATGGCCGCCCTCGGCGGCATATTGCAG